>Ga0256407_10007606_pt1 | contig 16228 bp, 8 predicted proteins | sample RumenRJG_04DNA_FD_193489 | JGI IMG/M metagenome (GOLD analysis project Ga0256407, IMG submission 193489) | Bovine rumen microbial communities from Lethbridge, Alberta, Canada - RJG_04 | ecosystem: Host-associated > Mammals > Digestive system > Stomach > Rumen | place: Canada: Alberta | collected...
TTGTGGGGTAAGGGGATTTTATGCCTCCTTGTGGCGATTTTCACCTCTTTGAGCCTCTTTTTCTGCGTAGCCTCTTTTTCTTTCAGTTCTATTTCATTTTTTGAGGGTGGTTGCGGATTTGAGGTATGCAAGAATATCTTTCTTTTTTTTATGAATCTTAGAAAAAATGGATTCCAATAATGTATTCCCTATTTTGGGAACTATCTTATCTCTGGATTCGTCAATAAAAGCATTATGATATTCCAATGTTTTGAATAGTCTTGATTGATCCTTGGTTCTCAAATATTTGGTTGTATATAAACAATCCTTCCCCGAATTACTCATAAAAAGAATAGAAACCCTCTGGGACACACCTATAAACAAAGATTGTGGCCTTATTGAGTGATTTGTTAAATAAAGACTTTTATAGCCCTTTCTTAAAAATGCACGCAAATTTGCATATTCTCGAATAGATGTAACACTCATTGGAACAATTATTCCATTATAAGAGCTGCCTTTCCCTATTTGTGAACATCTTTCTAAACAATATGCATATAAATTAGAGTATGTGTTATTTGCAAAAAATATATTATAATCAATTTTATTGCATTCCACATACGGCGGATTACCAATAATCACATCAAAGCCACCGTGGTCGTTGATGATTTCATAGAACTCAGCCAGCCAGTGGAAGGGTTGATGGGAACTGAGCCAAGCATCATAATCGACGGTGGAAGAGACGGAGCCATACATCTGACGGTTCAGCAGGTCGTTGAGGTTAGCAAGGCGGACTTTCAAGTCGTGCTTGGCACGCTTGAAGGCTGCCATATCCTCTGCCTGCGTCAGTTGGACGGTCTTGAACACATCGTAGGTCAGTGATACCTTCTCCATTTCCTCCGTCACCTTGTTGCGGAACTCCTCAGCCGTGAAGAAATCAGAATAGGCAATGCCTGCCTCTAACTCCTTCTGCGTGGCATAACCCACAAGGGTATTGCCACAGCGGATGTTGAAGTCGATGTCGGGCAGCGGGTCGAGACCTAAGTTGGGGGCGCGCTTATCGACATCCACTACTGCCACCATCTTCAGGAACAGGCGGAGTTTGGCAATCTCAGTAGCCTCGACCATGATGTCAACACCATAGAGGTTGCGCAGGATGATGCTCTTGTAGATGAAGTACTGGATATTGGAGCGGTATTTGTTTTGTATCTCCTGCAACTGACGGGTGAAAAGGTGCTGGTTCTTCTCGTGGAACTCCTGCATACGGGCGATGCACACCTCATAAAGCGGTTCAAGGATGTTGAGGGCAGCAAAGAGGAATGCACCAGAGCCGCAAGTGGGGTCGAGAATGGTAACACGCTGCAAGGCATCGTAGAAATACTCCACAAACAGGTGGTTCTGCGTATGAGAAAGATAGTCGTAGGCAAACTGCCGGATGTCAAGATTGTAGGTGATGAAATCATTGATAGCGGTAATCTCACCATTCTCTATTTTCGACTTGATGCTGCGATAGCGCTGCAGCCGCTCGATGGTCTCACGCCAAATCTCGGTAGGCAGTGCCAAAGCGTCGGGTGTGCGATTGTTCCAATGACTGCGACGCTCCAAGAGATTGGGTTGCGTGGTGTCGATGCCAACGGCTATTTCCTCTGGAATAGGCTGGGCGTGGCCCTTCTTTACTGCATCAAAAATGTATCGGTCGCCACTGTTGCGGAGGAACTGCCACAGTTCGCCATTGGTCTTGAAAAGCTTTTCGTCTTTCTGCCTCACCGCATCCATCAGATAGGGGATGATGGTGTTGCGGCCTATGTACTCCGTGATGTCCTCCTTGGTGTAGTAGGCCCCCATCTGGGCACGGTCGTTGATGTACTGCTCGAAGATATAGCCCAACACGTCGGGGTTGATGTCGCGGCCCGTGGCCGTCATGCGGTCGTCGAGATGCCAGTGCCACTTGTCGAAGAAATCGAAGAGGCTTTGGAATGCCTCATCAGCTATGTCAAGCCCTGCATAGTCCTGCTCTATCTGGTGAACATCGAACATACCACCATTCAGATAGGGGATGCGCCCATAGACGGATTCAAACGTCTGATCGTGGTGAGGCGCGTTCAGTCCGTCGTGGAACAGGCTGACGAGGAAGCCTTTGTAGAACTTGTTGAAGAAGCGGTCTTCGCCCTCGTTCTCCTGTGTCCACTCCAACTTATGACGCAAGTAATCGACATCGCCATCGAGGAAGCCATTCTTCTGGATGAAGTAGCAGAACATGAGGCGGTTGAGCATCACGCTAGTGTACCACTGCTTGTTCTTGTTGTCCTTATCAGCCAGGTGGTCGTCAATGCCCGTGATGAACTTGGCAAAGTTGGTGTGCTCCTTCTTAAAGCCAGCATAGAAGTCCTTGGTGATTTTCTCGGAGTTGATGAGGAAAGCCGCCTGCACCTTCTCTATGATGTCAAGGATGGTCGGTGTCTCGTCGTCGAGCGAGAAAGAGAGTCCTTCCATCTTCTCAAACAGGAAGCTTGCCTTATCAACAGTATCGTATTCCACCAATACCAGATCGCGCTTCTCCACTTTCTTAACGGGGGCTACCCAGAGGTGGTGCATCGTACCGGGCACCACGAAGATGCATATATAGTTCTCGGCATTCTTGCGGAGTTTGGTGTCCAGTTTCTTGCAGACGGACGAGACAGGAATCTCGTCAACCTTGCATTGCAGAATCTGGAAACCGCTACGCTCGGCTATCTGCTCTATCTGGAAGGTTCGTTGACTTCGTCTTCGTCCGTCACGACTCGGCCATTCAAACGAGTTTGATGGCTCTCGCTGTTCCGTCCGTTCATCAATGGTATATTCGGGCAGCAAGGTAGCACCCGAAGGATTGTTCCATCCCATCTCTGTGATGAACAACTCGCGGAAATTACTCTCTGACAGATATTGATTGAATACCTTTCTTTTCATAGTATATTATTTTAATTCCCAGTATCCTGTCTTTTCTGAACCGACGCGGATAATGAGTCCTTTTTCCTTTAATGCTTCAATGTCTCGCAATATGGTACGTTTGGTCACACCAAGCCTCTCTGCCATCTGCGTAGTGGTAATGTTAGTGTGTTCCTTTACCAAGTCTATAATGGCATGTTGCCTATCGGTGACATCGGTGACATTATCAGATTTGTCACCGATAACATCTTGCTCCATAGACCTCTTAAACTGCTCAATCTCCTGCTGAAGATTCCTGATGTGCAAGTCGAACATAACACGACGGAAAATATCCATGTCATCTTTCTCACGCGCATCAACCAGAGCCTGAATATACTCAGCCTTGTGTTCTTTCATCACTTTCGTCGGAATAAGCTGGTATTCATATTGCAGATGGTTCATCAGCAGGCGCGACATACGGCCATTACCGTCTGCCCATGGATGAATGGTGACAAGACGGAAGTGAGCATCGAAACTCAGTGCATAAGCCTTCATAACGTTGTCCTTTTCAATCTTGGCCCGTTGTTCATTCAGCCATTCGCAGAACTCTTTCAACCGTGATGGGACTTTCTGGAAATTCAGATAGGATTTTCCTTCCGTTCCTGCCCTCACATTCAGTAATCGAAGATCGCCATTAGCCGAAGAAAAATCACCAAGTATGGTTTTGTAAATGCTACCAGTGTTCCTCATCACAATCGCGGCCAGAGACTTCAGTAAGTCAATGGTAATGGGTACATGCTGATCTGCCAGTTTTCGGCTTCGCTCGTATGCTGCTTTCAGGTCGAGGTTCATCAATTGTTCCTGCATGGTGCGTCCTTCAGCCGTTATGCCCTCATCGAACAGCAATTGGTTCTCTATCTCTGTCACAGTACTTCCTTCGATTGCCGTGGAATGTGTAATCAGTGAGTAGAGATAGAACTTATCATAGTCTATCTGTTCGGCAATGCCTAAAGACAAGTATTCTCTAAGTACTGCCAACAGTTGATGTCTGGAATCCTGCTTCATATATCAGTATTCTTTAATCCCATCGAGCAAATGATGGTGGGGTCTTTATGTTTTGTTTTGTCTTCATCAACACGGCAAAGATTTGCATTCTCATACATCTCTATGACAGTATCCACTATGTCGTCGTGGGTGCTGCCCGTGCGCATCATGCGGCCCAGGATAAACTTGGAGTTCTCCAACAGCGGATAGTTATAAATCTGGTCGATGGCAAACTTAAGTAGTCCTTTCTTCTCCTGAGTGTAGAATATATTCAGAGGTTGCTCGTAGTAGTGATTCAGCAGGTCATAGATCTTGCGCTTGGTGCTGAAGCGACTGCCGAGGATGCCCCCTACATTGGTATTTTCGTTCTTGATGCCCTTGATGGCTTTCTCGACTAACGCAAAATGGTTGTCCTGTGGCTCCAGTCTCGGCTCGTTGAGCGAGCAGGCCATAGCCTGAAGGATGCGCTTCTGCGACTGGCTGACAATCTCACCCTTAGAGTTGAACCATGTCAGCACGTCAAAGTCATTATAGGTTCTGGCATAAGTAATGACACCATCCTCAATAGCGCTATTGGCCTGTTTGGTGGAATAAGCAATATTGGGTATCTCTGGGATGATGCGTTTCAACTCCGGGTTGGCATCGGTGGCGTTCTTCCAGATCTGGAAAGCCTGCGAGCCGAGGTCCACGTCCACATCGTCCTCGTCTTCATCCAGACTGCCGCTCTTCTCGTTATACATATCGCGGAGGTTCTGCTCGTTGCCCTCAAAGAAGACTTCGTCGCTGCCCACAATGCCAGCATTCTCGTTGATACGGGCATTCAGGCGGGTTCGCAAATGTATTATCTCTTCCACTTTATTGGCAGGGAAAAACGAATAGCAATAGATTTGCTCTGAACTCTGGTCGATACGGTCCACACGTCCGGCACGTTGAATGAGGCGGATGATAGCCCAAGGCAGGTCGTAGTTCACAATGACATGTGCATCCTGCAAGTTCTGGCCTTCACTGAGTACATCGGTTGCAATGAGCACCCGCAGTTCATTGTCTGCAGAGACATCCGCCTGATTGCTTAGTGGCGAGAAACGTTCTACTATTGCCGTAGGATTCTTGCTGCCACCCGTTGCCTTGTCTATATGCTGAATACCTCGTTTCTTCAACTGGTGATATATGTAGTTGGCCGTATCTGAGTACTGGGTGAACACAATGACCTTTTCGCTTGGGTGCTTCGTACAGAGCAATTCTTGCAGTTCGTTGAGTTTCTGGTCAGTCTGCGGGTTCCAGGCTTCGCAGAGGTTAATCATAGCTATCAACTGTTCACAGTCCTTCTTCAACTGCTGCTTCAGTGTACGCTTAAAATACCTGGCATCTATCCACTGCACGTTGTTCTTGCCTATCAAACCGTTATAATACTCCTCGGCTTTCTTCATATAGACGGTCATGTCGTTGGGAACCTGTATGAGATTGTCGCCGGATGCCTCTTCCTCCTGTTCGTCATCTTTAGAAAAAATGTCGTTGATGTCGGCATCGTCAATGAAGTCTTCGGGAAAGGTGTTCTCGTCGCTGATAGGCAGTTTGAGCTTGTTGTCAATGGCATAGATAAACACGGCATTGCGCAAAATGTGACGGTACAGCGTCAGCAGGAAAGAAAAGCCGCTGCTGTCAATACGCTTAAAGAAAGTGCTTTTGCAGAAGCCCATCATACGCTCGCCGGCACGGGAGAGATTGGCAATCAGGTCACTCTCATATTTGGAAGCATCCTCTGCCTTCTTCTCGTCCAAATAATGAATCAGTCCGTAGCGGGGCAGCTTCAGACTTCCCATCAGACCTATCATCTCCACAGAATAGAGCCTGCTATACTGGTCGCCGCTGACGGTTTTGAACTTTATTGCTTTGGGTACGCGGTCTGGGAAATAGGATTTGTGCCCATCCTTAAACTCCAGGTACTTACGTCCGTTCTTAGGGTCGGTCTTGGCATAGTTGTCTTTGATGAAGGTACGGGTACGGCGGACCAGAAAAAGTTTCATTAGTTCCTGCCAGTCCTCCTGGCACTCACTGCGCTCAAATGCCTTGATACTCCGAATGAAGTCCTCGTGCTTCTCGGCAAACTTACGCTCACCGCCAATCTCGCGGATGTAGGCTTCGGGACGAATGCCCAAATCAGTGTCATCATCTACGAACAGGCGCAGCTGGCTGCTCAAGTCCTTGTAGTGCTTATTATAAGGCGTTGCCGTCAGCAGCAGTACCTTGCAATCCTGCTTCTGAATAAGGTCGCGGATGTTGCGATAACGTGTGCCCTGACTGTTGCGAAGGTTGTGACTTTCATCAACAATTATTAGTTTGTAGTATCTTGCATTATCCACATCAATGGGCTTTGCCATCGACATGATGTCGGCCTTCAAGTCGTATTGCCTGCGATACTTTGTCCACATGTCTTGCAGATTGGCAGGACAGATAATCAGTGTATTGCTGCCGAAGGTGTTTTCATACATCTTGGCAATGGCACAGGCTGTGATGGTCTTTCCCAATCCCACCACATCGCCAATCATGGCACCACCACGCTTCTCGTTGTTCAGATGGCGGGCAGCAATCTTGACTGCCGTCTGTTGGAAATCGAAAAGGCTGCTCTTGAATTCTGGTGGGATAGTAAACTCCTTGATACCAGTACGGGCTTCCTCACTCAGATGGTATGCTGTCTTCAAATATATATAATAAGGTGGTATTTTCTTTTCTCCTGCCCAACTGTTGTCAATAATCTCTATCAGTTCTTTGGTGATGTCAAGACAGAACTTGTCTTCCCAACGGTCATCGAACCAACGGGATAATTTTTCGGCGCTATCGCTGTCGCCAAACTCAGCATTCAGTTCTCCTTGCTTGGTCAATCCCGAATAAGTAAGATTGCTGCTACCCATAATGGCCTGAATCTTATTGAAGTTGTCGTCAGGACGATGGGCAAGGTATAACTTTGCGTGAAGTGGTTCGCGTAGATATAGTTTCACGCAAACCTTCTCGTCTTTCATCTGTGCCGAGAGACGACGAAGGGTAAACTCATCTTGTTTGGTGGGCAAACCCAACTGAAGCTGACGCTTAAAATCGCGGGCAATCTCCAGTTTGCACTGACTGACATAGTTGGCATCAGGTAAGACCTGTTCTGTATAGAGTTGTCGAATCAATTCTTCCGCAGGCCGATGCATACCAATCAACAAGCGACATTTGCGGAAGATGCGTTTGTCGTTTTCATAGACATAATCGCCCGTAAGGGTATCTATCTGTTCTACTACGAGATTCCATCCCCGCAGATTGAAATAACCAACGCAGAAGTCCACACGTTTTACACCCACATTGGTAATGATACCCTGTAGCCCTTCTGCGAATTTGGTCTCTATATTATCGTAGATTCTTGCCATAGTTAAATTTCTAAAACACTATCCTTCTTCTGTTCAAAGTAGATTGTCTACACTCACACCCAATATTTCTGATAATTGGATGAACATTTCCATATTTTGGTTAGGCGGCATTAGTCACCCATTTTGATATGACAGCAGGATCCTTATCAAGGAGTTCCGACAATTGCTTGTTGGTCATTCCCTTCTCTGCAAGCACCACCTTCAGGCAGTTAATTCGTTTACGTTCCAATCCACAACTATATTTGGCAACAAATATACAAAAAAAATGTCTTATAATAGACAAAGGCCCCAAAAACCAATCATCCCAGGGCACCCCCTGGGTATTGCGCGGCAGACCTCACCACCACCGTTAGCCCTGAAAGGACAAAAACAACCGTCTTACAGCTTTGCTTCTGCCCTTGCATGGCGTATTTCCTTGCCACACTCTAACTCTGGGCGTTGCCCTGAGCTGACTGACTCATGCCCCCCCGGAGTATTGGGCATCTGGTGATTGCGGATAATCGCCACACTTCCCACAGCAATATTGTTGTACTGTTTTCACATTTGTACATTTTCGCTATAAACAGCTGTAGGTGTGCGTGTTGCAGAGGTGTAGGTGAATTTTCTCCATACACTAACCTACATCAGAGAACATCTGACAATGCAAGATAATTAGCTGAATATTAAAGAATTAAAAGATTAAAGGGACTTAGAGCAGATAAGTCAGGTATCTTCAAAAACATCAAAAAAAAGCCCCCAAAACTGCAGTTTTTTGCTCAAAAACGTCGATTTTGGGCTCTGAAAGTGCAAAAATGCATGGCAAAAGTGGCAGTTTTTTGCCCTTTTGTCATGCAAACTATACCTATTCGCATCAGAACGGAGGTCTGTCGTCGGGTGGCGGAGGCAGCGGTTCGTCACCGTTAAGGCGGCTTCCACGTATCTCACCGCCCTCGGGACCGGGTATCCTGTCGAATGAGGAATCCTCGGGATTGGCAAACCGGGTGAACTCTCCGCGGAACCTGAGCAGCACGTCGCCTGTTGCGCCCTTACGATGCTTGGCTATGATGATCTGCGCCATGCCCCGGAGGTCGTTTCCTTTATCGTCCTGATAGATGTGATAGTATTCCGGACGATGGACAAAGAGCACCATGTCGGCATCTTGCTCTATGGCTCCCGACTCGCGGAGGTCGCTCAGCTGCGGTCGCTTGCCGTCGAGTCCCTCACGGTTTTCCACTGTACGGTTGAGCTGCGAGAGTGCAATGATTGGTATGTCGAGTTCCTTGGCCAGTCCTTTCAGCGAACGGCTGATGGTCGACACCTCCTCCTGACGGCTGCTGAAGCGCATACCCGTGGCGTTCATCAGCTGAAGGTAGTCAATCATGATTACCTTCACATCGTGCTCACGCACCAGACGGCGTGCCTTGGTGCGCAACTCGAACACCGAGAGGCCCGGCGTGTCATCTATATATATAGGTGCCCCCTCGAGCTTTCGCAGGTTCTTGTCGTATGACACCCATTCATCGTCGCTCAGCTGACCGTTGAGTATCTTGCTACCGGCTATCTCGCATACGTTGGATATAAGTCTGTTGACAAGCTGCACGCTGTTCATTTCGAGCGAAAAGAAGGCGATAGGCAACTGATAATCAACCGCAATGTTCTTTGCCAAGCTCAGAGCGAACGAGGTCTTACCCATCGCCGGACGGCCTGCAATGATGATAAGGTCGCTGGCTTGCCACCCTGCCGTGTAGTCGTCGAGTTTGTGATAGCCCGTAGGAACACCCGTCAGGCCACCCGTATTCTCGTATGCCTTGCGCAATATCCTGTCTGCTTCCTTCAGAATAGGGTCGATAGGCTGATAGTCTTTCTTCATATTCTTCTGCGAAAGCTCGAAAAGGTTGCCCTCAGCTTTCTGCATCAGCTCGTCCACATCAATCGTCTCGTCGTATGCCTGAGTCTCTATCTGTGCAGCAAACTGTATCAGCTGGCGTGCGAGAAACTTCTGGGCAAGCACCCGGGCATGGTATTCTATGTGGGCAGATGATGCCACCAGCTGGCTCAGCTCTACGATATATGCCGGGCCGCCCACTTCTTCGAGTGTACCTTCCTTGCGCAACTGCTCCACGACAGTCATAAAATCGACGGGCAGCTCCTGCATATTCATGTTCTGTATGGCACGGTAGATCTTCTCGTGGCGCGGTTCGTAGAACGTCTCGGGGCGGATTATCTCGGATATTACGGTGAAAGCATCCTTGTCTACCATCAGTGCTCCGAGCACCACGCGCTCGAAATCGGGTGCCTGCGGTTGCAGATGGCCGTATGTATTGTCTATCGGGGTGGCCGCTCTCTTGCGGTTTGGTTTGGTTGTTTCTGGCATAGCGTTTTCTTATGCTGTGTTATGGATTGTCTGCTTAATGGTTGTTATTTTCTTGACTGCAAATGGTCATGGTGGTAGTAATACCAATATGTTCTTCCGTAGTGGCTCTTCAGCTGTCGCTGGCGAGCCGGACTGTCACCGACCTTCGACCGTTCGGCGAGGAAATGTCTGTATTCCTCCATCATCACGCTGTCCTTGCACAGGCGCACAGGGTTGTTCGTTGTATGCGCGTAGAGTGCCATTGCCTCGCGATAGTGAGTGGGCAGCACCGAGTCGGGCGCATAGTATAGGTTCAGCGCTTTGGCGAAGCTCTGCAACTTCTTGTCCATGAGCAATCCGCAGAGCTGGTAATGGCGGTTTCGGCGGGCAGTCTTCACTATTACCGACTGCGGAACGAGCATCAGCGCATAGACCTCCTTGCCGTCGGGCACAAGGTTTCGCGAACCTGGGGCTAAGCTATAGCTGAACAGCCGTTCGGGAAGCTGCCGCTCTCTCGACAGCGAGAACGCTCTGAGCATGGTCAGTGAGCCGTCGGTTTCGTCGCTTTCGGCTCCCACCCTGAGTGCCCCGGCAAAATCGCCGCTGCGCATCTTGTGCTCCATAGCGGCCCGGTAGTGGAACACGCGGTTGCCGTTGCCTATCATTCCGACACCTACCATCATTATAAATAAGGTAGAAAGGTTTATCCAGTTGAGCTGCGATGAGATGCCTGAAATGCGTTCGTCGGGCTCGAGCGGCTGATAGCGGTGTGCAAGCAAGGCCACAAGAACAAACAGCACGAGCACCAGAGGCAGCACCCAGAGCCATGCACCAAGCTCGATATGCCCGTGAACGTTGGGCGAGATGTCGGTTATGAAAGCCAGCACAAGCATCGATGGCAGGTAGGTAAGGGCATGGGTGCGTCGATAGAGTGCGAAAATCATGTTCACTCCCACTTGCAGCAGCTTCAGCACAAGCGTTATGAGCAATGCTCCCACCCACGGCACGTAGTGCGTCTGGCCGCCCGAGGCAATGTGCTGAGCCACCACCATCACGTCGGCTTGGTAGAAAAGCAAGTAACAAAACGTGAAAACCACGAACGCCACGGTGCATAACACTCGTGTCAGCTGCGAATGCTGTTTGTATTTATATGCCATGTCAAGGCGTTGTCTTTATGTTGTTGTATGCTCGATGGCGGCTTCATTCAGTGAGCCAGGCCACCTTAGAGAGTTGTTTTCCGTGAAATCAAAATCAAGGGATAGGGAGAACGTAGCCCTCCCTATCCCATATATCAGTGTGTAAAGGCCGGTCAGTTCTTCCTCAGAACCACTGCTGAGCGAGCAGGGATATAGAGCTTGAGCCACTCTTTCTTCTGCTCCACATACAGCGGGTCGTAGTTAGTGAAGTGGGTAACGCTGTCATCGGCAAAGCCGTGGCCTCCGAACTTCGTTGCATCGGTGTTGAGCACCACGTCGTATGAACCCGTAGGAACCAGGAAACCATAGTCGGTGAACGACTGTGTGGGCGAGAAGTTGAACACGAAGATCAGGTCGCCGCGCATGAAAGCGAGCACCTGGTCGCCGTCGTTGTGCCAAATCTCCTGTACGGGAGTCTTGTTGAAGCCCTTCTCACTCTTGATAACGCTCAGCATTTCGCGGTCGAAGTCGCCCAGCCAGTGGTAGCACAGGTCCTTGTTGTCTACCAGGTTCCACTGTCTGCGGGCATACTTGTAGCTCCATCCGTTGCCTTCGCGTGGGAAGTCAATCCACTCCGGATGTCCGAACTCGTTGCCCATGAAGTTCAGGTAGCCACCGTTGATGGCGGCAGCAGTCACCAGACGTATCATCTTATGCAGCGCAATACCTCGCTCAGCCACGCCATTCACGTCCTTCTTGGCAAAATGCCAGTACATATCGGCATCTATCAGACGGAAGATTATGGTCTTGTCGCCCACCAGAGCCTGGTCGTGGCTCTCGCAGTAGCTTATTGTCTTCTCGTCGGGACGGCGGTTCTTCACCTCCCAGAAAATGCTGCTCGGCTTCCAGTCCTCGTCTCTCTGTTCCTTGATAGTCTTGATCCAGTAGTCTGGAATGTTCATTGCCATGCGATAGTCGAAGCCATATCCGCCGTCGCTGAACTTGGCAGCGAGTCCCGGCATACCGCTTACCTCCTCGGCAATGGTTATCGCCTGCGGGTTCACTTCGTGTATAAGCTGGTTAGCCAGGGTGAGATAGCAGATGGCATTGTCGTCCTGATGACCGTTGAAATAGTCGCCGTAGCCGCAGAACGCCTCGCCGAGTCCGTGGCTGTAGTAGAGCATCGAGGTCACTCCGTCGAAGCGGAAACCGTCGAAATGGAACTCTTGCAGCCAGTACTTGCAGTTTGAGAGCAGGAAGTGGAGCACATCGTCCTTGCCATAGTCGAAGCAAAGCGAGTCCCAGGCGGGATGCTCGTGGCGGTCGCCGGGATAGAAATACTGGTTCGGATCGCCTGCAAGGTTGCCCAGACCTTCTATCTCGTTCTTCACGGCATGAGAGTGAACGATGTCCATAATGACAGCTATGCCGTTCTCGTGAGCCGTGTCAATGAGGTGCTTGAGCTGTTCGGGAGTACCGAAACGCGAAGATGAGGCAAAGAAAGAGCTTACGTGATAGCCAAAGCTTCCATAGTAGGGATGCTCCTGAATGGCCATAATCTGTATGCAGTTGTAGCCGTCGGCAATGACGCGCGGCAGCACGTTCTCGCGGAACTCGTCGTAGGTACCCACCTTTTCGGCATCTTCGCCCATACCGATATGGCACTCATATATGAGCAGGGGGTCTTTCTTGGGGCGGAAAGTCTTCTTCTTCCACTCGTAAGGAGTGGGGTTCCACACCTGAGCAGAGAATATCTTGGTCTGGTCGTCCTGTACTACGCGGCGCACCCAGGCAGGTATTCGCTCACCCTCGCCACCGTTCCAGTGTACGCGCATCTTGTAGAGGTCGCCGTGCTTCATGGCTTTCGAGGGCAGCTTCAGCTCCCAGTTGCCTGTTCCTTCGATGCGTTTAGCCTTGTAAGCCTCGTCTTCCTTCCAGTCGTTGAAGTCGCCGACGAGGTATATCTCCGTAGCGTTGGGTGCCCACTCGCGGAACACCCATCCTCTTGCCGTCTTGTGCAGGCCGAAGTATTCGTGGCCGCTTGCAAAGTCGCTGAGCGTTCGCTTACCGTCGGCAGTGAGCTGCGAAATCTTCCACAGCGCGTGTTCGTGCCTACCGCGTATGGCATCTTCGAATGGTTCAAGCCAACTGTCGTTCTTCACTAATCCGATGTGTTTCGGCTTCCGGGGTTTCGGTGCCGCAGCTTTTGTTTGCTTTTTAGTTGTAGCCATGGGTTTTATTGATTTGAGGTTTAACAATATCCTTATTCTTATATGGGGTAAGGTACAAGGGGTAAGGGGCAAGTTGAAGAGCCGCAGGGCAAGGGTTAGGTGTCTCAAGCTTGAGAGGGCGACCTCAAACCGTCTCACCTCCCACCTCTAACCGACAATCGTCAGTCATCAGCAGCCTGCCGCCAGCCGTCATTCAACGATTCTCCGTCCGCCCTCGTAGCGTCCGCGCGCCGTTATCTGGCCGTTAGCATCGCGCTCAATGAACTCTCCGTCGCGCACTCCGTAGCGATAGCTGCCCTCGAAACGCTTTCCGTCTTTCGACTGTTCGACGGCTTTGCCGTTGCGCTCACCCTTGTGGTAGTCGCCACGAAACTTGCTTCCGTCGCCGTAGTGTATGATTACAAGTCCCTCGACCGCACCGTCGCGGAACTGTCCCTCATAGACATCCTTGTTTGCTTTAGTCAGTTTGCCCTGACCGTTCTGCAAGTCTTTCTCCCAATAGCCTTGATAGATGTCGCCCGAAGCCCACGTCATGGTTCCGTAGCCCGACTTCTCGCCATTGAGAAAGTGGCCGCTGTAGCTGTCGCCGTTCTTGTATCTGAAGATGCCTTGGCCCGTCTTCTTGTCGTCGAGATACTCGCCCTCGTACACTTCGCCGTCTGAATACTTGTAGATTCCCTTGCCGTTCATCTTGTCGGCTTTCCAAAAGCCAGTGTAGCAGTCGCCGTTGGGGAAGTTGTAGGTGCCTTTTCCCTCCTTCATATTGTTCACCCACTGACCCTCATAGCGCGATCCGTCTTTCCAGATAAACACTCCGTGGCCGTTCTTCATGTCGTCCTTCCACGACCCTTCGTAGGATGCACCGCCGGCAAAGGTGTACTTTCCCTTGCCGTTGCGCTTGTCCTTAGACCACTGTCCGTCGTAAACGTCGCCATTGTAATATACCATCACGCCGTGGCCTTCCTGCACATCCTTGTACCACAGGCCCTCGTAGCGGTTGTTGTTGAGGAAGTAGAAGGTTCCCTTGCCGTGCTGCTGGTTCTTGAACCACTGCCCGTCGTACTTCTCGCCGTCGGCAAAGGTGTAGATGCCATAGCCGTCGCGATAGCCTTTCTTGTACTCTCCCTCGTAGCTGTCACCGTTGTCGTAGAGACAGGTACCCTTGCCGTGGGGCTTGCTGCCCGACATTTCGCCTTGATATTGGCCGCCGTCGGACGTGGTGCAGGAGCCCAGGTGGATTTTCTGCCCGAAGCTGAAGAGAGAGAACAGGGATATGGTTGATATAAGTATTGCTCTTTTCACTTTACTTCTTATTTTGTTTTCACTCACCAAAGGTAATTATTTCTTACCACCCGACAAAGCGATTTACTGACAGATTATCATTTTTTAACCTCAGCTATAGTCAACCTGCAAGTCGCCGAGCTGTTTGTCGGCGACATATCTGCGCAGCAACAGCCACACCGCCACTACCGCAGCGTATGCCACCACCACTTCAGCCGCAGTGGGCGAAAGCCCTTCTATGCTGGCTCCCGGCAGGGAGGCTATGCGCTCCAAGGCTGTGTTCATGCCGCCAATCAGGAGCGAGAGCAGCCGGGCAAGGAGGGTATGCAGGACTGCTATCGACGGTGTGAGGAAATAGACTATCGCCAATGGCAGCACCACCGACATCATCGGAGCCGCCACAAGGTTGGTAAGCAGAAAATAGACCGGCAGCCGACCGAAGCAGTAGGCCACGAGAGGAGCCGTGGCTACCTGCGCTGCTATGGGCAGCAGAACCGTCGACGAAAGCCACCGCCCTACCCTTCCGCCAGGGCTAAGCCTTGCCGGAACCAGCCTCTCAAACAGCGGCAGCAGCACCACTATGCCCCAGACGGAAAGAAACGACAGCTGGAAGCCTACGTCGTAGACCATCAGCGGGTCGGCAAGAAGCAGCACCACGGCTGCAAACGACAGCACGTTGACTTCTTTTCCGCCTCGATGGGCCACGCGCAGAGTGGCATAGATGGTGAGCATAGTGGCCGAACGCAGCAGCGACGGCGACATTCCGGCAAGCAGCACGTAGACCCAGACCATTGCCAGCAGCAACAGCTCACCAAGCAACCGTCGCCTGAGGCCGGGCAGCAACAGTCTGAGCATCATATAGATAACAGCAAGGTGCATACCCGACAGGGCCAGCACGTGAGCAGCTCCGGCGGTGGCATACTGCGAACGCAGCTGTTTGTCAATCCCCGAACGGTCGCCCAAAGCCACGGCTGCCAGCACAGCACGGCTCTCGGGAGCCATCATCGCCGTGTCGACGGTGGCAAGCAGCTTGGCGCGAAGCTGCCGGAAACGCAGCTGAAGGCGCTGGCCGAGAGGCATACCGTGGGGCTTCAGGTGCGCCTTGCACCACTGATTGTAGTATATAAAGGTCTGTGCCTGCACACCGTGGACGAGCAGATAGCGACCGTAGTCGCTGCGCGAGTGGGCATAGCCGTGCGGACGCTCAAGCAGCGAACGTGCCTTGATGCCGTCGCCGAGGTGCAGGTGGCGGTAGCGATGGGCGACTGTGTCGCGCAGTATAGATGCCCTTGCCTTTACCATAGGCTGCGTGCTGGTAAGCAGCAGGTCGCAGCTGACGACGCGCCCCCGCTGCTGCGGCTCGCTCATCACCACGGCATCGTAGGTCAGTGGCTCGTCGGGCAGGTCCAGATGCAGACCGCGTTCGGCTTCGCTGCCGCGCCAGCCGCCTGCTCCCACCACAGCCACGAGCAGACACAACGTGGCTATGCTGCCCTGACTGCGGCTCAGAACAGCCGCTGCCACCCCACCGGCAACGACCCACAGCCATGCCCACGGCGACACGTCACCGCTGCTGCGACCACCCACCACTATGCCAACGACAAGGGCGAGGGCCACTGCCACCATAGGATAAAACTGCACAAAGGTTGCCTTACGCATCATTGGTGCCAACTTACTGATTGCTTTCGGTTTACATGGTATTCGTAAAGACAAAGTTAAACTTTTTCTGTGAAACGGCAATAAGGCTGCGCCCCTTTTTTCAAAACAAAATTGCAGGCTTATAAAACATATAAGCAAGAAAGTAATATGGGCCATATTAGTCAGTAATATGGGCCATATTGGTCGGTAATATGGGCCATATTGGTAGCCCCCCTCAGTCCCCCCAAAGGGGGGAGGAGGCTTGTTGGGGTTTTATAATAG
>Ga0256407_10007607_pt1 | contig 16227 bp, 14 predicted proteins | sample RumenRJG_04DNA_FD_193489 | JGI IMG/M metagenome (GOLD analysis project Ga0256407, IMG submission 193489) | Bovine rumen microbial communities from Lethbridge, Alberta, Canada - RJG_04 | ecosystem: Host-associated > Mammals > Digestive system > Stomach > Rumen | place: Canada: Alberta...
TCCTTGTCACAAATGGTATTCCTACATATAAAGTATATAAAAAACCTAATATAAATATGCTTATTGATGCTATTCCACCAATTATTGATTTATATTCTATTTCATCATTTATTCTAAATGTTATAAAAGTTCCAAAAAAATCACAATTTTTTATTATTCTTTTTGTCTGTTTACAGCAGTTACCCATTTTATTTTTTATATTTCAAATTTTAAAATTTTTTTTATTATATATTTTTGATATAATAAATTGTTTTTTAATTATTATTATTAAGGGATTTATATTTTGTATTTTTTTAGAACAAAATAATAGATATTTATTTTATTGGAATTTATACATTTTTAAAAAATATTTTATATTATAAATAATTAATTCTATTTATTTGACAAAAAAATAATTTAAAAAAATAAAAATATAAAATATAAAATTCTACTCATTAAATAATTTTTTATTATATATTAAATAATTTAAAAAATGAAATTGAACTTAAAATCATTATTTTTTTTTATATTTATTAATAAAATTTTCAAATTTTTGCATTTGCATATCTAATTCCTTATTAGGGTCATAAGTTAAATTATATAAAGAAGTAATATTATCACATTCTTCTTTAGTTTCTTTTAAAGGAAGATCTGGATTTGAACTTAAATATTCAATAATTATATTATATGCATTTTCTAAATCATTTAAATATGGGACTCTTTGTTTTAAAATTTCATTATCAATACCAGAAACATTAATTGAATCTATTTCTTTAGAAGGATCATTTATATAATCTTGTATTTGTTTTTTTTCTTGAGGAAATTTTTCTTTTCTGTCATTCAAAATATCAATTAGTTCATTTATACTTGTTGCATTTAAAATTTCTTGATCTTTTATTCCTTCACCACAACATATTCCCATTTTTATATTTTTTTTAATTATTTATGTTTTTTTTTAAAATATTTATTATTTTTAAATAAAAGGAGATTTAGCTTGTTTATTCAATATATATAAATAATTAAATAATATTACTTAATGAATTATTTAAATGTATATACTTTAGACATTTTTCTATATAATAAAAATACCATTTTATTTATAATTCATAATGAAAATTTAAAAACTCTTAATTTAACTTTTCAATTATAATTCAATAATAATATTTTTTTAATTTATTATATTTTTTAAATTGATTTGATTTAAATTTTTTAATACTATTTTGCCAATTAAATGATAATTTTGAAGTAAATTTAAAAGTTTCATTTCTTTTTCTTTCATTATTTATATTATATTCTTCAAAAGAATTTGAATAAGAATCTTCAGATTTAGTTTCATTATAATTTAAATAATAAATATTATCATATTTATTTTTAGATGAAAAGGTTATTTCATTATTATTTAAAAAAGGTACTAAAATAACATTTCCATTTTTAATTGTTAAAATAAGAACATCTGAATATGAATCAATATCAGTTTTCATATATTTAATTTGATACTAATTAATAATATAAAATTATTTTATATATTAATTATTGATTATAATTAATGAATAAAATATTGATTATATCAATAATATTAGATTTTTTTATTTAAAAAAAATTTAAATAAATTTGAAATAATTATATTAATAAAAATTATTCAATTACTAAAATAAAAAAGTTTCTTTTGTTTTATTAAGTGAATTTTTACGAATTGATGAAAATAATCCTTTTTCAAACTCTTCAATAGTATAATTTCTACTTTTTTTATTTTTTCTTTTTTTTAAATGACAAGAAGGAGGTACAACAGAAACAGTATATTTTAATTTTGAGGGATTAATAAAAGATTTAGAATCTAAATTATGTAAAGGCATTTTTGGTGTAAAATTAACAATTGGTCTATTAATATAATTATTATAAGATGATTTTGTTAAACTAGAATTCATATTTAAAAAACTATCTCTTAATGTATTATTAAATTTTCTAATATTTGAATTTGTATTATAAATAGTATATAATGTTGAATTTGAATTTATATTCCTTGAATGATTCAATATATCATTTGTAAAATTTCTTCTATTTAAATTATAAAAACTTTGATTTTTTTGTTTTTGATTTGACATATTTTAATATAATGTTTTATATACTTTTAATTTTTAAAAAAAAAATTATTAATGGGTCAAGAATTATGTAAAGGTTGTCAAAACAGTGACTCTTTATCAAATAATGAAGGTAATTTATCAAAAATTGCAAATTTCCCAATAACAAATTCAAAAATTAATAATACTTTAAAAATTAATAATACATTAAATACAAAAAACTCTTTATTAGAAATAAATGAAAATGAAAAATCTTCTCAAAGAATAAAAATAAGTATTGCAAATTCAAATATAAACACAAATTTTTTAGAAAGTTCACCACAAGAAGAAACAATAGAATCAAATGAATTACAAAAAATAAAAAAAAAATATAAAATAAACTTAATAATAAAGCTCTTTAAAAAATTAAAAAGATTAAAAAATGAAGCTCATTTAAATATAATATCAGAATTTAATAATGAAGAAATTCAATTTGAAATAAAAATAAATCCAGGTGAATTAAATTTAAATTTATTCCCAGAAAATAATTTTGAATATATTGGTTCAAAATTTAATGATAAATATGATGGTTTTGGAAAGCAAATTTTTAAAAATTCAAACTCAATTTTTATATGTAATTTCTTAAATGGACACAGAAATAATATTTGTAAATTTCAAAATGAAAATTTAAATATAAAATATTATGGTTATGTTAAAGATTATTTTGCTGAAGGATATGGGATTTGTATAAATGAAAAATTAAATATTTCATATGAAGGATACTGGGAAAATAATTTAAAAAATGGAATTGGTATTGAAATATATAATGATGGTAATATTTACAAAGGTGAATTTAAAAATGGGAAAAAAGAAGGAATTGGTGTTTTTACTTGGAATGATAATTCATTTTATACTGGAGAATGGGAAAATAATAATTTAAATGGTGAAGGAATTTATAATTTTAAAGATGGTTCAATTTATTATGGCTCATGGAAAAATAATCAAATGGATGGATTTGGTGAGTTTACTTATCCTAATACTAAAACTTATTTGGGGTATTTTAAAAAAGATAAAAAAAATGGTTTTGGTGTTGTTTTTTGGGAAAATAATGAAAAATGTTTTATTGGTTTTTGGAAAAATAATAAACAAAATGGTTTAGGAAAATTTATTTCTCAGGGAAAAGTTAGATTTGGTACTTGGAAAGATGGGAAAAAAGATTTAAAATATGATAATTTTGAAGAGTTTAAAAATATGTTAGTTGGAGAAGAAGAAAAATATGTTAATATTTTTAATTGTGATTATAATGAAATTGGGAAATTATTGTATCAAATGAAGGAAATATAAATTTATATTTTTTCAACTTTTTTCTTTTGGTTATTTTTTTTTTATTTTGTATTATCAATTATTAAATTCTTTTTATTATTTTTGATAAAATATGTTAAAATATCTATAAAAAAATAAAAAAAAATATAAATAAAAATATGTCTGATAATCAAGATTTTTCTCCTTCAAAACCAAAACGTTCATCATTAAAAGATTCAAATCCTTTAGATCCAAAAAAAATTCTATCATATCCTAAAAAAAGAAATAGTGTAAGTTTTAAAGTTGCAAATGATTTAAAATTTTTAAATCAAAAAGAAAATATTGAAAAAATTGAAGAACGTGAAAAAAAATTTAATGAATTAAGAAGAAAAAGTGTTAAAAATGAATTCTCAATTGCTAAAGAATTACTTAAAAATGATAAAGATCTTCAAGAAATTGAAGCTGAAATAAGAGATGAAATTAAGGAGAATACTTATAAAAATGTTATAGTAGGAAAAGAAAGTGATATTTGAGTTATATAATTAATAGAGTTTTTTTTAAATTATTTTTTTATTGATTTAAAAATTTATTCAGATTAGTTTTAGTATATATTATTGACTAAAAATGAATTAAAAAATATATTATTAATTATATTGACATAATATATTTATTAATAAATATAATATATTAACTTCTATCATTGTAAAAAAATTTGTTTTTATTAATTTTAAAAAAAATATTTTAAAAAGTAAAAACAATTATATTAAGTTTCTATATCATTTTTAATAATAAATTCATTAATTTCTTTCCATCTCTTTTCCAAAGCATTTTGATTTAAATTAGCTTCTTCAATTCTTTTTTTCAAATCATCTAAATGCTCTTCCATTTCACTAATTTCATGATCTTTTTCATTCATAATTTCTTGTAATTGCTGAATTTCTTCATTATTTTCATAATCATTTTTTTTCTTACTTCTAAAATTCACTTTTTGACTATTTTTATTAACATTAATATTATTCTGATTTCCATTTTGTAAATTTTGAATAGCTCTATAAACTTTTTTAAGAAGAATTTCAATTGCATTTGGTTTACTATTAATAACATCATTAATTTCATCTTTTGGAATTTTTAAACCTAATTTTCTTAAAACTTTATTGTTTAAAGTTTCCCAATTTGCAATTTTTTGTTTTGTTGATGATGCAGGAGGATAATTATGTAATTCTACTAATTTTGGGTAATAATGTTTAATCATTTCTGCTAATAAAACTGCGTCATTAAAATCTCTTGCCATATTTTTTTTTTGACGTGATAATGGAATTGAGTCTACCCATTCATAAATATACATTATTTCTTTCATTTCTTTCTCTTGTTCTGGTGATAATTCATTTTGAGGATTAATATATTCTTCATTTGTTGATTCTAAATTTTCCTCTCCTTCCATTTTTTTTAATTTTTTTTATTATATTTTTGTATATTATTTAATATGAATTTTTTTATTAGTTATTTTTTAAAAATTAAAAAAGAAATATAAATTTTAATGAGTTTAATTTCTTCAAATAGAACTAGTGATATTAATCCAATATCTGGAACTAGAAATAAAAATAAATTAATAAAATCATCAAGTACTACTGTAAATAATTATTCAATATATGAAAAATATATTAGTAAAGTTTCTTTAAATCAGAATTGTAAAAATAAAAATAAAGAAAATAATATTCAAAAAAATAATATTTATAATAATAAACTTAAAAATATGAAAAGATTAAATAGTCCTAATTCAATTAATTTATCTAATTATGAAGGACATAGTAAAATTGTTAAAAAAAATATTTATGCTTTTAATAAAATAATGGAAAATTATTTACAACAAAAAAATATTGAATTATTACAAAGGAAAAAAAACTCTCACATTAAATCATTAAATGATAAAAATATAATTTCAGATTCAAATATAAATAACTCGAATTTATATTTAAATACTAATAGAAAGTATTTATTTTCAGGAAATAATTTAAATAACAATCATTTAAATCAAATTAACAAAAAAAAGAATGAATCAATGAATTTAATTCATAATAATAAAATTAGATTAAGAAGAAATAAAAATTTAAGTATGAGAGATGTTGAAAATTTTTCAGGTGTAAAAAGTTTAAAACATGTGAATAATATTAATTATAGAAAAGAAAATTATTATTCAAAAAATAATAATTATCAAATTCAAAGTAATACAACAAATAAAAAAATTAAAAATGAATGTTCACCAGATTATTATTATACTAATTTTAAAAATAATACATTTAATAATAATAATACTAATAATAGTAGATGTAATAGTAAAAAAAATATAAAAAAAAATAAATGTAATTCAACAAGAAGAATTAATTCAAAAAATTTAAAAATAAATGATTTAGAAAAAAAATACGAATTATTAATAAATAATAAAAGTAATAATACAAAAAAATTCTCTTCAAGTAGAAATAATTCTTGTAAAATTCATACTAATAATTATACAATTAAAAGTGGTGATAGTGAAATTACAAAACCTAATACACTTAATGAAAAAATGGAAAAAAAAGATGATGATCTAGAAGGACCTGAAATAATTCATTTTTCACTTGTAGCTCTTATTCAAAAAGGAAATAAAAAAATGAAAGAAATTTCATTGAATACAAAAAGAAAATAATGAGAATTAAAAGGTTTAATATAAATTTTTATTTCTAGTTATTTAATTTTTTTTGATTAATATATTTATTTTTTTTTTAATTTATTAAATATAATTAAATAGAGAAAAATTTTTATATTCATTCTAAAATTTTATATTATTTTAGAATATATATTTTTAAATTTGATTTAATTAATTAAAATGTGGAATATAAATATTAAAAAAGTAAATATATTATCTAGGAATTATAAAGAAAAAAATTATTATATTCAAAGAACAGGCTCTTTATTTAATTATGAAAATGTAACAAGAGCTCAGATTAAATTTCCAATAAAATCAAAGAGTTTAAATAAATTTCAAACACATGTGGATTTGTTAAAAAATAAAAAAAAACCTCTAATTACTTTAACGAAATATAAATTACCAGATAAAAAAATTAATAATATCCAAAATTTTTTAAAGAAAAACTCAAATTTGAATAATAAAAATTCAAATGCAAATATAAAAAATATAGCAGATCATAAGAAATATTTTACCAACAATTGGAATTATCAATTAGATAATTTAAAAAAGGAAACAGAAAAAAAATTAAAAATTTTTTGTTCAACAAGTTCAAAAAATATAATAAATACAAAAATTATAACATTTGAAAAAAAAAATTTAGACACTTTAAATTTATCTAAAAATGTAACAGATAATGAATTAAGTTCAAAAGCAAATTCGTTTATTAGTCCTAGATCTTTTATTGATTTTCAAGAATTAAGTGATAATATTAAGGAAAATAAACATATTAATAATAATATTAAAAAAGAAAAAAAAGAATATATAAAATTAAATTATTTTAATAATAAGATTAGAGATGATGTAAGGTTCAATTTTTATTCAAAATTTAAATCAGTTTTAGATTCTATTCAAGGTAAATAGAAAATTATAAATAATATTTTTTTTAATGTAATAATGTGAAATAAAAAGGGTATTGATTTTAATATTTTTTAATTTAAATTATATAGGAAATTTGAAATGGTTTTTGAGTATTTTTTTTATATATTTTTTTATTGTATAATATTAATTAATTTTTTAAATGTATATATATATATATATATTACAAGAATAAATACATCCTAAATTTCAAAAAAAATTTGAAATTTAATAATTTTAAACATATAAGTTAAAAGGAATTTTATATATATATTAAATAATAATTTGATTTAAAATATTATTAAAGTTTTATAGATTTTATTTGATTAATGAAATAAAAGTAAAACAATATTTTTAAAAATAATATCTTAACTTTTATATCTTTTTTAATAATTAAATCAATTTATAAATATATAATTAAAGAAAGCAAAATTAAATTTTTAAAATTGTTTATATGTAATAAATAATCTATATGATATATAAAATAATATATTTTTTTTATATCATTTAAAATAATTTTTCAATATTTTATAACTTATTAATTAAATCAAAATGTTTATTAAAAATAAACTTACTGATCAATCACAAAAAATATTACCAAAACTTGAAAAAATTGAGAAAGATATTTTATTAGGATTAGAATATAAAAAGGAAATAAAAGAACTTAATATTGATTTATTAATTAAAAATCTTAATCAAGCAAAAGACAAAAAATTGAATAATTTATTTAATTTGATTAAATTACAATTAAAATTATATTATGATACAAAATTGTCTCCACAATTTTTAGATTTTTATATTGCTAAAGAAAATATTTCACCATTTCAAAAATATATTTTTACAAATTTAACAAATTCTGAATATGATGATATTGAAAGATTACTAGAAGTTATTAAAGAAGTTCTATTTGAATTAAGAGAGTTTAGAAAAGAAGAATATATTGAAAATTTTATTACATCATTAATTATTCATGCTTTTAATTATTTAAAAATTTTGGTCTTTACTAAAAGGGAAAAGAAAACTTTTTTTATTAAATATCAACATTTTTTATATGATATTTCATTTAACTATATGAAAGAATTTAAACATAATGAACAAGTTGCTATTGAATTTAGAGAAACTGTTTATTTATTTTTAATACATGAAAATTCTCTTTATTTTATTCATAATGTATTATATAATGAAAATTTAAATTTGAAATTTAGTTTTGAAAATTCTTTTATAAATGAAAATTTATTACAATTTATTTTTGATGAAAATGATAGAACAAAAATTTATTTCAAAAATAAAGAATTTTTAGAACTATATTTAAGTCAATATGATAGATTTTCTTCTTCAATTAAACAAAGTTTAAATGATAAACAATTAAATTTAGTTATAGAAAATATAAAAGTAATATTAAACAATCCAAAAAATTTATTTGAAGATATTGATTTAAAAACAAACTATGATTTAATTGAAAGCAAATTAATTGATATAAATATTGATTTAACAAATCATTCAAAATCAAAATTTAATTTTAATAATTCATTAATTGAACCTTTTAAAATTATTGAAAATATAATAAATGAAAGTTTAAAAAATGAAAGTACCAAATTTAATTTCCAAATTGCAATATTCAAAAGTAAACTGGTCAGAGATTTTATTAATATAATTTATTGTTTTGATTTTAATTTCTCTCAAATAAATGAAGTTCAAAATGAAATAAAGGATAATATAAAAAAAATAATTTTTAATTGTTTATATAAACTTATTGAAGGAAATTCATTTTTAATTACATTATTTTTTTTTGAAGAAATGTATGAAAAATTATTAAACGGTGATTTTCCAAGTATAGAAAATATAAAATTTTATTTAAAGTTATTATTACAATTAAAGACTTTAAATTTAAAAATTGATAATATAAATTTAGCAAAAAAATTATCTTTTGTTAAAATTGAAGGTTTATTTCCTCCTGAAGAAGAATTTATATCTATGAAATTTACTAATAATAAAAATAAACCCATATTAAATAAAATCCCAGAAGAATTTTTTATAAATATATTAAAAAATGATCCTGAAATTATTTCTAGTTATTTAATATCTTTTGTTGGATTAATTAATTCTTCAAATGAGAATTTAATTTTATTATTAAATCAAATTTGTGTTGATAATTTAATCTATTTGAATAATATTCAAAATTTTAATTTAGAAAATGATAAAGATGATGAAAGAAAATTAATATATTATACAAATATTTTAATCCTTATGAATAAATTAGAAAGCACTTTTTTCCAAAGAGTTATGTTGTTATTTGATATTAAAGTCATTGAAGAAATAATTAAAGATATAATTTATGATACTAAAAAATATCCTAAATATAGAAATCTATCTTTTTTAAAAGAAGTTATTTTATTTTACACAAAATATCATTTTCAATCTATTACATATTGGAATGAACATAAATTAATGAATACTTCATTAAGAATAATAGAAAAAGAAAAAATTGATTTTTTTTTAGATTATTTACAAATAATATATACTTTGGTGTTTGACTTAAATATTATAATTGATGAAGATAAAAAAGAAAATTCAGATTTAATAAAAATCTATCAATTATTTTCTTTTATTTGTAAAGGAATATGTATTCCTGTTTATTTAATTCTTTGGAAAATTACATATTACACTTATTTAACAGGAGAAGAAAAATATGAAATTTATTCTTTAGTTTTTTTTTTTTTTTATGTTTATAATGAAATATTAAAAAAAATATTAGAAATGAAAAATAAGAATGAATTAATTAAAAAGAATTTTGATAAAATTGTTAATAAATATTATATTGATAATATTAAGATTGATTTAATTCAAAATGAATTAAATAATAAAATAAATAATTATTATTCAATAAATAAAAAAATTGATAGTTTAAATGTAAAAAATTGGGTTAATGAATTTATGATTGAATTAAACACTTTTAAATTTTATAATAAAATAAAAGAATATTACAAAAATATTGATAATGAAATTGAAGAATTTGAAAGAAAAAAAAAAAAAAAAAAAAAAAAAAAAAAAGAAAAAAAAAAAAAAAAAAATAAAAAAAAAATAAAAAAAAAAAAAAAAAAAAAACAAAAAAAAAAAAAAAAAAAAAAAAAAAAAAAAAAAAAAAAAAAATAAGTTACAAAAAAAAAATAAAAACACATAAATGGACCGTACAGAAAAGCTTCAATACGAGCAAGGGATAGAACAATACTTTGATCAAAACAAAGTATATGATCTTTTTGAAAAGCTCTTCAAAGATTTAGTAATAAACAAGCCAGAAAACCCAATAGACTACTTAATAGAACATTTAAAAAAAGAAGACACAAAGCGTATTTTTATAACAGGGTACCCAGGAACAAACAGGAAGGATGTTTCTCTTTCAGTAGCAGAGTCATTAGGTTACACATGTTTCTCAGTAGAAAGTATATTAGAAATGGAAATAGAAAAAAAATTAGATAATGCTCATCAAATAGAAAAAAATTATAATACAAATACATTAGTTGATGATGATATTGTTATTGAATTAGTAAGAAATCAATTAATTAAATATGAAGAAGAAAATACTTCTTATATTATTGAAGGTTTCCCTCGTAATAGAACACAAGCTATTTTCTTACAATCGATTGGTTTATTACCTGATAATGTTATTATATTAAAAACAAGTAGAGAAAAAGCAGAAGAACAAGTTTTTAATAAATTAAGAAGTAAAATACCACAAGATGAAAGTGAACAAATTGAAAATAAGAAACAAGATGAAAATGGTGAAGATATAGTTGATAATAATACAAATTCAGAACAACCAAAAGATCCAAATGCTAAAAGTGATGATCAAGTAAGGGAACTTGCTAAAAATTCTGTTGATGAAGCAGAATTAAATATAAGAGCAGTTGAAGATGTTTTCAAAGGATTTTATTGTGAATTACCAGTAGATCAATTTAATAGTCAAAATGATGTTGTTGATGAATTAGCAAAATTACTTAAATTTAAAAATAAAACAAATGCTGCAAGAAGACCACCAAGAATAATTTTAGTAGCACCACCATCATGTGGTAAATTAAGTATTGCAAATAGATTAGCAAGACAATTACAAATTATTCCAGTTAATATTATGGATTTACTAAAAAAGGAAATATCATGTAAAAATGAAAATTCTAAATTAATTTTAGAAAGTATTGAAAATGGTGAATTAGTAAATGATAAATTTGTACTTAAATTATTAGAAGATAGATTATTTTGTTCTGATTGTATGATTAATGGTTGGGTTGTTACTGGATTTCCTAAATCAAAAGGACAAATTAATTTTATGGATAATATGAATCCTTCTATTAAACCAAGTTTAATTTGTGTTATTGATGTTGATGAGAATGTTATTATTGATAAAGCTAAAAAAATTAAATATGATCCTAAAACTGGAAAATATTATAGAGAAGATTCTAAAAAATTTAAAAATTTGACTGATGATGTTAAGGATAGATTAATTCCTAGAGAACAAGATGAAGAAGATAAATTAAAGAAAAGAATTGAAATTTGGAAAGGTGTTAATGAGGAGTTATTACAGAAAAATTGTATGAAGTTGAATGGGGAGGAAAAGAAAAAGAAATTGTGTCAGTTGATTGAAGATGCTGTTGGATATAATTCATAAATATTGTTTTGGGTTTTTTGTTATTTTTTTATATGGATTTTTAAAAATTGGATTTTTTAAATTTATTTAAATTTTTTTTTCTATTTTTTAATTTTTAATATTTTAAATTGTTGTTTATTTGATTAAAAATTATATTTTTTTAAAATAGGTTATAAATTAAATTTATATATTTCAAAGTTATTATATATAAGAGTTTAATTAATGATTATATAAAATTCCTAATTCATTTCTTGATGTTCTATTTACGAAAATATTTGATTCATAATTTTGAGGATTATATTTTTCACCCATAAAATATGATTTATGATTAAATGTTGAATTACTTAATGAAGATGAAATATTGAATATATTTACTTTTTTTATTTCTATTTTTCTATTTCCTAATAATTTATTATATGAGATTAACGGTAATTGTTGAATTTTAAATTTACAACAACTATTATTTCTTTTTTTTAATTTATATATTCCTTTATTTAGATATTTATTTCTTAATTTACTTGCAATTATTTTTGACTCAAAATTTTTTATTTTATCCTTTACTTTTGGAACTATTTTTAATTGTTTTTTATTAAGACTGTTATAACTATGATGAGATAGTAATTTATTTTTATCATCTAACTCTTTTATAATTTTCTCTTTTGGTTGTAATGTTGTAGTATTTAATTTATTAATAATATTAACAGATGATTTTGAATTTCTTAATTTTATAGTATTTTTATCTTCATTTTTTATTTCGTCATTTTCAATCTTTTCAGAATTATTTGAATTATTAAATCTTTCATATAAGAAAGTTGCTTGTTTTAAATATTTACATAATCCTAATTTTGATAAAGGATAAATTTGATATCTTGATACTTTTTCACAATATTCTTTTGAAAAGTCTTTTTCCCTATCAAAAAATTGATATTTAATCATTTAATATATTTTTATTCATTATAACTTAAAAAATTCAAAATAAAAATTCAAAAATTAAATTCATAAATAATATTGTTATTTATTATAATAAACATATATATATAATAACCTTTTTTAATAAATATAAAAAATAATCAATCAATAAAACCTATATTTTTTGCATAAACAATAATTTTTTCTAATAAATTATAATAAAATTTCCTAAATTTCTTTTTTTCATTTAATTTAATATGAATAAATTCATTTGCTTCATTTATATTAACTGAATTTTTATCTTTTTCATATTTTTGAATTACATCAATTATATAACTTACTAACTCTTTATTTATTTTTAATTTTTTTAAAAAATGTTTAATTTGTTTCAACAATTTATTTTTTTTCATTAATACTTGATAATTTGTTAGAGTTTCTATTATTTCGGATTTTTTATTTATAAAAATTTTTAATTGTTCTTGTTCATTAATTATCTTATCCATTGCATCATCAATTTCTAAATCATTTTTTAATTTATCTTTTTTTAAATTTGAATATAAAGTTAAAAATTCTTTATCTTTCTCATTATGATTTACTGATTGTTTAGTTGAATTTGATAAATTTTCTTTTTCATCCTGACTCATAATATTCTGAAATGATTTATCAAGTGGAATTTTAAAAATTGAGCCTTGTTGAATAACATTATCATTTGACTTCAGCATTTAGGATAATATTTACAAATATGTTAATAAATAAATTAAATTAGGGTTTAAATAGAAAAATAATATTTTTTAAGTTTTAAATGAAAATATATAACTTAAAAATAAATTAGAATTTGAAACATATAATTAAAAAAATTATTTTTACTAAAAAATAAAGAAAGATAATTGTATTTAATTAATACTTATAAAATATATTTCCATTAAAATTTGAATATCTTTTAACATAAAAAATCTTTTTTAAAAAGAGTATTAATAATAATAATATAAATAATTAAAAAACAATTATTAGAATTAATATTGTTCTTTGTATTCACATGTTTTAAATATATAAAATCTTAAATAATATTATATTATAATTAATAACTTCATATAATAAAAATCAAATAAAACAAATTAAAATGTAAAAATTAAACACATAATTTCAAATAATAAATCCAAATTTCAATATTAACAAAAACTATTAATTTTTTACAATATACAAAAATTCTTTTAACTCCAAAAAAAAAAATTAAATTTAACATAATAACTGAACTTCAGCTCGAATTAATCTTAATAATTTCAAATCTTCAAAAGTAATATCATCTTTATTCATAATAGAATTGTAAGATTTATAAATATCATCAATTTCATTTTTTCTAAATTTTTGAAAATCATTTTGTTGACTTTCAAATTCTTTATAAATACCATCAAAAGCTTTTTTATTAGTTTTTAAAGGTGGAATAGCTAAATAATTAAAAAGACTAATTTGTTCTTTATTTAATAAACAATATTTAAGTAAATCAATAGCTTGCATTCCTTTTATATAATTAAATATTTCTAAATAATAATGAATTTTTTTTTCTGCCTGAATTAATAATTCATGTCTTCTTTTTTGATATTTACTTGTCCAAAAACATATACTTGTATAAACTGCAGAAACAACATCAATTGATGCGAAATTATCTTCTGCATTTTTAATTTCATCATTTATTTTTTTATCTTTATTCTTTTTTATTGTTATTGAATTTAATTTTATATCATTTGTATTATCTTTATTTTGGAATAATGTTCTTTCTGTTTGAATTATATTATTATTAATATTTAATTCTTCTTTTCTTATACTTGATCTTGAACTTTCTGATTGTTTTTTTTTATATTCCCAATTATCAATTTCTTTTGATGATATTGATGAAATACTAAAACTTGATGTTTCTTTTTTATTGTTATTATAATTTTTGATTGTTATATTTTTAGGTGAATTTAATAATTTAATTGTATCTCTTTCCGAAGTTTGAACTTTTATATTATTATCATTTAAATTTTGGGTATTTAAATTTATTTGTTTTGATAAATCTTCATTTTCGAAAAAATTATTTATTCTATTTGAATTATTAAAATATGATTTTGAAAGGAAAAAATCACTATGATTTATTTTATCAGTTTTATTACCAAATTTTTTATTATCTAAAACAGTCATTATACTTTTTCTTTTTGAAAAAATACCACCTGCACTTTTTTTTTCAATATGAAGATTCCCTCTTTTAATTAAATTCATAATTTCATTATTTATTTTCTCTCTATTAAAAACATTTAAATAATAATCAATATCATAATATTTACTTCCTTTAATCTTTAACATTTTATGAATTAATTTATTATCAATTGCTTGTCTTTCCATAATATTAATTACAAATAAAAGAATTAATAAAACTTCTTCTAAAATCCCAGTTAAATCAGCAATAAAAGAAGGTAATTTTTGATATTTTCTTTCTAAAACTAAAACTTTTGAGCTTGCTTGAATAATAAATTTTCCAACTAAACTTTCATTTGAAGCTTCTCTTGAAGCAACTAAATGAAAAGAATCATCAAGTGTATCAAAACAAGTATCAATAATTGTTTCTTCATTAGAATAAAATAAATTATCATCATTTGTAAATTCTATTGTAGAAATAAAAACATCAGTTTTTTTTACAAAATTTAAATCTAATCCTTTTTTTACATAATTAATATAAATTAATATTGGATGTGTCCTATTTTGATAATGTATTGCAGCATCTAAAAAATAAATTGACATTTCAATTGGTTTACTTTGCATTTTACTTTTAACTTTTTCAAAATTTGACATTCCATAATCATTTAATCTAATTTCTAATTCTATAAATTTATAATAATAATCAGTAAATAAACCATCAAGAGTAAAATTTGCAGAATCATTTAATTCAGGACAATATAAATAATCAATTTGATTCCTTTCAAAAGAGTTATTTACTAAATTATAAAAATCACTTTTAGTACATTTTTTAAATCCAAATTTATATTCATAAATATCATCAACTCCAATCCATTCTTTTAATATAATTGAATAATTAAAATATTCTTTAAAATCTTCAATTGCAGAAACTGCATCTTCTTGATATTGAATTCCAAATGCTAAATTAAATTTTACTTGAGTTAAATTAATAAAAGGTTGATTTTCTATAATTTTATTTGAGTATATAAATTCTATATTTTTCCTTGTCACAAATGGTATTCCTACATATAAAGTATATAAAAAACCTAATATAAATATGCTTATTGATGCTATTCCACCAATTATTGATTTATATTCTATTTCATCATTTATTCTAAATGTTATAAATGTTCCAAAAAAATCACAATTTTTTATTATTCTTTTTGTCTGTTTACAGCAGTTACCCATTTTATTTTTTATATTTCAAAATTTAAAATTTTTTTTATTATATATTTTTGATATAATAATTTGTTTTTTAATTATTATTATTAAGGGATTTATATTTTGTAATTTTTTTAGAACAAAATAATAGATATTTATTTTATTGGAATTTATACATTTTTAAATATAATTTATCAAAATAAAATAAAAAATATTTTATATTATAAATAATTAATTCTATTTATTTGACAAAAAAATAATTTAAAAAAATAAAAATATAAAATATGAAATTCTACTCATTAAATAATTTTTTATTATATATTAAATAATTTAAAAAATGAAATTGAACTTAAAATCATTATTTTTTTTTATATTTATTAATAAAATTT
>Ga0256407_10007608_pt1 | contig 16227 bp, 12 predicted proteins | sample RumenRJG_04DNA_FD_193489 | JGI IMG/M metagenome (GOLD analysis project Ga0256407, IMG submission 193489) | Bovine rumen microbial communities from Lethbridge, Alberta, Canada - RJG_04 | ecosystem: Host-associated > Mammals > Digestive system > Stomach > Rumen | place: Canada: Alberta...
ATAATATTTAATATTCAGCAGAGTGATATTTATAAGCATTATACGATTTTATCTTCACTTTATTACACTTTATGCCTGCAAAAATAAGCACAATTTTCCAAACTTCCAAACTTTTTCGGATAATTGTGCGATTTATGAGCGTTTTTTTGTACTTTTGCACCTATAAGCATGCATAGAAGTCACTGCACTAATAAAAGAACGTTAAATACGTTAAAAGTGGCCTTTTGGAAAGCGTATAGAAAGCGTATTTCGAACAACCCACATTTCAAAATGTCAGACTTCCTCCGTGAACGTATCGGCAACCATCAATACAAGTCGCCAAGGGCAGACGGTAAACAGGATTTCACCATCGACGAACAACTCATCAGCGAGTTCGAGGAACTGGAGGCACATCAGTTCTTGGACGAGCCAAGCGGCAAAGCCGAGCGCGACTGCTGTAATATATATAATAAGGATCGCGTGTGGGGACTCTTCGGTGAGGAAGACACACTGGCACACTTTGAGCCACTTTTCCTGAAACACTATATGAACAGCCATCACTTCCCTGGAGGACATACCCCAACGGCTGAACAGTTCAAGACATGGTACTGTCCGCTCATCGAGAAGCTGCTGCTTGACTATCCCATCGCAGAAGACCGAGTGCGCTACTTCCAGCACTTCAAGGGAAACAAGTACAAGATGATAGCATCGGCCTTCGACTCAGAGACTCAAGAACGCATGGTAGTCTATCAGGCTCTCTACGGCGACCGCAAATACTGGGTTCGCCCAGAAAAGATGTTCTTCGAGCAGATAGAACGGAACGGTAAACGCTTCTCACGCTTCCAGGAAATAGACTGGGAAGAATAAGACTGCCAGCTTAGGGCCGATTCTATCAAGATAAGGCCTTCAGACCGATAATTGACCCTATGAGGGTTGTCAGGAAGAAAAGTCTCCAAAAAGTGGCAGGCTCACGGAATTTCCAACTCACGCCAGCTCCGAGAGTTAACGACCAACACTGGGATACAGAGCCAGTCTGAGGTCAATGGCTAATCAAATTAATGCCACATTTTCAAGGGGACTCATGGTTGATTTTTCCCTAAGAATTCGCTGGGTGTAAGCCCCGTGATTCGCTTGAAGAGACGAGTGAAATGGTGAGGAAAATCGAAACCCAGCAGGCGGGAGGTCTCGCTGATGTTGTGACCCTGCATCAACAGACTCTTCGCCTGATTGATAACGTAGTTGTGGATGTAGCCAATGGCAGTGCCACCAGTTGCTTTGTGGACAATATCGCCAAAATAACGAGGCGAATAAGCCAATTCGGAGGCACACCAAGTGACAGTAGGCAAGCCATGCATCAGCTGACGGTTTTCGCGGAAATAGGTTTGAAGCAGATTGTGGAAGCGCTTCAGCAGGTCAGCCTCTCCCCTGTCCTCTTCGAACAACTGGCGCTGATAGATGCGGTTACAGTATTCCAGAATCAGGCGCAGATAGGCCAGCAGTACACTTCGGAGTGAAGGGGAATCCTCATGTGTCTGCAACTCTTGTCGCATCTGAGCTACCAACTGCGTGATGCAGAGCCATTCGTCAGGCTCCATCCGTAGCGAGTCGGTAAAGAAATATGAGAAGAACTGATAACGGTCTATCTGGCGTTCCAGTTCAGTGCCGTGCAACAGTTCAGGCGACCACAGCAATACCCAACCACACAACGAGATGCGCTCGCCATTGTCTTCCAGTCCGCCTATCTGTCCTGGCTCAACAGCAATGATTGAGCCATCACTCACCTGCAATTTTCTCATACCATAAGAGAGATTGAAGGGAAACTGTCGCTGGATGAACAGCCCATACACGCCATAGTTGTTCAGGCTATGACGAAAGGGCGCCAACTCATCATAGTGGATAATGCTAACTAACGGGTGCAACACCGGAGCATCCACGAAACGAGCATAGTCGTTGGGGGAATCAAGTTTCAAAATATTCCTCATATCGGTGGCAAAGATACATAAAATAATCTAATAATGGTAGAAAAACGACGCCTTTTTAGTTCTTTCTGCGAAATTGGTATATCATCAGCCAATTTGTGTAATACCTATATAAAATAATGTGCTTATTTTTGCAGTCGAAATGCAATTCGATTATAACAAACTTAAAAACGATAAATTATGTTAGGCAATTTCACATTCCACAATCCCACGAAACTTCACTTCGGTGAGGATTCTTTGAGCAAACTGAGTGAAGAACTGAAAAACTATGGCAAGAAGGTGATGCTCTGCTATGGTGGTGGTAGCATCAAGCGCAACGGCATCTACGACCAGGTGATGGCTGAGCTGAAGAAAGCTGGCTGCGAGGTGGTAGAGATAGCTGGTGTGATGCCGAACCCTACAATAGAAAAGGTTCTGGAGGGTGCCCATACAGCTCGCCAGGAGAATGTCGATTTCATCCTCGGTGTGGGCGGTGGCTCTACCATTGACTACTGCAAGGCCGTAGCCGGAAGCGCTTGGTACGACGGTGATCCCTGGGAGTATTACTTCAAGAACTGGCAACCGATGACCTGCCGCTGGATTCCCGTAGGCTGTGTGCTCACAATGGCTGGCACAGGTTCTGAGATGGATAGCTGTTCGGTCATCTCCTGCCACTCGGAGAATCGCAAGTTGTTTTATAACTTCCGCAACCCTGATTTCTCCATCCTCAATCCTCGTTTCACCTTTACCGTTCCCAAGTATCAGATGGTGGCTGGTATCTACGACATCATGAGCCACATCTTAGAACAGTATCTCTCTGGCACCGATGACAACACCAGCGACTACATTGCCGAAGGTCTGATGCGCTCACTCATCGTCAGCTCAAGCAAAGCCATCGTTAACCCTGAGGACTACGAGGCTCGTTCTAACATCATGTGGACAGCCACTTGGGCACTCAATACCCTCATCGACCGAGGTAAGGCTACCGACTGGATGGTTCACATGCTTGGTCAGGCTGTGGCTGCCTTTACCGATGCCACCCACGGACACACACTCGCTGCTGTCAGTGGTGCTTACTACCGCCTGCTCATCAGCAAGTCACCCAATGCCGTACAGAAGTTCAAGCGTCTGGCAATGAACGTATGGGGTGTTTCTGCTGAGGGTCAGACCGACGAGCAGATTGCAATGGAAGGTCTGGAGACGATGGAACAGTGGATGCGCGAACTGGGACTGGCGATGAACATCACCGACTGTGGTGCCAAACCCGAACAGATTGAGGGTATGGCAGATGCCTGCCCCATCTGTCAAGGTGGTTATTACATCCTGAATCGCGACGAAGTAGTACAGGTGCTGAAAGACAGTCTTTAAAAGGTAATAATGAATAGTGAAAAGTGAAGAATTTGCTACCGCATTTGTTTAAAATTTTGTTTGCAACAATGATTGCAACTGCAACGATGGCTCAGGGCGTGATTGATGTGCACTCGCATATCATCACTTCAGAGTTTGTGTCAGCACTTGAAAGCGAGGGACGACTGATGGACGAGGGATTCCCCTTGCCGAAGTACAACGTGGAGAATCATCTCAAGTGGATGGACGAAGCTGGTGTCGAGACATCAGTATTGACATTAGCTGCTCCACAACCTTCGTCAGCTGAAGTCGTAAGGCAGACCAATGAGGCAGCCGCTCGCATCAAGCGTGAACACCCAGGCAGATTCCTGTTCTGTGCTGCATTGCCTCAATCTGATGTCTCAAAAGCTATTGAAGAGGCGAAGTATGCACTCGACGTGCTGAAGGCTGATGGCATCAAACTAGCAACAAACGTTGGTGGACAATATCTTGGTGCACCAGAACTTGACACGCTTTTCTCCGTATTGAACGAGCGCAAGTCTGTGGTTGTCCTACATCCGCATCGACCAGACCCCGTTAATCGTCAGGTGATGCAGCAGACGCCATTGGCCATGCAGGAATATCTCTCAGAGACCACCCGCGCTGTGTCGAACTTGATTTCACGCAATGTGTTGGCTCGCTATAATAATATAAAGGTAATAGTACCCCATTGCGGTGCCTATCTGCCTTTGTCCATCCCTCGCATGAAATCGCTGACGCCTGTGATGCAGGCAAACAAAATGGTGGGCGAGATTGACTACGAAGCCAACCTCCGTGCCCTCTACTACGACCTCGCTGGTGCACATTCACCTGAGGTCATCCGCATGCTGCTTACTATCACCACGCCCGACCATCTGCTCTACGGTTCCGACTATCCCTACGTCGCTCCGCAGGTGCTCACGCAGAGTCTGGCGAGGATGAAGGATTATCTCTCGAAAGAGCCTGATCTGACACCATTCCGCGAGATGATTCTCCACCAGAATGCCAATCAAATATTTAAATAACAGATGTATATGAAAAAAATATTGTTTTTCGTTTGCACCATGCTTACATGGCTAAGCACAGATGCAACAGCAAAGACACTTGTGGTGTACTATAGTTACACAGGCAACAGCCGAGAGATAGTCAACACACTGACCAGTCAGATGGAGGCTGATGTGTTGGAGATTCAGCCTGCAGAAAAGGGACTCAAGTACGAGGCTAACAACTATGCCCTTGGCACTCAGTTGCTGAACGCCATTAAGGCCAATCCAAATGACGCCAACAGTTACCCAGCCATCGACCCTGTAACGACATCACTGGCCGACTACCAGAACATCATCATTGTCACCCCACTTTGGTGGAGTCAGATGGCTGCTATCACACAGGCCTACCTGTTCCAGAATGCTTCAAAAATGACAGGGAAACATGTCGGACTGATTGTATCGAGCCATTCGAGTGGCATTAGTGGTGTGGTAAGTGACGCCGAGAGGTTATTGCCTAATGTCACGTGGATGGGCGATGCCTTGTGGATTAACGCCAGCAACCACGGGAATCGTGCCTCGCTGATAGAAAACTGGCTCAAGACACTGAATTTCGCAGAGCAAGCCACAGCCATCAAAAGCGTCAATGGTAATCGTTTGGAAGATGGAGCATATTACTCTCTGAATGGTATGAAGGTTTGCAATCCTTCAAAAGGAATTTATATCCAGAATGGTAAAAAAGTGGTATTATAAATGAAAAGAATCGTTTTATCTTTAATCGCAATATTGACTATGTCTACAATAGATGCACAGACGCTGACAGAGCGTCAGCAGGGATTGGCAGCATGCGCCTGCCTGATGGCACAGGGTGATTTGGAACGCTTGGAGCCTGCCGTGCGTATGGCACTCGACAATGGCGTAACCATCAACGAACTGAAGGAGGCCTTCTCGCAACTCTATGCCTACACAGGATTTCCCCGTTCGCTGAATGCACTTGGAGTGTTGAATAAGGTTTTGGAAGCCTCTCCTCGGGGAGGTTTGAAGGGGGTCTGGCAAGAGGGCAAGCCTTGGAAGCGTCCTGCTGAGTGGGATGATGCCAAGAAGGCCTACGAACTGGGTACAAAGAATCAGACACAGCTCTCAGGAAAGCCTTTCAACTACGAATTCTGTCCTCAGGATGACTACTACCTGAAGTCACATCTCTTTGGTGATATCTTCGCTGGCGACCAGCTTTCTGCCGCTGACCGCGAGATAGTTACCGTAGCAGCCCTGAGTGGTCTCGAAGGCGTGGCTCCACAACTCGCCGCCCACAAGCAGGGTGCCGTGAATATGGGCAACAGTCAGCAGTTGGTCGATGAACTCTCAGCTTGGCTCAGCAATGAGGGTTACACCCTGAGCACCAAGTGGCCTAAGGGCGAACCTAATCCTTATGGCAAGTACTTCATTGGTCAGAGTTATCTGGCTGATGTGGGCGGTGGTGTCATGAACGTAACTTTTGAGCCTCGTTGCCGTAATAACTGGCACATCCATCATAAGCAGGTACAGGTGCTCATCTGTGTCGCTGGTCGTGGTTGGTATCAGGAATGGGGCAAGGCTCCAGTTGAGATGACTCCTGGCACCGTCATCGCCATCCCTGCAGAAGTGAAGCACTGGCACGGAGCACAGAAAGACTCATGGTTCCAGCACCTTACCTATCACAAGGATGTTCAAGAGGGAGCATCGAACGAGTGGTGCGAGCCTGTGACGGATGAAGTGTATGACACGTTTAAGTAGTCTGTCAAAAGTTAAATGTATGAAACATTATTTACTATTTCTGGCTGTAATGCTTCTAACAGGTTTCTCGAAAGACAGTGAAGTGATGGCACAAACTATAACACAGAAATTGTACATCACCATCGGTGGACAAACGCAAAGTGCAACACTGGTGGACAATGATGCTACGCGCGAGTTGGTTGCTGCATTACAGAGTGCACCCATCACCGTCATGCTCAACGACAACAATTTCGAGATTTGGGGCTCTTTGGGCAGATCGCTGACAGCGAAAAACGAACAGATGACAGCTCAGCCTGGAGACATCGTGCTCTATAACGGCAGTAACCTCTGTATATTCTATGCAAGCAACTCTTGGAGCTATACCCGTTTAGGCAAAATCGAAGGACTATCAGAGAGCGAGCTACGCACATTCCTGAAGGCTGGCCAAAGTAATATAGCTGTTACGCTTTCGCTTACATCGAGTACGACAGCCATCGAAAGCCTCACCCCTAACTCATTTTCTAAGGGCGAAGGGATTATATACTCGCTGAATGGTATGAGAGTAAACAATCCCTCTAAAGGTATCTATATCAAGAATGGTAACAAGGTCGTGATTAAGTGAGTAAAATGGAAGCTCGATTACATTTTCGAACGTGAACGAGCTCGAACATAGTTCAAAGTGATTTTATGAAGCAGATATTATTAGCTGCAGCGTTGGTGGGTGGAATGCTCACTGCCTGCACTCAGAAGTGTAACAACAATCAAAACAACGAAAGTATGAATACAACTTTGACATTGACGCAGGAGTGGGACAAGGTGTTTCCGCTGAGCGAGAAGGTAAATCACAAGAAGGTGACGTTTGAAACACAATATGGTTTGACACTGGCAGCAGACCTCTACACTCCAGCCTCCCCCGACCCCTCCAAAGGGAAGGGAGAAAAGTTACCTGCTATCGCCGTTAGTGGTCCTTTCGGAGCCGTCAAGGAGCAGTGTAGCGGACTCTATGCTATGAAGATGGCAGAACGTGGCTTCGTGGCACTGGCCTTCGATCCTTCCTATACGGGTGAGAGCAGCGGTGAACCGCGTCGTACGGCTTCGCCCGATATCAATACCGAGGACTTCATGGCTGCCGTCGATTTCTTGTCGAAGCAGGACAATGTAGATGCCGAGAAGATTGGCATCATCGGCATCTGCGGTTGGGGAGGCATTGCCCTGAATGCTGCCGCTGCCGATACACGTATCAAAGCTACGGTAGCCTCAACAATGTATGATATGACTCGCGTCAGCGGTAACGACTATAACGATGCTTTCGACAACGAAGAGGCGCGTCATAAGAACCGTGAGAACCTCTCGAAACAGCGCCTCGCTGACCCTGGTGCAATGGCTGGTGGCGTGCTGGACACCGTACCCCCACAGGCACCTCGTTTCGTGCACGACTACTTCGACTACTATAAGACTCCACGCGGCTATCACAAGCGCTCAGGCAATTCTAACGACGGCTGGCGCGTCATCGGAACCCAGGCCTATGCCAATAGCCGTTTCCTCTACTACATCAACGAAATCCGCTCTGCCGTTCTCGTGGTCCATGGTGCCGATGCCCACTCACGCTATTTTGGTGAGGCTGCTTATCACTATATGGTAGAGGGGAAGGCCGAGGGCTATAAGTTCGTTGGCGACCCCAATCCTAACCCTGAGAACAAGCAGTTGCTCATCATCCCCGATGCCTCACACTGTGACCTCTACGATGGCGGCTACGAGGAAAAGGCAGGTCAAGGTCAGCCCAAGAACATGATTCCTTGGGACACTTTAGCTGAGTTCTTCGCACATTATTTATAAGCACCTTTGTTACGGGTGTTTATCTGTTTCAATGTGTCATCAGCTTTTGCCTTGCCATACTATTTAGCCTCCATCTGCTGAATGAGCTCAACGTTCAACTGTTCGACAAATGACAGTCGGATATCATCATTCGAAGCGGCTGGTTGGTACCAAGGCTCATTGCCGAAATACTCCTGCAGATCCTTCGACTTGAACCGGTAGCCGTGACGGGCAAGGATCGTGTTACGCATGATGCGACGCATGGTATCATCGAAAAAGCTGAACTGATGATCGTTGAGCAGCGTCGTGCTGGCAAAGAAGAAGCGGCCAATCTGAGGGTCGCACTCAGCAAATTCGTACTCGGCACCGCTGCACTGCCACTCCCAGGGCGAAGTGCCCGTATCAGTATTGACGGCGCAGAGATGGAATCCCTTCAGCGTGGGCTCTACCTTCCATGTACCCACCAGTTCGTTAGTGGCACCTTCTCCGCGATGGATATTAATGTATCCAGTGACGCGTCCGTTGAAGGTGACGATGTCGTAGGGGAAGACAATGCCACCGACGACCAGGCTGTCCCACTTCCAACGGAGCACCATCTCGACATCGTTCTCCGCCTCAGACGCATATTCACCCATCATCATGTTTTTCCAGCGGGCTTCGTTCAGTTTCTGAGAATCCCATTCTTCTTCACCCGACATGACCGCCGCCAAACGGTTGTTGTCATCGTAGAAACAGAGTACATCCCAGCCTTCAGCCTGTTTATGGCGTACGGTAGTGCCGACACCATAAATATTCACGCGATCATTCGTACCATTGTCTGTGCGATAGACATGGTGGTTCTGATTCACTTCTTTGACATAACGCAGTACTAATTCATGCTCTTCACCTTCGTCCATAGCCTCCATCACCACGCCTTTGTTTGCGATGTTACGGGCTGTGAAGGTGATTTGTCCGTTATACCAATGAAGACCTTCATTAATCTGTGCCTGTGCCGTCATCCCAACACCAAGCATCAGCAATAATAATAATCTTTTCATTTCATATGCCTTTTATGCTGCAAAATTAGCAAAAATATACGAGAAGAACAAGAAGAATGTAAAAAAATGCATCTTTTTCATTTCTATTTCGTAACTTTGCCCCAAATATAGCAACTTTAGTTTAAATATGGTAGTAAACGCATTGATGATGAATCTCGCAGACAATGTAGTTACAACAGTCACCGAGATTGCCAAAGGAGACGATGTCTGCTTTATGAAAGGCAGTGAATACATTATTCTGAAAGCAGAAGAGGACATCCCGTACTGTCATAAGGTCGCATTAGAGGACATTGGCATGGGCAGTGATGTTATCAAATACGGTGAAAGCCTCGGCCACACCATTGCAGATATCAGCAAGGGATGCTGGGTAAACGATCATAACCTGAAAAGTGAACTGCGAGACTATGACAGTGAGTTGGCTGGCGATGACTGGCAAATGTGTGCCGAACAGTCTGAAGGCAACCCAGATCAAGTCGCTTTCCAGTTCTGGGGCTACCGACGGTCAGAAGGTCGTCCTGGCATCCGCAACCATATCCTGATATTGCCGACATGTGTTTGTGCCAGCGAAAGCTGTCGTATCGTTGCGAGTCAGATACGAGGAGCGGTCAACATCGTCTTCAACACAGGCTGCTCTGACGTGCAGGCGAACACCGATATGAGTCAGAAGATACTGACGGGTTTTGCCTGTCATCCTAACATCTACGGTGTGGTCATCATCGGATTAGGCTGTGAGACCGTCCCACACAAGCAACTGAAAGAGAAGATTGGCCGACTGACTAAAAAGCCTGTCGTGTCCTTTGGTATTCAGGAGGAAGGCGGTACACTGAAAACCATTGAAAAGGCTGTCCGTGCTGCCCGCGAGATGGCAGAACAGGCTGCCATGCAGCAAAAAGAACTCTTCGATGCCTCAGAACTCTACATCGGCATTGAGTGCGGTGGTTCCGATGCCACCTCCGGCATAGCCAGCAATCCGACCGTGGGCGAAATGAGCGACCTTCTGGTGGATATGGGAACCACGACAGTGATGAGTGAGTCGATAGAATGGATTGGCGGTGAACATATACTGGCCAAACGTGCTGCGACACCAGCGATTCACAATCAGATCATCGAGGTATGCCGTGCATACGAGGCTCATCTTACTGCCGCTGGGCAAGACTGTCGGGCTGGCCAGCCTACACCGGGCAACAAGGCTGGAGGCCTGTCCACACTCGAAGAGAAAAGCCTTGGCTGCATCCGTAAAGGCGGTACGCGCCCCATCCAGGAAGTGCTTCAGCAAGCCGTCAGACCGTCACAGCGAGGAGCCGTAGTGATGGATACGGCTGGCTTCGACATTGCCTCTGTCACCTCGATGGTGGCCTCAGGGTGTCAGGCCATCGTCTTCACGACAGGACGTGGCACACCCACTGGAAATGCTATTGCACCCGTCATTAAGGTCACTGCCAACGAACGTACCTTCCACATGATGGAGGACAATATGGACGTAGATCTCAGTGCCGTACTGAGAGGTGAAAAGACCATCCGCCAGATGGGCTGCGAACTCATCAGTTTCGTTGCAGAGGTAGCTAGCGGGCGTATGACAAAAGCCGAGGCTTTCGGATTCTCAGATATAGCTGTTGACCACGTTTGCCGATTTGTATAGCAGAGATTAGAACATTGTATAAATACACCTAAATCGAAGATGAAGCCAAAGAAATATCTCAGTAAACTCATACAACCCATCTCGCTCTTTACGTTTTCAAGTATTGTCAGCATTGGCACTTTGTTGTTATACAACATACCTTTCTTCAGTTACGTCGCCTGCAATACCAATGAAACGATGGTGGGGAAAACCATTCTGCTCGCCTCACTGGTTGTACTCATGTTGGTGCTCAACTTCATGATGACCTATCTCGTGATGTTCTTCATGCGAGTGGTTGGCCGTATTCTGCTGGCAATCCTTTCACTTATCAATGCAACAGCCGTCTATTTCATTGTCACCTACAGTGTGATGATTGATGCTACAACCATCGAGAATGTATTCAACACCCGATACTCTGAGGCTTCAGGATTTTTCAGTTGGCCGTTGTGGCTTTCCATCTTTGCCTTTGGCGCGCTCCCAGCCTTGTACTGTCTGCTGCAACCAATCGTCTTCGGCAAAGCCAAGAAACTATGGGTCTATGGTGGTAGCTCGTTAGCGATAGTTCTTGTCGTGGGACTGATGAATATCAGCCAGACACTATGGATCAGTCAGCACGATACAGAATTAGGTGGTTTGCTTCAGCCTTGGTCCTATCTGGTAAATACGGGCCGCGTGATAAGCTTCAGTCACGACGAACAAGCAGAAGAGATCAAACTTCCCGACGGCAAGATCACCGACCATGAGAAGGCTGTCGTGGTACTCGTCATCGGCGAGTCGGCACGTAAGGCCAATTTCCAGTTTTACGGTTACAAACGAAATACCAATCCGCTTCTGGCCAAGCAAGCGGATCTGAAGGTGTATGAGGCGAATGCTTGCGCTACTTACACCACAGCGGGCACCAAAGCCATTCTGGAACCTCAGAATAGTGACGATCTCTATGAGATGCTACCCAACTATGCTTTCAGGACAGGTGTTGACGTCTCGTGGCGCACCTCCAACTGGGGTGAGCCTCCCATCCATATCGACGAATATCTCACCAATGAGCAACTTGGCAGCTTATATCCTGGGGAGAACATCTACTATGATGCCATCCTCCTAAATGGATTACGTGAAAGGATAGAGTCAAGCAAGAAAGACAAAGTACTGATCGTCTTGCACACCAGTACAAGTCATGGTCCTAATTATGCTGATAAATATCCTAAAGCCTTTGAGGTGTATAAACCTGTGGCTAAGAATGTTGAAGAAGGCGAGAAGAATGTCGATATGCTGGTGAATGCGTACGACAATACCATCCGCTATACAGACTTTCTGCTGGACAACCTAATCAATACCCTGCGTTCCATGAAAGACTGGCACAGTGCGATGATCTTCATCTCCGATCATGGTGAATCTTTGGGTGAGAACAAGATGTTCATGCACGGTCTCCCTATGAAACTGGCACCGAAAGTGCAGTATGAGATACCATTCTTTGTCTGGACTTCACCCCAATTCAGAGACTACAAACCGACATCCAGCTCAAAAGACATCACTGATGACGAATTACCGGCAGTGCTTGAGCAACATTACATTTTCCATTCTGTGCTTAACCTGCTGTCCATCGAGTCACCAGCTTACAATAAAGCCTATGATATCTTTAAATTGAAAGACAATAATAATTAATAAGAAGAGGATGAGCCTGTTCCTGTGCCACTTTGTACTCGCTTCTTGCCATTATTGATATACACACCTTTCTGTGTCGGTTTACCAGCGAGTTTGCGGCCCTGCAGGTCGAACCACGTATCAGCCGAATGAGTGCCATCCGTGCCATTCGTTGTTGAAAGTTCAGGTGACTTCAAACCAGTCTCTGAGCCACCTTCCTTTCTTTTATACGGAACAACCCTCACCTTCAAAAGTCCATTATAATACGCAGCAGGATCCGGTGGAACCATGATCCCCTTTCCCATACCATATTCCACTCCTTTTTCCTGATAACCACTGTGCTCGGCATAGGTTCTCCCGTACAGCGTGGAATGGAGCCGTATCGTAATGGTGTTTCCGCCCATTTTGAGCAGTGTTCCTACATCGACCCTGTCGCTGGCATTGTTCGCGGGTAATTTAGTGCCGTTGACTATCACGGCCCCCACCTGATCCCTGCCATACTCATATTCGATGAAAGCACCATCATAATTGTCCCAATTTTCCGGGGTAGCGAAAGTCATCGTGTACTCGCCCGTACCGGAAACATACTTCATGTTAGACACTCCAAGCGTGTCAAGCTGCTCTTTTGTTGCCTGAATATCGGACCATTTCCCGAGAGATTGCATGCCAAAATCCACATCTGTGATCCGGCTGTCTCCAGGATCCCCTGAGTCAGGATTAGGCCCATAGCTGTGAAGGATGAGTTTCCAATCCTCGCCACTCAGGTCGATAGCGTATCCTTCTGTCACTGGGACAATCTCTTTGCCCGCCACCTCGTCGAAAGCATCCGTGTTCAAAGTAACAGCATAGACCATTGCCGTACCGCCGAACATTCGGTCAATCGTAAAGGTCACCGTTCCGTCACGGGCTATATAATCTGCCATCTTCGCCACCTGCCCAGTATAGGGATCGAGCCGATAAGGCACGCCATCCCCTTTCAGCGTGACTGTTACATCTTGCAACACCTTCTCAATGCCTTTGTAATAGTTTCCTTGGGCATTGTCCATCATAGCGGCATTCTCGGGATAGGCGTTGTTGAAAAGATAATAGTAGTTGGTACCATCCGTGACATCCTGATACAAGGTAGCCTCAAGCCGGGGTGTTTCATACTTCGCATAGCCAGTTACCTTAAGCTCTCTCAACACCTCTAAAAGGGCTTCCTCTGAATCTGCCATTCTCACACTCTTCAAATCGTTTATAGCACTGCCATACAGGACAATCGGCAAACCGGCCTTGGCGTAATCCGCCAGTCTCTTCATGCAGGCGGGAGAAAGTGCATGAACATGATCGACAATGAGTGCCTTGTAAGCCGGTCCCTCGGGAGCAAGTACACCGTTTGATACAACGGCAAGGGGATGGCTCAGCACAGACTCACTGACTATATTATAGGAATATCCGCTGTCCAGCAGCTTCTGGAAACGGTTTCCACACTCGAAGTCATAGAAACTACCCTTGTCGATAAGCACGGCCAGATCAATCTTTGCCTGTCCATTTTGCAGGACAGCCTGGATTCGGCTCATAAAGCCTGTCTCCGTGACAAAATCCGGCCAATAAGCCTCCCTATAGGTAAAAGAAGAACCATAGCTTCCCGCAGCGAAAGGCAGCCACCCCGGCCACTCCGAGCAGAATCCATTGAAGGATCTTGTGTAGGGAGTTCCGTGAAGCACTGCGCGGGTAACGCCGTCCGAATAGTTCTGACCCAGTTCTGTCAGCAGGTCTCCCATATTGACATAGCCGATGGCGGGGCCGGTCATAGCTTCCATCGACAGACCGTCTCTGCCAGTGATATTCACAGTTCCTGCCATATAACGGATGCCGTCGCCCTTGGCGTTGTTATCACATTCTGGCACATCAGCCATCATAGCCGCCCTGCCGATCTCCAGGCCGGGCAAGTGGAAGGTCTGTCCGCGGAAGCCCCAGCCCATCGTCTCCTTAGCCCAGTCAGCGAGGCCGGACACACGATACTTGATGTACAGTTCTGCTAGCTTGTCGCTGTAGTCTTCATAGATCTGGTCAACGAGACCATCGTCACCCGTAAATGAAAAATAGTTGGTTTCCGTCACATCCATGAAACCGCTGCTGACATATTTGCTGGCCGCAACCGTGGGCAGGATATCCCTGCACGCATATCCCTTATCCACATCGTCCATAAAATTGGAAGACCAGTACGAGGAAACGCTGGTCGATTCGATGGAGTCCTCGAAGAAATTTCCGTGAAGGGTCTTCATCAGGCTGAGCAGCTCCGGATCTTTTTCGAACATCTGCATCCAATAATCCGTCAAGGCTTTTGTTCCGGCGGCATTGAAGTAGCCTGCGGCAAAGACGCCATTGTGCATAATCGTACTGCCAGCAATGCTCTGACCGGTACCGCGGTAAAAGGTTGACAGCACCACCCATTCTCCGGGTTTCAGTTGGCCACTGCCTTCCTGCAGGTCGATAGTCAAGTCTTCCAGCGACGCCTGATACTCCTCCTGCCAATCCGCCATACGTTTGCGATTATGCATATCGTCCTGCTTGTTGTTATACCTTGTCCAAGGACCATCGGATTCTGGGCCGAAAAAGCCACATAACTTATCATAGTTCCAGCCTCGCGCTTGGGCAGCCTGCCTGTCGGGAACGCCTGCCGCATATCCGGCTCCTGGAATCACCGACACACAATCTGTGATGGGTGTAAGGCTTTTGAAATCGAATACATAGAAAGGAGTGTTGGCACCAGTTTTTTCTACAACATCAGCAATCCGAACCACTACTGCCGATACAAACCGGTCTGTAAACAAGAAATGGTCATAGGCGGTGGGGCCGAAAGTGGAAGCCGGTGCATCGGTCCTTTGCAAAGGCAGTTCAAGTTTGATTGTTCCGCGTACCAAATCGTCTGCCATAACGGGAGTTACACTGAAGGACAGTACCTTGTTCGCCGCTTCATCATTCGGGTCAAAGGTATTCAGCACGGGCGGCCAGTGTGCCGTAACCGTCATATCAACCAGGAAACCACCGGGAATCTTTGCAGCCGCTTGCAGGACCTTTTTCATTAGCTTAATCCAGTTGTCCGTGCCCCATCCGTAGGTCTGCGCTTCCGCATTGTCATAGTGCACACCGTGAGACATCAGCATCGCCACTTCCACACCGCCAAATCCCTTTTCCGCCAGTTCGGAGATCTGTTTGTCGATATAGTCATCATTTTCCTCTCCGGCGCCAGCATCCGGAAACCACATGCGCGCCATCGGCTTGGCGTGAACATCTGGAGCAAGGAATCGCGTGAGGACGGTCCCAGTGTCCTGCGTCGTTCTTCCATACCCTGGTAACCCCGTCATCAACCATATCAATGACATCATAACAACCGAAGCAACCGCCATCTTTCTATTTGCCATACAAGCCAAAATTATTTCTATTACTTTTACTCTGCAAAATTACATAAAATATCAAACAACCAAAGTTTTTGGTAACTTATTCAAGTTATAACTTATAACTTTGGACATTAAGGTTTTTAATGGTGAGTATCATACTAAAAAGATAGTAAAGTATATATATTATTAAATTATTATATATTTTAATATATAATAATTCTCTATATCCATAGAACTGAAATTAGGAAATATAAATGTCCAAAGTGAATAAGTTATAAGTAGAATAACTTTCACCGTACTATAATAGATCATGCCGCTGACAAATAATTGCGAAAAAACTTGTGCAATTTGGAAAATTATTTTACATTTTAAGCAAGTTACAAGAAGGACTTCTCGTAGCGAAAATTGCGACATAACTATCGGACAAATTTTTCTTAGTGCACGAGAAAGTATTCCCTAGTATAGTAGCAAAAGTACAACTTTAGGAACAGATTTCAAGAAAGAGGAAATTATTTTACAACCTTAATTTGTTTATGGCACCCCATCGCTCTCTAAAAAAAATGAGAATGTGCATGAAGTGAACCCCGAAAGTTAGACAAAAAACTTTCGGGGTTTATTATGCAAAAGAGAAAGAAGCATGGTTATGCAGAATGTCTGAAGTACATGCAAATGATCAAAGAAGGAACATCCATTCATGCA
>Ga0256407_10007609_pt1 | contig 16222 bp, 13 predicted proteins | sample RumenRJG_04DNA_FD_193489 | JGI IMG/M metagenome (GOLD analysis project Ga0256407, IMG submission 193489) | Bovine rumen microbial communities from Lethbridge, Alberta, Canada - RJG_04 | ecosystem: Host-associated > Mammals > Digestive system > Stomach > Rumen | place: Canada: Alberta...
ACGCTTGTTTTGATTTGCAACACTAAGATAAGTGAAAAATCTGACATGGCAAAATCCTGAGCAACTTTTTGTTGCTCAGGAACTTATAAATAAAGTTAAATCAAAGTGTTGCGGAATTAAGGTAAACATAAAAATATAAAGAGACTTAAATATTTAATGAAAATAAAAGTTGGACTGATTGGCTTTGGCCGAATGGGCCGTTTTTATCTTACAGAATTTCAACGCAGTTCATGCTATGACGTAGCATATATCTGTGACTTGAAAGAGGAAAACCGTGAGCTGGCACATCAGCTATCCCCCGACTCAACTATAACAGACAGCGTTGATGTTATTTTCAATGACAACTCCATACAATTAGTCGTACTCTGCGCCTTGGCAAATTCTCGCAAAGAGCAGATTGAGAAAGCCAGACAGACCGGGAAACACATTATATCGGAAAAGCCGATAGCAGATAGCATTCAACGGGAATGGGAGGTTGTGGACATGCTGCATGACTATGACAAGTTCTACACTGTCAATCTGTATCTGCGCAATTCCTGGTATCACAATGCCATAAAGGACTTCATTGAAGAAGGAGAGATCGGCGAACTGGCAATATTACGCATCTGTCACATGACCCCGGGGCTGGCTCCGGGCGAGGGCCATGAATATGAAGGGCCCGCTTTCCATGACTGCGGCATGCACTATGTTGACATCGCCCGCTGGTATGCCGGCTGTGAATACAAGACCTGGCACGCTCAGGGCATCAATATGTGGAGTTACAAAGACCCATGGTGGATACAATGTCATGGCACCTTTGAGAATGGCGTAGTCTTCGACATCACGCAAGGCTTTGTCTATGGGCAACTTGCCAAAAACCAAATCCACAATTCCTACATTGACATTATCGGTACAAAAGGCGTGGCACGCATGACCCATGACTTCAAGACGGCAAAAGTGTCCCTGCATGGCGTAACCAAGACACTGGAGATAGAAAAACCGTTCGGCGGCAAAAACATTGACAAACTTATTGCTGAAATGGCCGACTCTATCATGAGCGGCAAGCGCAATGCTGGAATGCCTGAGATGCGCGACTCCGCCATCTCTTCTGAATTTGCATGGCGGTTCCTTGAAGACGCTCACACACACGAATTACCGGCCATAGGTAACCTGAAAGAACTTAACGAGATACGCGAGCGCCGCGCTAAGATGACCGACGGTTACGGACTATTGCATAAATTAGACTAAACTGATATATTTAATAACTTCAAAAAACAAAATTATGTCTGACATTTCAAGAAGAGATTTTCTCAAGAAAGGTAGTGCGGCCCTCGCAGGTCTGACTATCGCTCCTACGATTGTACCCAACACGGTACTTGGAAAGAAGTACAACCACAAAGCTCCATCTGACAAACTGAACATTCTCGGTGTAGGTGTCGGTGGCCGTGGTTTCTCTGATTTGAAGAAAATGGAAACAGAAAACATCATCGGTCTCTGCGATGTTGACTGGAAGTATGCTAAACATGTCTTTGACCATTATCCAAAAGCCAAGACATTCAACGACTACCGCAAGATGTATGATGAGATGTTGCCACAGGCTGACGCAGTGGTATGCGCTACCGCAGACCACACTCACGCTATCGTTGCCGCTGACGCCATGTCTGCAGGCAAGCACGTTTACGTTGAGAAACCGCTGACTTTGTATGTATATGAATCACGTTTACTTGCCAAGATGGCCAAGAAATACAAAGTGGCTACACAAATGGGTAACCAAGGTGCTTCCATGGCGGGAACACGTAAGGCTATCAACTGGTTGTGGAATGGTGAGATTGGCGAAGTTAAGCGTATCGAGGCATACACCAACCGTCCTATCTGGCCGCAAGGTCTGCCAAAGCCACAAGGTTCTCAGCCTATCCCTTCCACAATGAACTGGGAAGGCTTCATCGGCCCGGCAAAAATGCGCGACTACAATGAAATCTATACTCCCTGGAACTTCCGCGGATGGTGGGACTTCGGTTCTGGCGCCCTCGGTGATATGGCCAACCATATCCTCCAGACAGCATTCAAAGGTCTGAACTTAGGATATCCTGACAGAGTTTTAGGTAGTTCCACCATGCTGATGACAGACTCCTGCCCGACTGCAGAAATGGTAACATACCACTTCCCTGCCCGTCCTAATCTTCCCAAACTGGCTTTGCCTGAGTGCGAACTGACCTGGTATGATGGCGGTATCGTCAACAAGTTGCCATTCGACATGCCTGAAGGCAAAAAGTTTGACGGCAATGGCGTTTGCGTATTCTATGGTACAAAAGACACTATGGTTGTCGGCACCTATGGCAACAACCCGTTCCTGGTATCCGGCCGTGAGCCTATCGTTCCAGAGCTCTGCCGTATCGTACCTAACGACAACCACCAGCAAGACTGGGTACGCGCTTGTAAGGAATCTGCCGACAGCCGCATAGAGACCGAATCTTGCTTTGCTCAGTCAGGTCCGCTGAACGAGACCGTAGTTATGGGCGTTGTCGCTGTACGTTTGCAGGAACTCGGCCAATGGCTCGACTGGGATGGCGAGAACATGAAGTTCACTAACATTCCTGAAGGTGCCAAGGTTAGACCAAGCAACGAAATCAAATTCAGCATCAAAGATGGTCACCCGACGTTCAAAAACAACGACACCACCCCAATGGATGCTAACGAATATGCAGCCAACTTGATTAAACCTATCTATTATAATGGTTACAAGTTGCCTGAAATTCCTACAGTATAATTTGGAACACCACATCTAAATCATTGGAAGTCGTGTTTGCATGACAGATACTTCTACAACGCGAACACGACTTCCCTTATCTTATCAAATCATAATCCACAAACTTTGTTATCTGAAAAGATACATATAAAATTGACTATCACATGAAGAAAATATTGCTGATTGCAATTGCAGCTATGTCTTTCGGTTGGGCTAATGCAGCACAGAAACCAGAAAATACAATAGTCTTGGGAACTTCTCAAGGTTTTCAAGGTCCGGAGATTGAGAAGAACACGTACAATGTAGACAAAAAGGGATATATCGTCCTCTTTGACGGCACATCCCTGAAAGGCTGGAGAGGTTATGGCAAAAACCATGTGCCCGTGCGCTGGGAAATAGAAGACGGCACATTACACTTCATCGGCCACAATAATCCCAAATACAAGGACGAAAAAGGCAACAAGAGAGAGGGCGGTGACTTGATTTTCGCTCACAACTTCAAGAATTTTATTTTTGAGATTGAATGGAAAATCTCTAAAGGCGGTAACTCCGGCATCTTCTATCTTGCGCAAGAGACAACAAACGCCGACCGCAGCAAACTTGAGCCTATCTACATTTCATGTCCCGAGTATCAGGTGCTCGACAATGAGAACCATCCCGATGCCAAATTAGGCAAGGACAACAATCGCAAGGCCGCCTCACTGTATGACATGATTCCTGCGAAACCACAGAACGCTAAGCCTTATGGCAACTGGAACAAAGCAAAAATCGTTGTTCAAGACGGCAAAATCACTCATTACCAGAATGGCACTGAGGTACTGACCTACAACCTCTGGACTCCTGAATGGATAAAACTTCTTCAAGACAGCAAATTCAGTGAGAAAAAATGGCCACATGCCTACCAGCTGCTCAGCAACTGCGGTGGTAAGAACCACGAAGGTTTTGTTGGCATTCAAGACCACGGCGACGATGTTTGGTATCGGAATATCAAAATTAAAGTATTGGAATAATTCAAAATCAGATAAAACATGAAGAAATTATTATTTGTAGCACTTGGTGCCCTGCTGTTCGTTTCTTGCGGACAAAAGAAATGTGACTGCAACTGCAAATGTGGTTGCGACAAATGCGCATGCTGTGCAGACTCTGCCACCGGCGCACCCGCTGCCGACGCAGAATTTACCATCGTTGAAAACGAGCAAGTTGACCTTGCTACATTAAAACAGGATGCAGACGAATACTATGTTCTCTTCGACGGCGAAACGCTTAACGGTTGGAGAGGCTATGGTATGACAGAAGCTCCTAAGAGCTGGGAAGTACAAGACGGAGCTATTCATTTGATTGGTTCAGGTACAGGCGAGGCTCAGGCTGAAGGTGGCGGCGACCTCATGTTTGCCCACAAGTTTACCAACTTTGAATTGGAGCTTGAATACAAGATTTCCAAAGGCGGTAACTCTGGTATCTTCTATCTTGCACAGGAAGCCAAAGGCGCTGACGGCAATTATCTCCCCATCTGGCAGTCATGCTCAGAATATCAGGTATTGGACAACGACAACCACGTTGACGCAAAACTGGGTGTAGACGGCAACCGCCAGTCTGCATCTCTGTATGACATGGTTCCCGCAAAACCTCAAAATGCCAAGAAATATGGCGAGTGGAATACTGCTAAGATTGTTGTATTTAAAGGTACTGTCATCCACTACCAGAATGGCGAAAAAGTTTTGGAATATCACCTTTGGACCCCGAAGTGGAAAGAAATGCTTGACAACAGCAAATTCTGCAAAGGTGGCGAATTCCCATGTGCATATGGCCTGATGATTAACGAAGGAAAGAATGGCGGCTACATCGCAGTTCAAGACCACGGCGATGACGTATGGTACCGCAATATCCGCATCAAAGTTATGGATTAACGTTTAACTTAAAAAAACTTTAACTGCAATGAAAAAACTATTCATATTGCTTCTGGTGCTGTTCTGCGGTATGCAGGCATCAGCTCAGGTAAAGAAAGCTAAGGCTAAAGAGCCATTACCCCAAAAAGAGATGGCATTGCAACTGTATTCAATCCGTACAATCTTCAATGCCGGCAATTACGCTGAGACACATGAAAAAATTTTCAAGCAACTGAAGCAATTCGGTTACACAGGTGTTGAAGCTGCCAGCTATAAAGACGGCAAATTCTATGGCGTAACTCCTGAGCAATACAAGGCTGACCTTGCAGCTGCCGGTTTGGAGTCTATGTCTTCACACACAAGTCACCGCCTGAGCGCAGAGGAACTCTCCAGCGGCAAATTTGAGAAATCAATGCAATGGTGGAAAGAAGCTGTTAAGGCTCACAAAGCAGCAGGCTTGAAATATATCGTCACACCATCTGACCACTTCCCCAAATCTATGGCAGAGGCCAAAGTATTGTGTGAATACCACAACGCCATCGGTAAGCTCTGTAAAGAAAATGGCATCAAGTATGGTTACCACAGCCATTCTTTTGAGTACCAGAAAATTGAAGGTACAGACCAGATTTGGTATGACTACTTTATTCAGAACACTAACCCTGATTATGTTTTCTTCCAGATGGATGTATACTGGTGTGTCATGGCTCAGATGAGTCCTGTTGAGTATTATAAGAAATACCCAGGTCGTTTCACTTGCCTCCATATCAAGGACAAATACGAACTCGGCCAAAGCGGTATGCTCGGTTTTGACGCCATCTTCAAGGCATACAAAATCAGTGGCATGAAGGACTTTGTTGTAGAGTTAGAGCGTACAGATGGTTCTATTGACATCATGGAAGGCGTTAAGCGCAGTGCTACTTATTTGCGCAAATCCAAATTTGTTAAGCCAAGCTACCGCAATCTGTAATATACTCTGTTAGTCTCATTTCAAAAAAACTCATTTGAACTCAAAAGTTCAAATGAGTTTTTTATATCCATAGCACAAGTTTAATCAATTCATCCTACAGACCCTATTAACATAAGATCAAAGATATTGGGAGACAATACCAAAGGGTGGCAAAGATATCTTGTATTTCTTCTTGTCTAAAATAATCACTGCATCTGTTTTGCGACCTTCACGCTCGTTGCAACGTATAAACATCCCTTGACCTTCGTCGTCAATAACAGTGATATCCACATTGGGAACATCCACTTGAAGGAAACTGCCTTCTGCCGGGAGACTGCCGTAACCAGCATGAATAATTTCCCTGCAATAGACTGGTTGGCTCAACCATCGCAACATTTGAGGTAAATGACAATCTTGCCATGTTCCCTTGTATGGCATAAAAACCACACGATGATTATAGCCCCCTTGGAAGGACTCCGCATACCATGCCTCCTCCTGACTAACATTCGTCTTGTCTCTGAATGCAAGGTTAACAGCACTTATCGGACCTGACGTCGTACTGGCACCGAGATACACCTTCATCGTTCCGTTGGTTAGGTTTGCGCTGAAGGCTTGCTCTCCCGTCTGAGGACTGATAAGCATACCTTCATGATTGCCGCATTGAAGCCACAAACTGGTAAGCGGACAAAAATAGCTTAATCCTTCAAGACTATATTCTGATATTCCAAATGGAATGTCATAACCGACTTTCCCTCCCGTTCCGGTCTTGACAATCAGGTTAAGACCCTCTGGGTTAAAAGTGGAATGAGTTACCGCACCTTCCTTACGCACCAACGTAGGATGGGGAAATTCAAAATGCATATCACATATCACGTGATCGCGTTTAAGTGTAAATGTCTGTTGCAAGTGAACAAGCCAATCAGGTTGCCACTCAATTCGTAACTGCGGATAGAGCCCATCGGTGCTGACACTTATTCGTTGTCCGCCATAAGCCTTTGCTTGACGCCAAGTGTCATCACCCTTGCCCATATTCATTTCTGCCAATGCTTTAATCTGAAAGGTGTCCAAAAAGATTTCAGTCCTCATGCCTCTTCCCGACAACACAACTTTCTCCCCTTCGGCAGAAAGACACAGGTGATTGTTGCTGATTGTTGTACCATTACACCAGTTCACATCGTCACATTTTGAAGAATGACGGGCACCGATTATTTTATAACCATACTGAGGCATAGGTACCTCTACATACATTGTATAATGATTGCCGTCTCGATTGACAGAACTGCACAACGGAAGATTGTTCGACAAGTCCACAAAATCTAACGGTTCTGTACATTCTATACTGATAGTCTTTTTACGCGCACTCTCACAGTTCAACAACACAAAACATTTGTCCATACCCTGCGCGTTAACATTACATTGTTCTGCCAATACTTTCATTCCCTTATTAATAATATAGTGGCAGATGTCGGAGCAGTTGCGCAACGCATTCATGCGTTCACGTCGTTTCTCGTAAAGCGGATACCAACCTTTAGAGTCACTATTGACAGCCCACAGCAACTGATGCTCGGCTTTGCTGAGTAAAGTGACACACCCATGACGACTGAGAAACTGAGGTTCGATGTCAGGATAAAGTTCCGCCCTCTCTATGTTCCATGCCAAAGGTTCCCAATGAAGCTGATAACCGGAAGACGCAAAATCTTCATCAAGATTAACATCAAACAAGTGTCTGGCTATGGCAACAACCATCTTAGCGCTACGCATATCAGCCATAGCATGATTAGTGAGGTGCTGTATCTGTATATCCAAGGGATCGGCAGTCCAGCGGCTATATGTGCCATTCTCACGATGACGTGCTTTCGCACTGTGATCGACATAACGTTCCTTGTCAACACCAAACTTTTGGATATAATCTTTGACGGTTATCCATTCAACTGTAACTTCCTGCTGGCTTCTGTTATATGATTCCACTTTATTATAAGCATTGACAAACGTTTGAGGAAACTCATAATCTTCTTCTATTGCGATAAGACTGTTGACAGGTGCTTTCCTGACTTTATCCAAGAAATTGCCGCGGGTAATAGGAACACATACCGACGATGTACCATCCATACCCTTAAGCCGGAAAGGACGCCAAGCATCATCACCGGTAATAACAGGCGTCCAAGAAACATCGCTATGGCGAAGAATCCACGGTAGTTGAGGATGATAAGCACGCTCCTGCAAATAGAAGCCGTCCGTCTCACCTACCGCAGATTCTATAATTTTAGTTCCCAACCACGCGCATCTATAGTTGGTTTCACCGTCCATATTCACATTGACAGGTTCACTATAAAACGTGCCCGTAAAGTTAAGCTGACCACGTTGACGGATTTTTTTTGCATGCTCTATGACATAAGGTGCAGCCTGCAACAACGAACCGTATGTCTGACCTGAAAATTGTAACTGACCACGAAAATCAGGATGCTGATCCATAAAATCCATCAGATTATTATAAATCACAGGAAAGTTCTTCCATATGGTTGGCCGGACATAGCGGTCATAATTCATATTGCCATGCAAGATGTAAGTCATATATACTTTGCGCGGTGCCCCGTTGCATGGCATGACGAATAAAGATAAGACGAAGAGTATTGTTACTCTCCTTAAAATACGCTTACAGACGAGCGATAAATTATAGTTCTTCATAGAGTGTGGAGTTGATTGATTAATCATAATATTCTAAGTGGATATCTTAACCAAGCCAGTATTTTGATTTAGGTAAATATGACATAACCGTAATCAGCAGATATGTCATCACAAATGTCATGATTGTAATCAGTGGAATTTCTATGAGTACCGAGTCATATTTACCAACAAATATTTCAGCAAATTCGGACAACACGAGAACATGTGCAAGATATATGCCATAACCCTTTACGGCATTATCTGTCACCAAACGTCCTAACAAGTTCTGCCCTTTCCATTGCAAAGAACACACAAGACCATATATACCTACTGCCATCATAATGACATTGATATTTGTTTCCCCCCAACTGAGTTCAAGTGACGCTACGGTTTCCGCCGTCTCAATTCTGGTAATATAGACTAAAGATGTAATGATATATCCTATAAGTATCAGAAAAACGGAAGCAATACGAGAGGGATAACCATATTTCCTCAGATAAAAACCCAGAATGAAATATCCTCCGAATCCTGTAAAATAATAAAGCATAGGCGTAGGATTCCAGAAACACTCGCCCCATATTTTAGGATATACAAGGTGGATATACGGCAAAGCAGAAGCCACCAACCATATTGCAAGATAAAGTTGAAGTGTTTTCTTATTGGCCGTTTGCAGCCAAGGCGAAAGGACAGGTGCAAGCAGATATATTCCAATAAGCATATACACAAACCACATATGCCCTAATTCGGTGCCAAAATTCACAAAGATATGTGCCATATTGGTCAGACATTGTACCAATGTATCTCCCCTGCTGATGAGGTTATAGATGGCATAGATAACTCCCCAAAAGATAAACGGCCAAACAATGCGATTGAGCCTCTTCCTGAAAAAAATGTCAACAGAATCTTTTATAGGTAAAAGGAAATAACCCGAAATCATAACGAATAGCCCAACGCAACAACGATCTAAACTGGTGATATAACCGATAAGATAGGTTGATGCTGCTTTTACGGGAAGTCCCTCTGGACTGATATAATAATATTCACTTACGTGTTGCCACATTACCAAGAAACAAGCAAGCACACGCAAGATATCCATTGAAAAATTACGCTGATTTCTCATATACCACTATTTGTTTAGGTCCTCCAACTCTTTTTCTAAAAAATCAGCCGCATCGGCTACACAGTCAGGACATTGTCTCCGCGGGCATTGTGCGTCAACACCTTTGAGATGTTTGCAAATAGTTGTTCCGTTGCGTTGTTTGAATCGATCCATTATTCTGCGCATACACTGCATAGCTTGAGCTTTGTCCTTAGCTACTATGCTCAACACTATGCCCGCCCCGATAAGTGACCCACACGTTCCTTCCATATTATCCATACCTGCGCCAAAAGCTTGAGTCAGATGCTTTGCTGTGTCTTCATCTAACCCCGTAATATCCGAATAAGTACACAGAACTGACTGTGTGCAATTATACATTCCGCTTTGTTTCTTTTCCGCAGCTTGAATTTTTCTACTTTCCATAATTCATATCCAATTAAAATTTTCTTTTCCAGCTCCCATCTCAAAATGATATTTAACAATACCTAAATCTATCCTACTCCAACGGCTTTCAGCATATTCAATATGCACTGCCCTGCTTTTTCCTGTTATCATAAAGTTTTGTCTGTTCATGGCTGTGGGAGCACACAATGCAGCAATAACGCCCTCTGTAAACCATTCAGGCGCATCACCATCATATTGGCTGACAGCCTCAATGGTCTTTGATTTATGCGGCTTACCCTGCTCCATGCCATATCCAACAATTATAACTCCTTTCGTAACTACACCATCTTGCCTGACATGCCGACCACGATATGTCTCACCTATCCACCATGAATTCAGTCCTAATGTCTGGGCATACAAGGCAATGTCCGCACCCGCGAATCCCAAGTCGGTTTCCAAATCAGGACGATCAGGACCAGCCAAAACAAGATAGTTTTTTACATTCTTTGCGACAAACATCCTCATCATACTCCAAATGGCACCATTGTCATTTGTAACAAGTTTTATTTGAACACCATATTTTTCATTAGCTTCCTGTATCCGTTTGTTCAAATTCTCAACGACAGATGGACCTAACGGTTTGTCAAGATACTTCCTAACCGTATGACGGAAGTAGATGGCTTCTTTGATTGTCATAAGTTTAACTGTTTACATTTTTTCTGTATCTATACCTTCAAGTCTCAAGAGTGCAGCTTTTCTTTCCAATCCTCCCGCATATCCCGTCAAATTGCCATTACTTCCTATCACACGGTGACATGGAATAATAATGGATATCGGATTACGCCCCACTGCATTACCTACAGCTTGCGCAGACATATGCCCAATACCTCTTTCTCTTGCCAATATATCAGCTATGTACCCATAGGTTACAGTCTTGCCATAAGGAATCTCTCTCAGATGTTCCAATACACTTGCAGTGAACGACGAGGCATTAATCTCTACTTGAGGCATGAAGTCTGGCTTTTTTCCTTGAAAATAGATATCAAGCCATGACTTTGTCTCTTCCAACACGCGCACAGTCTCCACCCTGTATTCTGACATCAGAGCATTGTTGTCATATTGCTTTCCTTTGAACCATAGACCGGTCAGGTATTCATCATTGCCAGCGAGATATATTTCCCCTAAAGGAGACTGATAGGACTGGAGAAAATACATATGCTTTTACTATATGTTGTAAAGTTACGCATTATTTGGAGAAATCCAATGTCATTGCAAGCAAAAAAGAGAATACACAATTGCATTCTCTTTTTATATCGTCATTTCTCTCCGAGAACGAAGAAGATATTACTCATTACCTATCTTAGGCAATTTTGCCAAGGACTCCATTATGGCTTCGTCACTTGGAACGACATCTGTCATGGTTTTGTCGTTATACTGCTGATAAGCCATCAAGTCAAAGTAGCCTGTACCAGTCAAGTTAAAGACAATTGTCTTTGCCTCACCTGATGCTTTGCATTTTAATGCTTCATCAATAGCGACACGAATAGCGTGACTTGACTCCGGAGCAGGAAGGATACCTTCTGTACGCGCAAATTGTGTAGCAGCCTCAAACACAGAAGACTGTTCAACTGCACGAGCCTCAAAATAACCATCATCATACAACTGGGCAAGAATAGGGCTGATACCATGGAAACGGAGTCCACCAGCATGGTTGGCAGATGGGATAAACTGACTGCCGAGAGTATACATTTTGGCCAACGGACATATCATACCTGTATCACAGAAATCATATGCATATTTGCCACGCGTGAAACTGGGGCACGATGCTGGTTCCACACCGATAATCTTGTATTGAGCTTCTCCGCGCAGAACCTCTCCGAAGAAAGGAGACGCAAAACCACCAAGGTTGGACCCGCCACCGGCACAGCCAATCAGAATATCAGGTTTGATACCATATTTGTCAAGAGCCTTCTTGGTCTCCAAACCGATAATGGACTGGTGAAGGAGAACCTGATTTAACACTGAACCTAATACGTATCGATAGCCCGGATTACTTACAGCCACTTCCACAGCTTCCGAGATGGCACATCCCAAAGAGCCGGAGGTACCTGGATGGTCTGACAAAATCTTTCTGCCGACTTTAGTTGTGTTACTGGGAGAAGGTGTAACCGTAGCGCCATAAGTACGCATCACCTCGCGGCGGAAAGGCTTCTGCTCATAAGAAACTTTCACCATATATACCTTGCAGTCCAGATTGAAATAAGCGCAAGCCATGCTTAGTGCCGTTCCCCACTGTCCGGCACCAGTCTCTGTAGTAACACCTTTCAGTCCTTGCTTCTTGGCATAATAGGCTTGGGCAATAGAGGAATTCAGTTTGTGGGAACCGGATGTGTTGTTACCCTCAAATTTATAATATATCTTGGCAGGCGTATCCAATGCCTTCTCCAAAAAGTAGGCACGCACCAACGGAGAAGGACGATACATCTTATAGAAGTCCATGACCTCTCCGGGAATATCAAAGTAAGCAGTATCGTTGTCAAGTTCCTGCTTGTTAAGCTCTTCACAGAAAATAGGATTCATTTCTTCAATAGTCAGAACATGACCATCGGCCGGACTTATCAGTGGAGCGGGTTTGTTCTTCATGTCCGCACGGACATTATACCATTGTGAAGGGATTTCATCCTCATTCAGATAAATCTTGTAGGGAATTTTAGTACTCATATTCCGTTAATTTAATTGGATTATTGATTACAAAGTTATGAATTATTATTTGAATAGTCTGTAAAACTGAATTTATTTTACCCGAAAACGTTTAACAAATCTAACTATGGCGTAAGTAGAAATAACCGCCAGAATGAAGTCACTTGCCGTATTTGGGTATACTGTCATCATATTTTGATGCCTGTTTTATCAGGTTTATCTCTGTGACATTGCGACTGAGTTCCCGTGTATTGTCCCGCCATACGATAGGACCATCTGCCAACTGCCCCGTGTAGATACCATTCATGAATACACAATCGCGTATCGGAGATTTGACTTCTATAAGCATCCTGCCGTCACCAATCAGATTTTGAGCATAAATGTCATGAATATGCGGAACCTTGGTAGCCTGACCGTAACCCCTGTTACCTACCAGAAGGGTATAAGGACATCCTTTGTAAGGTGTCGTGACCTGTGGATCTTTTGCTACGGTTACACCATTAATATAAACATGATGTATGCTGGCACTGTCGCTCGTGCGAAGGGCTACACCAGCATAGTTACTCTTGATGTTAGTGATATAGATATGTTCAATGTCATCCTCCGGTCCACGATGGGCGCACGAAGTGACTTGGAAAGAGTTTATATCACCGTTCTTATGGTATTTCTCTCCCATGTCCAATGCTGACAGTGCAATGCAGTCATCACCATTGACAGATGTGATGTCATCAATACGGAAATACTTGCAACCCTCACGCAAATCTATACCGTCATTATTAAAAGTATGGATACGTTTGCCGTTCAGCATGCGATATTGGGGACAATGTATACGGATACGGCTTATATCAGCATGAAGGACTTTCTCAAAGGTCACCGCCCATGCGTGCGCATATTCAATAGTGACATCCCTAAGTTGGAAACTATCTACATAGGCCATCAGTATCATGAAACCTCGCCAGTCTGATTTCTGCTTCTTTCCTTCCTTACCAGCATCAGAGCCATAACTACTGCGATCTTTATTATAATTGGGAGCTGGATTGAGACTGAGATTACGAAGGCCGTCTCCTGTAGCTCTCGGATTATTGGCGCCACGTAAGATAGCCTTGCCCTGCCCTATAATGGCGATGTTGTGATTCCACTGAGGGTCAGAAATGCCAATGCCGACATTGTCACTTCTGAACATATTGTCACGGCATTTGTCTGAGAGTTGCATGATACAGTTATCCAATATCACCGTCATGCCCGAAGGCAAGCGCAACGCCTCGTCAATACTCCAGAAATCGCCATTAGAACTGCCCGTGCGCGGAATGATAACGCAGTGCGTACTACGATTCGCAGCATCTATCGCTTTTTGGATTCGTTCCGTATCTGTTCCTTTAAATTGCAACGGAGTAATATCTTTCGTGACACTTGCCCGTACGTTCACAACTGCAAACATGGCACAGAGCATAAAAAAATTAAATAGTCCTTTCATTAATTCTGTATTTTATCAATACAAAATTAAAGATTTTCATCAAAAAAGCATTCATAACGCATGATTAATATGAGAATATCTAAAAATCTCTTTTGATAATAAAAGATGGCATATCCTTAACCATAAATACAATGATATTTCACAAATAACCCTGCACGAAATCTACCCTCATATATAATCAGCGCAGTCCATCATATCATACAATTACGACTATTACAAAAATCTGTTTCCATCAATACATATATACATTCATAATCACATCAGAATAAAGTTGTAAGAAAAAGCATTACATTCCTATTTTTTTATAACTTTGCATATTATAATATAGAGTTATGCAATCTCTCAAATATTACATCAAAAAAATAGCTAACTGGTATTTTTCAAAAAATGCCTTACCTTATTATTGTATTTTAGCAATTGATGCTTTCATAATATTAGCCTTAAACATATTTGGATTCTTCTGGCAATTCGGAGTCCACAATTTCTTACACCTTTTCTGGTACATTTTATTAGGCGGTCTTATTATCCTTATCCCCTTCTTCATAGCATTTAAACTGTTTCACACATACAGCGGCATCATCCGTTTCACGACATTCATAGACTTGTCACACATAGCCTTCGCCATGATATTTGGATGCATCGGTGTAACCCTGATAAGCTATATGTCACCTAATGACGACTGGCTGATAACACCGACAGCGAAAACAATTGCACTCATTTTCTTTTTTGGCACAGCATTGATGTGTGCATGGCGTATCGCAATAAGGCTTATCTACTCGCAAGTACAGACTACAGACAATTACCACTCTGCTTTTATATACGGAACTAAAAGCGGCGGCATTGCCATTGCAAAATCCATCATCAATCAAGAACCGCGTCAATATACCCTCAAAGGATTTATCACACCTTTGAAAAACATGCAAGAGCACTACCTGATGGGTGTAAAAATCTATTCTGACGATGACAAAATAGCCGATATTATGAAGCAACTGCGAGTAAAGACACTGCTTGTATCACCGCTTCAAACCGAATATTTCCGCACGAGGGAATCACTCATCAACAAGTTGATTGCCAATAAGATTAAAATCATGATTGTACCATTGACACAAGAAAAATGGGACAGCACTGGCAAGAATATTCACCTGCAGGAAATAGACATAGAGGACCTTTTACCAAGAGATGAAATAGACATAGACCTGAAGGCTATCGGAAAAATATTGACAAACAAAAAAATACTTATCACTGGCGCAGCCGGCAGTATCGGTTCGGAAATAGTCCGGCAAGTCTCCAACTTTGAGCCGGCACACCTGATTCTGATAGATCAGGCAGAGACTCCGATGCATGACATACGTATCAGCCAAGAAAAAGAAAATCCAGACATCCCGACAGAGACCATTGTCACCAGCATCACGAACCAGACTCACATGGAGGAAATCTTCGAAAAATACAGACCAGACTATGTCTTCCATGCAGCGGCTTACAAACATGTCCCCATGATGGAAGACAATCCTGCAATTGCTGTTCAGAACAACATCTACGGCACGCGCATCATCGCTGATCTGGCTGTCAAATATGGTACAAAGAAATTTGTGATGATTTCTACCGACAAAGCAGTGAACCCTACAAATGTCATGGGTTGCAGCAAACGTATTTGTGAAATATATTGTCAGAGCCTCAACGAAGCCATCAAAAAACAAGACAACGATAATCCTAAATTCACACAAATTGACGGCTCACCCGCATGCACCCATTTCGTCACAACACGATTCGGCAATGTACTAGGCAGCAACGGATCTGTCATACCTCTCTTTAGAGAGCAAATTAAACATGGGGGTCCCGTCACAGTTACCCACCCTGATATCATCCGTTACTTCATGCTCATCCCTGAAGCATGTAAACTGGTTCTTGAAGCAGGAGCCCTGGGGAAAGGTGGCGAGATTTTCGTATTTGACATGGGCAAACCCGTACGCATCGCCGACCTTGCACAACGCATGATAGACCTTAGTGGCGCACCTGACATCAAGATAGAATACACAGGACTGCGTGACGGTGAAAAACTCTTCGAGGAAGTTCTGAACGACAAAGAGCAGACTTTGCCGACGTCAAACAAAAAAATAAAAATCGCCAAAGTACGCGAATATCCATACGAAGAAGCGCTCAAGGAAGAACAGGAACTGCTTGAAATCAGTAAAAGTTACGACGACATGGCTGTCGTGAAGAAAATGAAGGAGATTGTTCCCGAATACAAGAGTCAGCAATCCAAATATGAAGTATTGGATAATCCGCAAAACGACGAAGATACCGCACAATCCCGTGCATGGGGGGGGTAAAACACATAATTTCT
>Ga0256407_10007610_pt1 | contig 16221 bp, 16 predicted proteins | sample RumenRJG_04DNA_FD_193489 | JGI IMG/M metagenome (GOLD analysis project Ga0256407, IMG submission 193489) | Bovine rumen microbial communities from Lethbridge, Alberta, Canada - RJG_04 | ecosystem: Host-associated > Mammals > Digestive system > Stomach > Rumen | place: Canada: Alberta...
TATCGTAGTTGGTGTACTTGAAATCGTTTTTTGAGGTGGAATACACCGCCCTGGTACTGGTACTCCATCGATCGTTTCCATAGGTAAAACGCAGGAACTGATCATAAGTACTATAGGAACCTATTCCCTGTATATATTGTATAGTGTAGCCCTGATTAAAAAGAGGCAAAGTCTGCATATCCACAGCGCCACCCAATCCACCTCCTGTAACGGTCAATGAAGAAGCTCCGTGCAAAAGTCTGGCTTTATCCACAAAATAAGAAGGGATGGTACTGAAATCGACAGTGCCAATCATGGGCGAATTAATCTTCATACCGTTCCACAGCACCTGTGTATGACTGGGTGAGGTACCACGAAACTCTGCTGTTGATTCTGTGGCACGACCATAACTCTTAATGAAGAGTGTGGAGTGCTGCGACAGGATATCAGACATGCTGAGGGCAATATTCTGATGCAGCAGTGTGGTATCCAAAATGGTCTGCTGCACACCGGCATCTTTCATGCGACGCGAGGCTTCCACCTGTACCTCATGCAACTGGTGATCCTGGGCAAAAAGTCCCCCTCTAACTCGCCCGTGAAAGGGGAGAATAAATACCGCCAGTATAAGCAAGGGAAACTTTTTCATCTTTCTATTTATTCCTGCCCTGTAGGGTGGGATGAGAGGTCTTTCCTTATTCTAAATGATAATCGCTAATATAATACACTTCGGTACTGATTTCACCCAAATTAGGTGTAGATCCCGTTTGCGCTGTCTGAATTTTTATAAAATCGATATATTCCAGATCAGCAGGCTGGCCGTCCCAAGTGCGAGCATTGGATATCTTGTAATACCCCATTTTACCCGCAGGTCCATCAATAAAATCGCCTAAATTATCTGCATATCCCCAATCATAAGGTGGAATATCTGAAATACCATTTTGATAGGTGCTACGGTCACGAAGACGAGAACCGAAGTAAGTGTACTCACTCCCCCTCACCCATGGCTGCCAATAGTATGGAGAGGGATTCCAATAACTGAGATATGGGATGTAGCCCGTATCGTTGTTGCTGTCGCGCCACCCCACAGCCGACTTAGCTTTTTCGGGTTTGAAATATGTGATGGCATACTCTGTAGTGTGATTGTCCGAACCGTATTCCGATCCGGCCAACTCGAACCATTGGTCGTTAGGCAGTCCATCGCCATTATCATCCTGACTGACCCAAATAATGCCTGGTTCCGACTGATAGCTGAATGGATTACCCTTGATGCAGAGGTCGTAAGCAGCTCCTCCGCTGGGAACACTATGGTCGAAGCCCGCTATCAGGTAGCCTCCCTGTCCACCCAGACTGACCGACCACTTACGAGAGAAATGAGCTAGAACCGAGTCACACGCCTGCTCATGGGTACAGTCTTTAGGATAAGCCTCGCCTGTTATGATATAGCCATTCACCTGATGGCCAGGAGCAGGCATGTATTCGTAAACACGATTCACCATAGCCTTTCCACGAGATGTACGGCGATAGGTTCCAGGTGCGGGACAGACATTTATGACAAGATTCCGGGAGCGGCCATTATCGTTCAGGGATACGACATGGCGTCCTTGTTCATTAGCCGTAAATACCTCGCTCACCTCATTATCAATCATATATGCCTTCACCTTGATAGTACGTCCCTGCGCCACATTTATTTCAGTCCACGGAAACTTCCAATCACTGTGCTCCGGAACCTCAGGCATCTCTACATTTTCTGCCTCCACAACGGTAATCTTCACTTCGTCTTCCACTTTGCCATAACGATTGTTGATGATGAGCTTCACGTAGTACACACCAGGCTCATCAGAAGTAAAGGTATAGTAATTTTCGTGCCCTACCGTCTTTCCCTCAATAATCCATGTGTAAACACTGGTCTCGTCGAGGTATTCAATGTCGGGCACCAATTGGATGCTTTCACCCGTTTGAATGGTGAAACGACCAGAGGACATCACCCATGTGATAACGGGAAGCGGGCCTGAGGGTCCTTCGGGTTCAGAATCGTTTTTGCTGCATGAGGCAAACGATAGAATAAGGAAAAAAAATAAAAGTTTTTTCATTTGAATGCAAAACCATTAGGAGTGATGCCTACTCGGAATTTGTCGAGCAATGTACCGCTCTCACTATAGCGATAAACCACACCGCTCTGACTGTAGTCTACAGCATCGGCTACATATATCTCGCCATTGTGAGGATTCACACCAATACCATAAAGGAAGTGTTTTCTCCCGTTACTACCCGTCTCTGCCTCTATGAATGGACGTACAGGAACATGGGCTGCCGTCACCTCCATGCGATAGACATCGTTGTTTATAATATATAATATGTTACCCGATGGATTGGTAGCCAACTGCACATTGGCATTGTCTGTATCAAGTGTCTGGTCCTGCTCGACAGTAAGCGTAGCAGCGTCAATACGATAAAGATGAGGAATATTGTCGCTGAAGCTATCGTCTTCCGTCTCATATCCGCCGTCGGTAATTACCCACAGTTTGCCGCGAGCGTCCAGCGCCATGCTCTTAGGTTGCCAACTGTCAAGCACAATACTGTCACAAACCTCGTCCTTCGTGGCATCGATGACGAGAATCTTGTTACTGTAACTCCAGCAATTAGTGAACACACGATTACCGAACTGCACCATCTCCTCTGTACTGTTGTAGCCGAAAGCATCGGGCTGTCCCGTGGGAATACTACCGATGTACTGCATGGTGCGAGGATTTAAAATGGTGATGTACGGAGCGTAGAGGTCTGTAACATAAGCCTTTTCCGATGACAGAAAATGAATATAGCGCGGATTAATCATATGCTCCGTTTCTCCCGCTGTAAGTTTGCCCTTTACCTTAAAGGTTGTCGTGTCCAACGCCCAAATAACGCCGCTATTCTCCATAGCCACATAGGCTACACCATTGTACAATTGGATGGATTGGCCAGTGTCGCCCATCTTGGCCTCATTTACTCGTTGGAATACACCGTTCTCCACTTTCCGAGTTTCGGGATTGTAGTAAGAGAGAGTGCTGTTTCCGGCCTGATAATTACCTTCGCAAAGAATAAACACACCCTTGCCGGAACTGATGACATCATCCTTCGGTCCATCCGGTTCCGAATTAGAACATGCTGCCATTAGCACCAAGGCTAACAGCAGCATGTATATTTCACTCAGTTTAATCATTTAATACGTATAGTTTATGATTAAGCAGTTCCAAACCAAAAAGCCTGTTCTAAACTCTAAACTTTCAACATTCAATTGTAAAGAGGATTACTTCTTTATTACAACATTATCAAATGCAAAGTACTTGGGAGCCTTCATGCCATAGGCAGATACATCGTTAGACTCCATTTCAAATGTCACAGCGTCAACCTCGCCCAAAGAAGTCATATTTATTGTAGTCCATTTTTCTACGAAGCCGCCATCCCTTGCAAGACCAATCTTCATGGTACCGGTTGCTTCTTCTCCCTTATATCCGGTAACAATAACATTCACATAGTCGCCAGTCTCCAGCATAGCCTTTGCATAACCATCACCGTTCTTAATGACTCCAAGCAGATAGGTTGTTCCGATAACATCCATCGACTTAATAATGCGGGCCTTACCATCAGCGAAAGAAATAGATGCATCGCAGTAAACAACAGCAAAGTTAGCACTGCCGTTGCTAACGGGAACAGCCAATTGGTCTGTGTAAGAACGAGCCTCGCTGATATTGGCGTCAATATAGTTGCTGATAGCAATACCGCCTTCGGCAAAGCCGTAAGCACCACCCCAAGCCAAAGTCAGACTACTGGAAAGTTGGGTAGAAGAATCTGTCCAGCTGTAATTCTTGGCATTCTCGCCATAGAGCAATGGCCCATTGTATTGGGGAGCATCAATAAGGGCATCCCAATAAGAACCCTCGAAAGTTACTGTCTGTGTTTCTTCAACATCGATTTGGGGATTAAAGTCTGAATCATCTTTTGAACATGCAGTGAACATCATACCTACAGAAAGCAGGCTTACAAAAAAATTGATTTTTTTCATTTTGTGTTTTTATTTTAAAATTGGTTTATAATACGTCCTCGCGTTTATGATTTACCATTACACCCTTGTGACAGATACTCTGACTTACCCTTTCCAAGGCTTACAGTTGCGGGACAGCTCCAGACTTTCACTGGATTCCTCTGTCATAAAAGTTTTGCAAAGGTACAAGTATTTTTGGATACAGCAAAATAAAAACAAAAAAAACTCTACCAGAAGATACTTTGTATAAGCAACAAAACTTAAACATACAAAAAACTCTCAATTGAAAAAACATAAAAATATTTGGCTTTTTGCACACTAATTCGTACCTTTGCGCACAATTTTGACACAAAAACATAAAATAAGCAAGAAAAATGAGCAAACTAGAGAAGCCGACAAACTATAAAGCTCTGCTGGATTTGAAGCAGACTGAACTGGCGATAAAAAAGATAAAAGACTTTTTTCTAAGCAGCCTGAGCACAGAATTAAGACTGCGCCGTGTAACCGCACCCCTCTTTGTACTTAGAGGATTGGGACTGAACGATGACCTAAACGGAGTGGAACGTCCTGTGAACTTCCCCATTAAAGATATGAATGAGGCTATTGCCGAGGTGGTTCACTCGCTAGCAAAATGGAAGAGAGTAACATTGGCAGAGTACGAAATAGAGCCAGGCTTCGGCATTGTTACAGACATGAATGCCATCCGTGCCGATGAAGAGATGGACAACATTCATAGCCTGTATGTTGACCAATGGGACTGGGAACGTGTAATCAAGGCAAAAGACCGGAACATAGCCTTCTTGAAGAAGATTGTAAACAAGATATACAGCGCTATTCTGCGCACCGAATTCTATATATGCGAGACTTACCCGCAGCTGAAACACTTCCTGCCTGAGGACATTTTCTTCGTTCACAGCGAGGAACTGGCGAGGATGTACCCTGACAAAACGGCTAAGGAACGCGAAGACCTGATATGCCAAAAGTACGGAGCAGTCTTTATCATGGGAATTGGCGGAAAACTGAGCGACGGCAAGGAACATGACCTCCGTGCTCCGGACTATGATGACTGGAGCACCCCTAACGAGGATGGCTTTTTAGGACTGAACGGTGACCTTTTGATTTGGTATCCTATACTGAATCGCAGTATTGAACTGAGCAGCATGGGTATCCGCGTGGATAAAGAGGCCTTGGAACGTCAGCTGAAGATCCAGGGCAAAGAGGAACGCAAACAATTGTACTTCCACCGACGTCTGTTGGACGGAACCCTGCCCCTAAGCATCGGCGGCGGTATAGGACAGAGCCGTCTGTGCATGATTCTATTACACAAGGCTCACATTGGCGAAACTCAGGCCAGCATCTGGCCCGACAATATGCGTCAAGAATGCCGCGAAGCAGGAATGACTCTGATTTAGTTTAGTGTTTAGAGAAAAGACCTTAGGGACGACAAGCCCTTAAGGTCCTTATTATAATCTATTTTATTAATTAAAAAATGTACAACAAACAGACAAGAAAGCCAAAAGCTATCACTTGGAAGCAATTTGCCAATAAAGGCTATTGTGCTTTTGCCAGTCTAAGAAAGGAAGTACGCATAGGTGTGCTTAGCATTGCCACTTTGGGTGTAGCAGCCCAAAGTGAGGCTATGGCAAGCACATTCCGTATGCTGAACCCCGAAACAGAGGAGGCAGAAGACGAGCAAGAGATGAGTGAGGTGACCATAAGCGGCACCATGGCACCGCTGACACTATTGCAGTCAGCACGAATTGTGAGTGTACTCACTCGCCAAGACATTGAACAGGCAGGAGTACAAAGTATCAACGATCTATTTAAGTTAGCTACCGGTGTGGATGTCCGGCAACGCGGTGGCTTTGGTATTCAAACGGACATCAGCATTGACGGCGGCATCTTTGATCAAATTACCTTACTACTCAACGGTGTCAACATCAGCAATCCTCAAACTGGACATCTTTCAGCAGATTTTCCCGTAAGCGTCAATGACATCGAACGAATTGAAATTCTGGAGGGCGCAGCCAGCAGAGTCTATGGAGGACAGAGCTTTGGCGGTGCCATAAACATTGTCACCAGACACGAAGAAAGACGGGTAGCTGAAGTTGGTGTTCAAGGTGGCAGTTTCGGGACCTTTGAAGCAGATGCCCGACTGGACTTTAGCATAAAAAACATTAACAACCGTATTAGTGGAGGAGGCGGAAGAAGCAACGGTGGAACAGACAATAGCGACTGGAAGAAAGGTCAGTTGTTCTATCAGGGCGACTATGCCAATGACCTAATGACCCTTGACTGGCAGTTCGGCTTCTCGAAAAAAGCATACGGTGCCAACACATTCTATAGTGCAGCCTACCCCAATCAGTACGAACGGAACGAACGTTACATTTTATCGGTAAGTGCCGAGACAAAGGGAAAATTCCATTTTATGCCACAAGTGTACTGGAACCGCAGCTATGACAACTTCGAACTGATTCGGGACGAACGTTTTGGAGAGAACTTCCACCAGACTGATGTGTACGGTTTAAAGGCTGGAGGTTTCTTCCGTTGGGTAGGCGGGAAGACCGCTCTCGGTGCAGAATTAAGACACGAAGGTATCCTAAGTACAAATTTGGGGCAAGAGCTGAAACCTGAGCAGTATGTTTCTGTTAGAAGCGAAAACAACATCTTTTATACAAAACAGGATGACCGAACTACGGTGTCCTTCAATCTGGAACATAATATCCTATTGAACCACTGGACTTTTTCGGCTGGCTTACTGGCCAGCATGACTACCTCGGTAGATCATAAGTTCCGCTTCTATCCAGGCGTTGATGTTGCTTATCGGCCCAATGCCTACTGGAAGGTATTCTTCTCGTATAACAAAGGTTTCCGTCTGCCCACCTTTACCGACTTATATTATAAGAGCGTTACATTGGAAGGAAACAAGGGACTAAAGCCAGAAAACAACCATTCTGTGCAGATAGGTGGCCAGTTCCACAAGAACGGATATGCAGGAACAATACGCGCCTTTTACCACAGAGGCAACAACATGATAGACTGGGTGATGTACACAGCAGAAGACACCTACCACAGTGCAGCTTTCCAGTTGGATAATATGGGAGTGCAAGTGGAAGGACGTTTCAACTTCGACGAGATAACCGGAACAAACGCATGGGTAAAGAACTTAACTTTGGGTTATACACACATTTATCAGAAAAGAAATGATGATACAAATATCTACAAGAGCAACTACGCTATGGAGTATCTGAGGAATAAGTTTGTGGCTACACTGTACCATAAGATTTGGAACCGTCTGACCGCCACATGGAACGTCAGATTGCAAGACAGAATGGGCAACTACATCAGTTCAGGTCAACTGGTAGGCTACAGAACCTTCGCCAATTTGGATCTGAAACTGCAGTGGACTACACCCCACTATAACCTTTTTGTACAAGGAACCAACATAACAAATAACAAGTATTACGACTTGGGGAACGTCCCCCAACCTGGCATCTGGATAATGGCGGGAGCAAGATGGAAGTTATAGAAAATTACCGCCTTTTCTCAAAAACGTTTTGGTATGTTACAGATTTTTCGTAATTTTGCAGCAAAAATTAGCCCCAAGTGAAGAAAATCATTATATTATTAATATGTGTATGCCTGAGTATCAGTACTCAAGCATACACTATTTGTATAGATGCCGGACATGGTGGGAAAGACCCAGGTGCCTTGGGATTCTTCAGCAAAGAAAAAAACATAAGCCTATCTGTTGCATTGGAATTAGGCCGGCTGATAGAGCAAAACTGCCAAGGCACAAAAGTGGTTTATACGCGCAAGACCGATGTGTTTGTAGAATTGGATGAACGTGCTCATATTGCCAACCGTGCCAAGGCCGACCTTTTTATCAGCATACATGCAAACAGTACTGCAGCAGGAAAAAAGGGAACCAATGCCATCGGAACAGAAACTTATACCCTGGGTATGCATCGTGCTGCTGAAAATCTGGAAGTGGCCAAACGAGAGAATACCGTCATCACGCTTGAGAGCAATTTTGAGCAAAAATACGAAGGGTTCGACCCCAAAAGTAGCGAGAGCTACATTATCTTTGAGTTGATGCAAGACCAGAATATGGCTTCGAGCGTGGGATTTGCCAAAGAAATCCAGAAACAGTTCAGGACAACAGCAAAGAGAACAGACAGAGGCGTACATCAGGCAGGACTTTTGGTACTTGCTCGTACCTGCATGCCCGCAGTGCTGGTGGAATTAGGATATATAAACAATCGCACAGAAGAACAATACATGAACTCGAAAGCTGGCATAGCTGCATTGGCTAAGAGTCTTTACAACGCATTCGTCGCATACAAAAAATAAACAAAGATGAAGAAAGAAGTTAAAATTGGAATCACTGGTATAATAGCACTCGTAATACTGTTCCTTGGTATTAACTTTCTTAAAGGGAAGAACCTGTTCTCCTCAACTAGCACTTATTACATTAAGTTTGCCAACGCAAAAGGGCTAAGCAAAAGTAGCAATGTGTATGCAGACGGATTCAATGTGGGTGTCGTAAGTGATATTATCTACGACTTTGACCGCCCCGGAACCGTTCTGGTGGAAATTAGCACCAACAAAGAATTACGCATCCCCAAAGGCAGCAGTGCAAAACTGGACGAGGCTGTTTTGGGCGGTTGCACCCTGAAAATGCTTTTGGCTAATAACCTGACAGAAGCATACCACCCGGGTGATACCATTGAAGGGTCAGACACAGAAGGCATGATGGCCAAAGCAGCCAGTATGATGCCACAGGTTGAACAAATAGTAGCAAAGGTTGACACCCTTATTACCACGCTGAATAAACTAACCTCAGACCCTAACTTACCACAAATTATTCAGAATGCAGAACTAATAACCGAAAACCTGAATAAGAGTACACGCGAGCTGAACAATATTCTTGAAAACAATGTGCCTCAACTCACCAACACCTTCAACAAGGTAGGAGAGAATGCCATCACCCTTACCAACCACTTGAACGAATTGAACATGCAGGCAACATTAGACAGTGTTAACACAACCATCAGCAGCGTGCACCAACTGATGAACCAGATACAAAGCCCAAAAGGTACACTGGGACTGCTCATGAGAGACCCTAGTCTTTACAACAACCTGAACCATACCGTTCAGAGTGCTGACAGCCTTGTCACTGATCTGAAAGCACACCCAAAAAGGTATGTTCATTTCTCCGTATTTGGAAAGAAAAATTAATGCTTATTTTAATTTAATTCAAATAAGCACTCCTTTGCATCGTATTTCACACAAAACCAAATAAGAATATATATTCTTGTAAGTTATGCAAGATTTCTATTCAAAAAATAGTATCGGGGCATTTCTTACGGACTTGTCTAAAACACAAAGAGTTGCATATTTGCAAGACGTAGGAAAAAAAACATCTCATTTATTTTTCTTTCACTATTGTAAAACAGAAAGTTAAGACTTCAGCTTGATTTTTTATCTAAAACGTTGAATTTTGCCATAAGAAGAAAAAGACATAACTTTGCATTCGCTAAACGACAAAAAAAGCTTTTACCTAGAAAAGAAATATGACTACTTCGCCACGCATATTGTGGACACAATGTCTGGAGATTTTCCGGAACAACGTGAACGAGCAACAGTATCAGACTTGGTTTACATCTATAAAATTCAAGTCTTACGATGCTGAGGCCAAAGAGTTAGTTATATCCACTCCTACCCAGTTCTTTTATGAGTACCTTGAGGAACATTTCCGCAATATAATACATTTTACAATAAATAGAGTATTTGGAGGAAATATCAGTTTAGTCTATGAGGTAGAGGTTGTCAAAAACGGTCCTGTGAAGATGAAAAGTGACGATATGCCCTCTATTGATAAAACAGAGCCCAGCAAACGTCAGCCCAATCAATCCCCTACCCTTACACAGGCTGTCGGTCCCGCTCAGGATTTGGATTCACAATTGAATCCTAAGCAGACATTCAGCAACTTTATTGAAGGCACCAGCAACAAATTGCCTCGAAGCATTGGACAGGCTATTGCAGAAAAGCCCAATCAGCAAACCTTTAATCCATTATTTATATATGGCCCCAGCGGTGTGGGAAAGACACATCTGGTTAATGCCATTGGAACTAAGCTGAAGGAGTTGCACCCCGAAAAGCGTGTACTCTACCTGAGTGCTCACCTTTTCCAAGTTCAATACACTGATTCTATACGTCACAACACCTTCAATGATTTCATGCACTTCTACCAAAGTATTGATGTGCTGATCATTGATGACATTCAAGAGATGATAGGCCTAGAAGGAACACAATATGCTTTCTTCCATATCTTTAACCACTTGCGACAGAACGGACGACAAATTATTCTTACAAGCGACCGCCCCCCCGTTTCAATGCAAGGCATGGAAGACCGTTTGCTCACACGTTTCAAGAGCGGACTACTGGCCGAATTAGAGAAGCCTGAGGTACAGCTGCGCAAAGATATCTTGCGCAGTAAGATTGAACACGACGGGCTACAGATTCCCGAGGATGTTATTGACTTCATCTCGCAAAATGTCTCAAGCAGTGTTCGAGAATTGGAAGGCGTTATACATAGTCTTTTGGCTTATTCTGTAGTTTACAATAAAGATGTTGATTTGGATTTTGCCCAAAGCATCATTCAACATACACCAAAGACTATTGTCAAAGAAGTAAGCCTGGATAAAATTGTCGAGGAGGTTTCTAATATATATAACATAAGCCAGGAAGATATATACGGAAAAAGCAGAAAGGCAGAAATTGTGCAGGCTCGCCAGTTAAGTATTTATCTGGCTCAGCTTCACACACAGCTATCGGTAAGCAAGATAGGCCTGCTCATCGGGAACAAGAACCATGCAACCGTTCTGCACAGTATAAAGGCAATAAAAAATCGTCTGAAAACAGACAAGGCTTTAAAAGAGCAGATTGATGAGCTGACAGACATATTAAAAGGTAACAGATGAATATCAAAGAAAGAAGAACAATTCGCAAATACACTCAGCAGCCCATCCAAGATGAGCTGCTGAATCGGTTATTAGAAGATGCTGCTAGGACCCAGACTATGGGTAACTTACAGCTCTATAGCGTGGTAGTAACCAAGAGTTCAGAAATGAAGAAAAGACTAGCTCCTGCGCACTTCAACCAACCCATGATTACGGAGGCGCCCGTAGTGCTTACTGTCTGTGCCGATTTCCGTAGGACAACAAATTGGTGTGAGTTCCGCAATGCAGTTCCTGGTTACAACAACCTGCTCAGCTTTATGAATGCAGCTACCGATGCTCTCCTCTATACACAGACATTCTGTAATCTGGCAGAAGAAGAAGGTTTGGGTGTATGCTTTTTAGGAACCACAATTTATTCGCCTCAGCAGATAATAGAAATTTTGGATCTCCCTAGGCTGGTATTCCCTGTTGCAACCCTTACCATAGGGTGGCCCGATGAAAATCCAAATCTAACAGATAGGCTCCCCATGGGTTCGTTCGTTCATAACGAAACATACCACTCATACACAGAGCAGTCCATTAACGATTTCTATGCTAACAAGGAGTCTTTGGAGGAAAACAAACATTTTGTAGAAATCAACAACAAGGAGACGCTAGCTCAAGTATTCACTGACATCCGATACACCAAGAAAGACAATGAACACATGTCTCAAGGCTTCCTTAATGCCCTTCTACATCAAGACTTCATAAAACCCGATAGTGCTCCTATACTTTCTGTTGTTGAAACAAGACCAGAGATCCTAGAATGCGATGTAGTCAGATTTCAGAACAAGAAAGAGAAGTGGGTAGCTTTCGTAGGTCTGCTTGACAACCTCCCATACGAAATATTCACAGGCCTAATGGACGAAGAAGAAGGAATAGCCCTTCCAAAGAGCGTTACCAGCGGACGTATCATCAAACATATAGATAGGGACGGACAAAAACGTTACGACTTCCAATTCATCAACAAACGCGGTTATAAGACAACGATTGAGGGACTAAGCGAGAAGTTCAATCCCGAATATTGGGACTATGCCAAACTTATCAGTGGCGTTCTGCGTTATAGGATGCCAATTGATCATGTAATCCGTCTGGTTACCTCACTTCAGTTGGAAAGCGACAGCATTAACTCCTGGAAAGTGGGCGTGGCACGAGTCCTTAGGAAATACTTACCAGAGTCACAACAGGAAGAACTACTAGAAGAGGAATAAATTTACCATCTATATGTTAACTTTTTGCCGTAAAAATGCTCAAATTGAAGAAAAAATGAGTAATTTTGCGGCAAATTTTATATAAAATACATTGTTTATGAATAATTTAGGTGTTGGCTTTGAGCTCATGATTGTTGGTATGAGCACGGTTTTCCTTATTTTGCTAATTGTTATTTGGGGTGGTAAACTCCTCATTAAGACTGTTAATAAGATTGCTCCCGAAGAAACTGTTTCTCCCAAGAATAGCGGGGCATCCGTTGCAGCTATTGACAATAATACTATGGCTATTCTACAACAAGTAGTCAGTCAGATTACTGGCGGTAAGGGACAAGTTTCCTCAGCAAAGAGAATTTAATAACAGATTGCTATTTACAGCAACATTTATAAAGGTAAAAATCAAGATAACAAATATGGAAAAAGAAGTAAAGTTTAGTCTGGTCTTCCGTGATATGTGGCAGAGTGCTGGAAAATATCAGCCACGTGTAGATCAGTTGGTAAAAATTGCCCCCGCTATTATCAGAATGGGATGTTTCGACCGTGTTGAGACAAATGGTGGCGGTTTTGAACAAGTCAATCTTCTCTACGGAGAGAACCCCAACAAAAGTGTACGCCAGTGGACAAAACCTTTCCATGAGGCTGGCATTCAGACCCACATGCTGGATCGTGCCCTGAATGGTTTGCGTATGAGTCCCGTACCCAAAGATGTACGTAAGCTCTTTTATGTGGTTAAAAAAGCACAGGGAACAAATATCACCCGTATTTTCTGTGGACTGAACGATACCCGTAACGTCATTCCCTCAATCCAGTATGCCAAGGAAGCTGGCATGATTGCCCAAGCATCACTATGTATCACTTACAGCCCCATACATACAGTTGAGTATTACGTAAACTTAGCTAAGACATTCATTGAAGCCGGTGCCGATGAAATCTGTCTGAAGGATATGGCGGGTATTGGGCGACCTGTATCTTTGGGCAAAATTGTTGCCGGCATCAAGGCTCTCAAGAAAGATATTATCATACAATACCATTCTCATGCAGGCCCCGGATTCTGTATGGCCAGTATTCTTGAGGTAGCCAAGGCAGGTTGCGATTATATCGATACAGCAATGTCTCCCTTAGCATGGGGAACTGGACATGCAGACATCATCGCTGTTCAGGAGATGCTGAAGGATGCAGGCTTCAAGGTTAAGGATATCAATATGGAGGCTTACATGGAGGCCCGTACACTTATTCAAGAAATGTACGATGACTTCCTCGGCTACTATATTCCCGCCCTTAACCATATCAATAACTCACTGCTTGTTAAACCCGGTTTGCCCGGTGGCATGATGGGTTCACTTATGACCGACTTGGAAGATAATCTGAAGAGCCTGAACAAGTGGAAAGTGAAGAATAACCAACCAGAACTGACCACAGACCAGCTCTTGGTGAAACTTTTCGATGAGGTAGCATACGTATGGCCCAAGGTAGGTTATCCCTGTCTGGTAACACCTTTCTCTCAGTACGTTAAGAACTTAGCCCTGATGAACGTTATCCAGATGGAAAAAGGAAAGGAGCGTTGGAGCATGATAGCAGACAATATCTGGGACATGATACTTGGAAAGAGTGGAAGGTTACCCGGCCCTGTTGCTCAGGAACTGGTGGATATGGCTAAGGCAGAAGGTCGCGAGTTCGAGACAAACGATCCTCAGAGTTATTATCCCGACAAATTGGAAGACTTCAAAAAAGAAATGCAGGAAAACGGATGGGAGCTGGGCGAAGACAACGAGGAACTTTTCGAGTTGGCTATGCACCCCGAACAGTACCGTGCCTACAAGAGCGGCAAGGCAAAGGCCGACTTCGAGAAGGATCTGGCTGAGCGTAAGGCTAAGAAGAACGCTCCCGCTGCAGGTGCCAAACTGCCCAAGCAGATCAAGGTCAGCCTGAACGGTCAGACCTATGAGGTTAATATCGCATACGGAAATGAGGCTCCTGCTGCTTCAGCTGCTCCTGCCGCTGGCACTGCAGCTCCTGCCGGTGAAGGCGAAGACCTGCTGGCACCACTGGAGGGTAAGTTCTACTTGGTAAAGGATAACTCAGAGACTCCTAAGAAGGTTGGCGACAACATTCAGGAAGGCGATGTGCTGGGTTATATCGAGGCGATGAAGACCTTCAATGCCATCCGTGCTGACAAGGCCGGTGTTATCACAGCCATCCTTGTTAACAGCGGAGATTCAGTTGAAGAAGATGATCCGATCTTTAAGATTGCATAATTATGGAAATGATATATGACATACTTGACAAGCTGTACCAGATGACAGCCATCTCTGCCATTGCCGAGAATCCGCTATTCATCGTCATGTACCTGCTTGCTTTCACCCTGCTCTATCTGGGCATCGTGAAAAAGTACGAGCCTCTGCTGCTTGTCCCTATTGCCTTCGGTGTACTCATCGCCAACTTCCCCGGCGGTGGAATGGGTGTACTGCAGGCCAACAGCCAAGGTCTTGTACCCGTTACAGTCAATGGTGTTACCACCATGCGTAATATCTACGAAATGCCTTTGCATGAGATAGCTCACGATTTGGGTCTGATGAACTATCTCTACTATGCCCTTATCAAGAGCGGTCTGCTACCACCCATCATCTTCATGGGTGTAGGTGCGCTTACCGACTTCGGCCCTATGCTCCGTAACCTCAAACTCGCTATCTTCGGTGCTGCTGCCCAAATGGGTATCTTTGCCGTGTTGTTGGTAGCTCTGTTGGTTGGTTTCACTCCTCAGGAGGCAGGTTCATTAGGTATCATTGGTGGTGCCGACGGTCCTACCGCCATCTTCACAACCATTAAGTTGGCTCCCCACTTGCTGGGCCCCATCGCCATTGCAGCCTATAGCTACATGGCTCTTGTACCTGTTATCATCCCCTTGGTGGTAAAGCTACTTTGCTCAGAGAAAGAATTGCGTATCAATATGAAAGAGATGGACAAACTCTACCCCGATACTATTGAGATAAAGAATATGCGCGTCCTGAAGATTATCTTCCCCATTGCCGTTACTACCATCGTAGCCATCTTTGTACCCACAGCGGTCAGTCTAGTAGGTATGCTTATGTTTGGTAACCTGCTGAAAGAAATCGGCAACGACACGTTCCGTCTCTTCGATGCTGCCAGCAATGGTATCATGAATGCTGCTACGATCTTCCTTGGTCTCTGCGTGGGTGCTACCATGACGGTAGATGCCTTCATTAACGTCACCACCCTTGGTATCGTAGCTGGAGGTTTCTGCGCCTTTGCTCTCAGTATTGCCAGTGGTATCTGCATGGTTAAGATCTGGAACCTCTTTGCTAAGAAGAAGATTAATCCGCTGATTGGCGCTACGGGTCTAAGTGCCGTTCCTATGGCCAGTCGTGTCTGCAATGGTATCAGTACCAAGTACGATCCCAAGAATCACGTACTCAACTATTGTATGAGTTCCAACATCTCTGGCGTTATCGGCTCTGCCGTAGCCGCAGGTGTCCTCATCAGTTTCTTAGGATAAGAAAGGTTTAAGAAGTTCAAGAAGTTTAAGGGTTATCGTTAACGTTAGCTTTATAAAAGGAAGCAGGCTCACATGAACCTGCTTCCTTATTTATACCTATAACGTTTTCTGTTCTTCAGATAGCAGAGGTCAGCCTGATGGTTGTATGCCTCTTCCTCAAAGCGGATATGACGGTAAGCCTGCATACGGTCTCTGTACTTTATCAGCAGAGCCAGCCACTCCAACACATACCATATAAAGAAAGGTATATACAGCAGTTCCTTCTGCTGCTCTGCATGAATCAGTTCATGATTCACTTCCTGAGCATTCAACGGTCTTACAGAGAAGATAAAGCCAAACAGGCATATAGCATTGTAGTTTTCCCCCCCAGGATGCCGTTTGATTAAATGTACCCTCTGACTCCGGCTCATATTTATTTCACTTCACTCCACTTTGGCGGTTCGATATTCAACAGATGACGGACAAAGAAATCATAACGTTTATGATCTCCATAGT
>Ga0256407_10007618_pt1 | contig 16210 bp, 9 predicted proteins | sample RumenRJG_04DNA_FD_193489 | JGI IMG/M metagenome (GOLD analysis project Ga0256407, IMG submission 193489) | Bovine rumen microbial communities from Lethbridge, Alberta, Canada - RJG_04 | ecosystem: Host-associated > Mammals > Digestive system > Stomach > Rumen | place: Canada: Alberta | collected...
GAGAGCCAGACTCACATACAATATTTGACTTATGATAAATTGCCATTTGACAATATTAAGCTGGATACCGATATGAAAAACGGCCAGCTGGAAGGCAGACTTATCAGTCAGAATCCTATGCTGACAAGTTCAACGGCTTTTGTTGCAGACATCACCCCGCAAAACGTTCGCGCGATAATCAAAGGCGATATTGAGGACTTGGCGTTACAGTATCTTATTGAAGATGTCGATTCCCTGCATTTGATGATGAATATGGGCGTAACTGCCTCAGCGGCATTTGACGGCTCAAGAGTAGATGCACGGGGATTGTTGAAGCATCTGAACATTATAACATCGACCACAGGATATCCGACTGACAGTGTGGGATTCCGCATCGGAACGTCAAATGATAGCACCTATGCCTATTTGCGCAGCGGAGACCTTTTGGCAAGATTTTTCTCACCTGGCGGTATCAATACTATCAGCCAAAGCGTTACCCGACTTACGGAACTTATAAAGCAGCAGATAGACACAGCCAGAATAGATCAGAACGTGTTGCAGCAGACCTTGCCGACGCTGGAGATGCACGTTAAGGCAGGACATTTCAACCCGATAGCCCAGTTGCTCGATTATTACGGTTACACATACGACAAGTTCCGCCTGGACCTTAAATCCGTGCAGGGGGAGGGAATAAACGGCACGATGAATCTCAATGCTTTCCGCACAGGTGACTTATTGCTTGAAAAGACAACGGCTTCACTCATGCAAGACAGTGCGAATCTTAAGCTTGCATGCACCGTAGCCAACACCAGCAGAAAAAATCCCAATCGTTTCAATGCAAGGCTGGACGGAGAGTTATTGACTGACGGATTCAGCGTGAAATCTGTTATTAACGATTCCAAAAACGTAGAAGGCCTGAATCTGGGCATTCGAGGAGAACTTAGTCCAAGTCACGATATCACTTTGCACATCTTCCCCCGGACATCAACGATAGCATACCGCAAGTTCAAGGTCAATGACGACAACTTTATTACCATTAAACCGAATCAGATTATACTGGCTGATATTGACCTTCTTGCAGATGACCATACAGGCTTGAAGGTCAACGCCATGCAGCAAGACTCCGTAAACGATATTACAGTCAGTCTTAGCAAAGTAAACATAGACGAGTTGTGCAGTGTGGTGCCATATATGCCGAATATGGGCGGTTTCCTGTCTGGCGATATTCATGTCATTAAACAGAATAACACGCTCTCTGCTTCCGGAGCTATAGATATGGAGCAATTCCGCTACGAGACGTACAACATGGGCGATTTTGGCGCAGAAGTCGTATTTTTACCACAGGATTCAGACTATTACGTCAATGCTCTTATATTGAATAAAAGCAAAGAAGTGGCCAATATAGACGGTACATATTCCACTGCCGGCGGAGGAATACTGGACGCTGTCGTCAATTTAGAGAAATTCCCTGGCGAGTTTTTGAATGCTTTCTTGCCGTCGGATGGTACATTGGAATTGAAGGGTAATCTTGACGGTAGTATTGCCATTACGGGGCCAACCTCAAGGTTGATCTTCAACGGCGATATAATGCCAGACTCGTTGCATGTGTTGTCACCGCTTTATGGCGTTAATCTCAGTATGGAGGACAAGCCTCTGCATATCAAGGAAAGTTGTATCTATCTTGATAGTATTACCATGTATTCTGCCAATAATCCGACACCATTGACTTTTAACGGAAATATTAATTTCAGCAATTTGGATAAGATAATGATGGATATCGCTGTCAAGGCAAAGAAATTCCTAATTGTCAACTCCGAGAAGACCAAGACCAGTTTGTTGTATGGAAAGGTATTCTCGGATATAGATGCCACAGTGAAAGGCTCTACCGACTTTATGTTTATCAGAGGCAACCTCCACGTTCTGGGGAAGACAGACATGACATATATCATGAAAGATGGTCCGCTGACAGTAGACGACTGGTTGAGCGGCCTGGTTGAGTTTGAGGACTTCAATGATACTACTGATATAGAGCAGAAAGTCGTTGAATCTTCTAAAATGCTGATGGTCATGAATGTTAAGATAGACGAAAAATCGAAAATCAGATGTGAGTTGAGCGCGGACGGAAATAGTTACTTCAACTGTAAAGGCGGCGGGAATCTGACGATGAAATATTTGCCGAGCGGGAATATGACGTTATTGGGCAGGTTTAACCTCAAGAGCGGCGAGATGAAATATGAACTGCCGTTTATTCCGCTAAAGACCTTCAAACTGTCAGGCGAAAACTATATTACCTTTACGGGGAAACCATTTAATCCGACCCTGAACATCAAGGCAATGGAAACGACACGTGCTGGCGTGAGCGACGGTTCATCGGCTACTCGAATGGTAACCTTTAATGTAGGTGTCGCCATTTCACAGACATTGGAAAACATGGGTCTGCGGTTCCTGATAGAAGCCCCAAGCGACATGAATGTGCAAAATGATTTGGCCAGTATGTCGGAGGAGGAGAGAGGAAAAGTTGCCGTCACTATGTTGGCGACAGGTATGTACTATTCGTCTAATAACAAATCTTCATTCAAGGCCAACAATGCGCTGAATGCGTTTTTACAGAGCGAGATACAGAATGTGGCTGGTAACGCATTCAAAACTCTGGACCTGACTGTAGGCATGGAGGGTTCAACAAGTGCCGCAGGCAATGCACAGACGGACTACTCGTTCCAGTTCTCCAAACATCTGTGGAACGACCGCGTGACGTTTGTTATTGGCGGTAAAGTCACTGCAGGTGCGGAAGATGCCAGCCGTAATCAGAGTTTTATTGATAATATCTCGTTGGAATATCGTTTGGACAGCAATTCCACACGCAACTTGCGCTTATTTTACGACAATGACACACAAGACCCGCTGGAAGGTTATTACTCTACTGCGGGCGTGGGCTTTGTCCTCCGTAGTAAGACGAATTCACTGGGAGAACTATTCCTGAAACCCAGAAAAAAGACTAAAGATGATGCAGCACATTAAGACGTTCTTTTTTGTCATCGTGACATGCCTGATGTATGCATGTTCCACAACGAGCAACCTGCCGGAGGGAGAAACATTGTACACGGGTGTCAACCGTATAGATTACTTGGAAGAGGGCAGGCAAAAAGCCAAATCCTCTAAAAAAGATACCACAGGTGTTATCATGGCGATAGCGAAAACAGTGGAGCGTGTGGACAAGATGTTTCAGGGTACTGCAGCCAAATTGTCGCAACCGGATGATGAGAAAAAAGAGGATGATGTCTCAAAGTCAGAACGTAAAATCAATGCATCGGCATTGGCAACGGCTTCAGAGGAAGTCAATGCCGTATTGGAGTATGCGCCCAACAATCCTTTGTTTGGTAGTGCGTACTATCGCACACCATTCCCCTTCGGACTATGGGCTTATAATAAATATGTAAACAAGACTGGAAAATTCCAGAAGTGGATGTTCAAATCGTTTGCCAGTGACCCTGTATTGATTACCACGGTTAACCCTGACACTCGCGTCAAAGTCGCGACAAACACATTGCATAATTACGGTTACTTTCATGGCAATGTAAAATATAACATTGACTATAACAGGAATAAACGTAAAGCCAAAATATCATATGACGTTACGCCGGGCAGGGTCTTTTGTCTGGACTCTATCAACTATATCGGTTATTCTCCTGTGGAAGACAGTTTGATACGACAATCTTCCAGCAAGAGTCTGTTGCGTAGCGGCGACCCGTTCAATGTCATTAATCTCACGGGTGAACAGTCGCGTTTGGAAAAACTATTTCGCAATGAAGGTTACTATTTCTACCAAGCCTCCAACTCCACATATCGTGCAGATACGCTGATGAAACCATATAAAGTGCAGTTGATTATGTTCCCATCTGCAAACATCCGCAACCGTGCAAAACATCGTTGGTATATGGGTGACACATATATTAATATTTCAAAACAAACTGCCGACACAACGTTCAAATCGTTTGACATACGCAATGTGCACTTTCAATACCAAGGCAAAAAAATACCCTTACGCCCTATTGTATGGTTCCAAAGCATAGCTCACCGCTCTGGGCGGTTGTATAGGCAGACAGACCAGGAAAACACGCAGTCAGCCCTGTCTTCTCTTGGTGTTTTCAGTCAGTACAACCTTACTTACATGCCCCGAGATACATCTCAGACATGTGACACATTGGATCTTTACATTAATGCGACGATGGATAGGCCCTATACAACAGACTTGGAAATGAATGTCACAGAAAAAAATGCCAATAGAATAGGTCCTGGATTGTCACTCAATATCCAGCGTAAAAATGCCTTCAGGGGTGCGGAGTTTCTGAATTGGAAACTTTATGGATCGTATGAGTGGCGGACGCGCAACGAAAACGCGAAAAGCAGTGATCTCTTCAACTCATATGAGGTAGGGACACAGTTCTCGGTGGACTTCTCGCACATTGTTTTCCCAGGAATAAACCGGCGTACGTTCCGCTTTCCTACTGCAACATCATTTTCTATCAGTGCTGACTGGATGAACCGCGCCCAGTACTTCAATCTGTTTTCTTTGGGAACGAAAGTAACCTATTCGTGGCACAAAAACAAAACTACACGCCATGAGTTAATACCGTTCTCTTTGTCCTATGACAAACTCATACGGAGTAGCGTGGAGTTTGATTCCATTATGCGAGAGAACCCCGCTCTCTTTACCAGTATGCGCGATCGTTTCGTGCCGTCCATGCAATACACATTTACATACCAGTCGGCGCCCCATCATCGTAATCCTGTATGGTGGCAGATATCTGTCAAAGAAGCAGGAAACATCACTTCGGCTTGCTACGCCATAGGCGGAAAGTCATTCAATGAAAAAGATAAACATCTGCTGTCAAACCCGTTTGCCCAGTATCTCAAACTGACGACAGAATTGCACAACAACTTCAAAATAAGCCAGAATACACGTCTTGTTACTCGCTTGGCAGCGGGTATAGTGTATTCATACGGTAATTCAGATGTCGCACCGTATAGTGATCAGTTCTTTGTCGGTGGAGCTAACAGTGTTCGTGCTTTCACGATTCGTTCTATTGGTCCGGGACATTATACTACGGAAAAAACAAAATATTCGTATATGGATCAGACTGGTGATATCAAATTGGAAGCGAATATAGAATACCGTTTTCCGCTTTTCGGTAGTCTTCAGGGTGCTGTTTTTCTTGACGCTGGCAACGTGTGGTTGTTGCGCGAAGATGAGAAACGCCCGGGAGGAAAGTTCAGGTTGTCCAGATTCTTCAATGATCTTGCAGTAGGAACAGGCGCAGGACTGCGTTATGATTTGGAGTTTCTGATTTTACGATTCGACCTGGGAATCGCTATACATGACCCTGCTGATACTCATAAGAGTGGTTACTATAATATCAATAAATTCAAGGATGGACTCGCTTTGCACTTTGCTATCGGGTATCCGTTCTGATGTTCTTTCTGTATGGCTCATTGGTTACGGGAATTAGAGTTTTATTTAAGCAGATGTGTTGATGTCATATTTGACAACTATTTGTTAACTTTGTGTCTATAAAACAAGAATATCTAAATTTATATATCAAAATGAAACCTACATTATTTCTTTTGGCTGCAGGCATGGGTAGCCGTTATGGTGGTTTGAAACAGCTTGACGGACTGGGTCCCAATGGTGAAACAATCATGGATTATTCCATTTATGATGCGATTCATTCTGGATTTGGCAAGTTGGTGTTTGTTATCCGTAAAGATTTTGAACAAGAATTCCGTGATAAAGTTGCAAGCAAATATGAGGGCCATCTTCCAGTAGAGATTGTATTCCAGTCTTTGGAAGACCTTCCTGAAGGCTTTACTGTTCCTGAAGGCCGTACAAAGCCTTGGGGCACTAACCATGCGGTGTTAATGGGCAAAGATGTCATCAAAGAGCCGTTTGCAGTTATCAACTGCGATGATTTCTATGGTGCAGATTCCTTCCGCGTCATGGGTAAATTCCTCAGTGACCTTCCTGAGGGCAGCAAGAACAGATATGCAATGGTCGGCTTCCGTGTCGGCAATACTCTGAGCGAGAGTGGCACAGTGTCTCGTGGCGTTTGTGGAACTGATGCCAAAGGCTATCTCAGTGATGTTGTAGAGCGTACCAAAATACAGCGCATTGATGGCGAGGTAAAATATTTGGAAGATGACGGTACAACGTGGACCGCGATTCCTGACACAACGCCTGTCAGTATGAATTTCTGGGGTTTCACACCCGATTACTTTAAGTACAGCCAGGAATATTTCAAATACTTCCTCGGATTGGAATCCACAAAGACTAACCTCAAGGCAGAATTCTTTATCCCTTTAATGATGGATAAACTTATCAAAGACAACACGGCCACATGTGAGGTCCTTGACACTTCAAGCAAATGGTTCGGCGTAACATATCCGGAAGACCGTCCAGACACAGTTGCAAAGATTCAGAAACTGATAGATGAAGGTGTATATCCTAACAAATTGTTCTGATAAACATCTTGACAAAAAGAGCTTTTGATAAGAGTCAAAAGCTCTTTTTTTATCGTATTATTGGCACAGACAATTTTTTATGCGTAAGTTTGCATTTGCATAGAAACGATATCAATATATGCGTACAGCAACTCCTTTTGCACGACCAATGTATATTATGGCAAAGCCTGCAGGAGCAGCCTGCAACCTTGCCTGTAAGTATTGCTATTATCTTGAGAAGCAATATCTCTATAAGGACTCTCCACAGCAGTTGATGAGCAGCGGACTTTTGGAGAAGTTCATTAGTGAATATATGCAAAGTGTCACAACGCCAGAGGTGCTGTTCACGTGGCATGGCGGCGAGACGCTTATCCGTCATTTGGATTTCTATGAAACGGTGATGCGCCTTGAGAAGAAATACGCCCGTGGCAGACAGGTCGCTAATTGTATCCAAACCAACGGTACCTTGCTTACTAATAATTGGTGTCAGTTTTTTCATAACAACGGGTGGCTTGTAGGTGTATCCATTGACGGCCCTCGTGAGTATCACGATGCTTATCGCAAGACTCGCGGAGGTGCCGGTTCCTTTGGCAGGGTGATGCATGGTATTGAACTGCTCAACAAGCATCGTGTGGAATGGAATGCCCTTGCGGTTGTCAACAATCTCAATGGAGACCATCCGTTGGAATTCTATCGCTTCTTCAAAGATATACATTGCCGGTTTATTCAATTTACGCCCATTGTGGAGCGTATCTTTCAACATGATGACGGGCGTTATCTTGCTGCTGTTGACGAAGGTGAGTCAGAGACGGTTACTGATTTCTCCGTGACTCCGGAGCAATGGGGGAACTTCACGTGTGCAATTTTTGACGAATGGGTACGAAAGGATGTCGGAGAGGTTTTTGTGCAACTCTTTGATTCAACGCTTGCCAATTGGGCCGGCGTGACTCCTGGCATATGTTCTTTGTCCAAGAGTTGCGGCCATGCCGGAGCAATGGAGTGGAACGGCGACGTCTACAGTTGCGACCATTTCGTGTTCCCGCAGTACAAACTGGGTAATATTTATGAGAAGTCACTTGTTGAGATGATGTTCAGTCCTCGGCAGATGGCGTTCGGGCAGCAGAAAATAGGCGGTCTGCCCATGCAGTGCAGGCAATGCCGATATTCTTTTGCTTGTAACGGCGAATGTCCGAAGAATCGTTTTTGCAAGTCGGCTAATGGTGAGCCGGGACTTAATTATTTGTGTAAGGGCTATTATCAGTTTTTTGATCATGTGGCGCCTTACATGGATTTTATGAAAAACGAATTGGATGCCCATCGTCCGCCTTCCAATATAATGGCAAAAATCGCATCACTGTCACATTAATCTTTCTTGCCGCATGGCGAAAAGTTGTTATCTTTGCATCCAAATCTAAAAATGATATGGTAAAAATAATTATCCGTTTATCGGGTGCACTGGCCATGACTGTATGGACAGTGCTCACTTTGGCATCATGTACTGTCTCGAAAAATGTGCCACAAGATAGAGTGTCACAACCTCTGAAAGCCTTCCATTGTGTTAGGCCGTCTTTTCTTCAGACGGGTGATACCGTGGCATTGATATCACCGTCATATCATACCGCAATGGAGAATGTAACTAAAACAATTGAGGTTTTGAAAGGTTGGGGGCTTGTTCCTGTCGTCGGACCACACGTGGGTAAAATTCATGCCGGAAAATATGCGGGAACTGTCAAAGAACGCTTGTCTGATATGCGTTGGGCGTTGAACAACCCTAACATAAAAGCCATCATCTGTAACCGTGGAGGCTATGGTACAATACATTTAGTTAATCAACTCCGTCTGGAGGAATTGTCTGCTCATCCCAAGTGGCTTGTGGGTTACAGTGACATAACAACACTGCTTGAGATGGAGGCGTGTGCCGGCGTGATGAGTATTCATGGTGCAATGAGTTCGCACCTTGCTAATAATTCCAGTGATACAACCAGCACGTTGATGCGTGACTTGCTTTTCGGACAAGTTCCCTGTTATCGTCTGCCAGCCCATCCGTTAAATAAAGACGGATATGCCAAAGGCGTTCTTGTGGGTGGTAATCTCTCCACGATTGCGCCGATAACGGGCAGTGAGGCAGATGCGACTGCGCATCAGGATATTATTCTTTTTATAGAAGAAGTTGAGGAGACGATGCACAACATAGACCGGCTCTTCAATCTTTTGCAGTTGAGGGGTGTTATGTCACGTTGCAGGGGTGTCATATTGGGTGAATTTACTGATTGCGGCGCCGACTTGGATTATAAGGACGTTGAGACGATGCTTAGTAAGTATCTGTCCAAATACAACATACCTGTACTTTGCGGTTTTCCTGCTGGTCATGACAAAGTTAACCTGCCTCTTGTCATGGGTGCGCCGGTGACTCTTGATGTTAATAAGAAAGGGGCTACATTGAGATTTGACATCAAAGGTGAACAACGCAGAGTGCAGACAGAGGACATCATGAATCAGGCGGAGCGATAAAAATATTGTAGCCGCATGACGGATACAGCACGATACCCCGTTCAAATTATATCTGGCACACATCTAATATGGAGATTCTTTTTTCATCGGAAATAACTGCTGTTTGTCCACAACTGTGCGTGGCTGTCCTTGAGGCCGACGTCGCCAACAATGCGCATGACGAAAGCCTGTGGGCGGAAATCTACGCTGAGGAGAAACGTCTTTCCGAACAATTCACACCAGATACACTCAAAAGCCGTTCAGGTATTGAAGCCACGCGCAAAGTTTACAGGCTGCTTGGCAAGGACCCCAGCAGATACCGTCCTTCCAACGAGGCTTTGGTGAGACGTTTTCTGCAAGGGAAACATCTCTACGAGATATCCACGCTGGTGGATTGTAATAATCTGGCTTCTATGCGCTGGGGATACAGCATAGGCGGTTTTGATAAGGACAAAATAGCAGGCGATACCTTAGAGCTGGGAGTCGGCCGTGCTGGTGAACCGTATGAAGGAATAGGCAGAGGCGTGCTGAACATAGAGTTTCTGCCAGTCTACCGTGATAGTATAGGTGGCATCGGCACACCTACGAGCGACAATGAGCGCACTAAGATAGCACTTGGCACAACCCGTGTGCTTTTTACCATCAATGGTTACGATGGTAATGAGCATGACACATTGGCTTGTGGCAAAGATTTGCAAGACATGCTCACGCGTTATGCCGAGAGCGACGGCGGGACCCTGAGACTTTTCAAAGCTACAATCTGATTTTCTATCTTGATATAAATCGGCCTCTTGAATGAGTAAGAATCACCTTTGTCAGGTGCTTCTCTTCAGATTATCTGGTGTTGTGAATACGGCGGGAGCAGCCTTGCCCCAGCCTGACCGTTTGCGGGATTTTTTTTGTCAACGTCCCTGTAAGGTTTTGAACTTTCTGCCGGTAAGTTTTCCGTTCCAAAGGATGGAATGTAGGTTCTATGACATGGAATGTAAGTTCCGTCCTATGGAACGTATGTTCCAGCCTTTGGAATGGAGCACTTGTCAGGCCAAGGCGACACGTTATTCCTCCGGAATCAGAGCTGTATGCCGCAGCAAAGCAAGATGTGCTTAATCCTTCCAACATGTAAGTTTTCTTTATAGCGGCGTGTCTTTTTTATTGTGATGGATCTACTCGTGAGCCTTGAGGAGTAACCCTGTCATGTTGTGAGTGAAGAGAAAAATCTCACCAGACAGAAAAAATCAGAAAGAAATAGAAATGTTGTATCTCCTGTTTTCAAAAAAAGTCTTATCTTTGCAATAATAACATATGGGGCGCAAAAGCCCAGATATAATAATTTGATTTTTTTTCATGCTTACAAGTCGGGCAAGTGATTTGTCCGGCTTGTTATTTTATAGCGATAGTTTTCTTATCGGTTCTTATGAGAAGACCTCACGGAGCACTTCAATAGACTTGAGCACGGGAAAACGCGGGACATGCAGACTGTAGTGCGTGTTGATTAAATTCAGCAGTCGGCTGCGTTGCGCGATGGACATGTGAAACAAGTGCATGTTGTAAAAATTCATGCGCATCAGGTCCTTGACAAAGTTTGCCTCCGCACCCTGTAAGTAGTAGCCGTGAACGGGCAGCGTATTGGTGTAGCAGGCGTTTTGCATATCGTATATTCTTTCGGGGCTATACTCGGAGATATTTGGGGAAATGCCCAGAAAGCGTGACACCTGAACCTGAAAAGCAATATGGAAATTGGAAAAACCGTGTTCTGCCGCATCCAGCCATTGAAGTGACAAGGCGAGATAGTTATATAGTTTTTCGTCTTCGCGTTCGTCTCTTAAGGCATAATACAGAAATTCTGAGAGAAACGATGCTATCGTTATCTTGACTGGGTCGCTTGTAAGGTCACTGTAGGGGTAATAGCACCAGGCGTCTCTGATGTGTGAAAGAGAACTATTCTCTTGATGGTCCCATTCGATCTCCAAGAGGTTGAGCGGCTGGAACAAGATGCTTTTGTCACCCGCACGGCGTTTTTTTGATATGCGGACAACGAAAGAGACAGCCCCGAGAGCCTCAGTGAAAAGGCAGGCTATGTCGGAAGTGTCATTATACTTCAGTCTGCTTAAGACCAATGCCCGTGAACGTATCAGCATATCTGTATCGGCTAAGATGTTGCAAAACTACTATTTTTTTGCAATATATGGGTTTTGTCGCAAAGGGATAATGCTGACGACTGTTGAAATAAAACACAGAGCGGGAGGTATTGTTTTCGGTAAAAAAGTCGTATTTTTGTTTAGTATTCAAGGAAAATATAACTCATATGAAAAGTTCTAATAATTTCACAAGACTTCTTTGTGCGTTCACGTTTCTGACTGTAAGTATCACATCACAGGCTGTAAGAGTTTGTGATTTAAGATGCGAGATGATGCAGAATCCATGGGGCGTAGACAACACTACGCCGGCCCTGAGTTGGAAAATAGCCGCTGACCATAATGGTATTAAGCAGCAGGCTTATCAGATATTGGCTGCCTCATCGCCGGAATTGGTGACAGAGGAAAAAGCTGATTTGTGGAATACGGGCAAAGTGGAATCCGAACAAAGTATATGGATTAAGTATGGCGGTAAGCAACTCTCGTCGGGTAGCGTCGTGTACTGGAAGTTGAGGGCGTGGGATGAGACTGGCGCACAGTCATCATGGAGTGCTACAGGACGTTTTTCTGTGGGATTGCTCAAGTCATCAGACTGGAAGGGCAAGTTTATCGGTATGGCACGTGCAGATACGACGGCATCGCCGATGTTGAGAAAAACTTTCAATATCTCAAGTAAACCTCAACAGGCATTCCTGCACATTTGTACCTTGGGATACCATGAAATATATATTAACGGGAAAGCTATCAGCAATGATGTGTTGTGTCCGTCTGTTGTGGAATTCGCCAAGCGCTACCGCAGTATGAGCTATGATATCCGTTCTTTTCTGCAAGAAGGCAGAAACGATATTGTCGTATGGTTGGGCAAAGCATGGTATGATGCATCAGTCAAGGGCGTCATAGGTAAAGGCCCGTATACCAAAGCGCAGATTGATATATTGGAAGGCGGAAACTGGAGGACTCTGCTCTCGACTGATTGCACATGGAAAGCGAGAACCAGCGGATATTATTTTCCCGGTTCATGGGGAAGGGTGAAGTTTGAAGGCGAGAATGTCAATGCCAATGAACTCTTGCCAGACCTGACTTCAGCGACGCTGGATAAAGCAACATGGCAGAATGCCATAGAGGCTGCCGTACCTGAGAGGCCGATTACACCGATGATGTGCGAGCCGAATAAGATTCAGGAAAAAATAAGACCGGTAAATATCAGTAATTTCACCCGAAAAATTTGGATGATAGATATGGGAAAAAGTGTGGTCGGATGGGCAAAAATCAAGTTCGGCCAGTTGCGCAAGGGACAGAAGATTGATATCAGTTACTGCGACATGCTGGGATTGAACGGCGATTTTGAAGCTGGTGTGTTTACTGACCATTATACGGCAAGCGGAGAGGGCAGTGAAATCTTCTGTAATAAATTCAATTATCATGCTTTCAGGTACATCAAGATTACTGGTCTGGACGAGATGCCTGATCTGGACGATATTACGGCATATTCTATTTATACCGGCTACGATACGAAGTCTTCTTTTGTTTGCAATGATGACGATATTAATGCTATCCATAATATGGTGCATTACACATTTAAATGCTTGACGCAAAGCGGATACATGGTTGATTGCCCGCATCTGGAGCGTCAGGGCTACGGCGGTGACGGCAATGCCTCAATCCTTGCGGCACAGACGATGTATGAACTTTATCCGCTCTATGTTAACTGGATTCAAGCCTATGGCGACGCACAAGAAGAAAATGGTGATCTTCCGCATGCGGCACCCGTTTCCAACCGTTGCGGCGGTGGTCCGTTCTGGTGCGTGTTTATGGCTAATGCACCGTGGCAGACATATCTTCAATATGGCGACAAAGACATCTTGGCGGAGTATTATCCCAACATGCAGCGTTTTGCGCAATTTGCGGAATCTTACATGGAAAACGGGTTGGTGACCTTGAACAACAGGTGGCCTAACACGGCGAGAAGGCATTGGTTTCTGGGTGATTGGGCACTGCCTAATGAGGAACATCAATTGCATCCGGAAAGTATCGATGAGGTCAACAGTTGTGCCATGAGTTGGTGTTATGACATTATGGCAAAAGTTGCCGGCGTGTTGGGTAAGACACAAGACCGGAAAATGTATGCAAGGAAACATGCTGAAATCAACGAGAGGATACATAAGACATACTTCAACGCTTCAAAAAACACTTATGCCAACGACCTGCAATTAGATATGGCCTTTCCTCTTTTTGTGGGTGCGACACCGGAAAATTTGCAGAAACAGGCAAACAAATCTTTGAAGGACTTGACATACAACCGTTTTGAAGGCCATTTCTTTACGGGACTCGTGGGAATACCTATATTGACCCAGTGGCTGACTCGTGCGGGAGAGGCGCAGATGATGTACGATATGCTTAAACAACGTAGTTTCCCGGGTTATTTATATATGATAGAAAACAATGCCACAACTACTTGGGAACATTGGAATGCACGGCGCAGCCGCATACATAATTGTTATAATGGCATTGGCTCATGGTTCTATCAAGCGCTTGGCGGTATCTTGCCCGATGAGGCTCAACCGGCATACAAACATTTCTTTATCAAACCGCAAATGGTTGACGGTATTACTTTCGTCAGAACGTCCAAGCCTACACCTTATGGCAATATTAACATAGACTGGACAAAATCGGAAAAGACATTCGACTTGAAAGTCGAGATACCTGCCGGGACAACTGCTACTGTTGAAGTGCCTTTCAAAGCTGTCTCGGCTGAAATACCGCCGCTGAAACTTGTAAGATACGGCATTGTATATGACGAGAAACAGCGTGACCGCCGTACAGATACCCCTTCGACGCAGTATGATCCGAGTAAACCGATTGAATTGGAAAGTGGTAAATATCGTATCATTTACCACTTAAAATAACAGGAAGCCAATATTCGGTGAGGGCGGTTGTGACGATTGCTGACTCTGTGGCAGATAGACAGTGAGAAACAGTCTCTAAAAGGAGATTATTTCGTAATTTTGTATGCAAATTTGAAACAACTAAAATTATTATAGCAATGGCAAAGAAAGTTCTTTTGATGATCCTTGATGGATGGGGAATAGGAAACAAAAGTAAATCGGATGTTATCTACAACACGCCGACACCTAATCTTGACAAAATAAATGCGACATGTCCACACGCTCAACTTCAGGCGAGTGGCGAGAATGTCGGATTGCCCGACGGTCAGATGGGTAACAGTGAGGTTGGGCACCTCAATATTGGTGCAGGGCGTGTAGTATACCAGGATTTGGTAAAGATTAACCGTGCATGCCGTGACAACAGCATTATGGAGAATCCGTGCATCAAGGAGGCATATAGCTATGCTAAGGAAACAGGCAAAAGCCTTCACTTGATGGGATTGACGTCCAACGGAGGCGTACACTCCAGTATTGATCATCTGAAGAAGTTGATAGAGATTGCTAAGGCATATGATTTGAAACATACATATGTACACTGTTTCATGGATGGTCGTGACACCGACCCGAAGAGTGGTAAGGGCTTTATCGAAGATTTGACCAAGACATGTGAAGCCAATGGCGCGGCAATTGCCTCTATCATAGGTCGCTTTTATGCTATGGACCGCGACAAACGTTGGAACCGTATCAAGATTGCCTATGACCAGTTGGTACATGGTAAAGGTAAAGAAGTGGACGATATGGTTGAAGGCGTACAATATTGCTACGATGCAGACAGTGAAGAGCATAAGGATACTGATGAGTTTATGGAACCTCTCGTTAATGCAAATGTGGATGGGCGCATTAAAGAAGGCGATGTAGTCATCTTCATCAACTTCCGCAACGACCGCGCTAAGGAAATTACCCAGGTGCTGACGCAACAAGATATGCCGGAAGAAGGAATGACGACCATTAAGGACTTGAAATATTATTGCATGACACCTTATGACGCCAGTTTCAAGGGCGTGAAGGTATTGTTCCCAAAGGACGACGTGACAAACACTTTGGGCGAGTATATCAGTTCAAAAGGTCTTAAACAATTGCACACTGCAGAAACAGAGAAATATGCACATGTGACATTTTTCCTTAATGGCGGGCGGGAAAAGCCCTATGACGGTGAAGACCGTATCTTGGTGCCGTCTCCTAAAGTGCCTACATACGACTTGCAACCTGAAATGAGTGCATATGAGGTAAAAGATAAACTTGTTGCAAGCATCAAGAAGAATGTATATGACTTTATTGTAGTGAACTTCGCTAATGGTGACATGATTGGTCACACGGGTGTTTACAGCGCTATTGAAAAAGCTGTTGAGGCTGTCGACAAATGTGTGGGTGAGGTTATCAATGCTGTTAAGGAAACAGGTTATGAGGCTATTATCATCGCCGATCATGGTAATGCAGATTTTGCATTAAATGATGATGGTACGCCAAATACAGCTCACTCGTTAAATCCTGTGCCATTTATCTACGTGACCGAAAATAAGGATGCGAAGGTGAAAAATGGTATATTGGCAGACGTGGCCCCGAGTATCCTTCATATCATGGGACTCGCCCAACCGGCTGACATGACAGGTGAAAACCTGATAACGGACTGAGATTCTGAGTAAAGAATGAGAAGTCCTGAGTGATGCAGAAAGAAGTACGTGGAAAATGGGCAGAACTGCTTTCCGATGAGTTTGGAAAACCTTATTTCAAGCACTTGGAGAGGTTTGTAGATGCCCAATACCAAACAAAAACCTGTTATCCGCCGCAGGATAAAGTGTTTGAGGCTTTCAGATTATGTCCGTTTGAAAAACTCAAAGTGGTGCTTCTTGGTCAGGATCCGTATCATGAGCCAGGGCAAGCTATGGGACTGAGTTTCTCTGTGCCTATGGGTATGAAATTGCCACCATCGTTGCGTAATATATTCAAAGAATTGATGGACGACACAGGCTGTGCATTGCCTTTTGGCGGTGACTTGACAGCATGGGCAGAACAAGGAGTATTGCTTCTTAACACGACTTTGACAGTTGAAAAGGGAAAAGCCGGAGCGCATTTTAAGCAAGGTTGGGAAACATTTACAGATAATGTTATCTCTATTATAAATCAAAAGAAAAGTTGTGTCGTCTTCTTGTTGTGGGGCAATTATGC
>Ga0256407_10007619_pt1 | contig 16209 bp, 15 predicted proteins | sample RumenRJG_04DNA_FD_193489 | JGI IMG/M metagenome (GOLD analysis project Ga0256407, IMG submission 193489) | Bovine rumen microbial communities from Lethbridge, Alberta, Canada - RJG_04 | ecosystem: Host-associated > Mammals > Digestive system > Stomach > Rumen | place: Canada: Alberta...
TCTATCAGTGAATGGATTGCATTTTTAACGACCTCTCTGCAATCGCGGCTGCACTGAAGCGATTCCAATTCACAATGTTAATTATTTTTTAAGAAAAGACTATGGCTAGATACACCGGTCCTAAAAGTAAAATTGCCCGTAAGCTGGGAGAACCCATCTTCGGTGAAGACAAGTACTTTGCCAAGAAGAACTATCCCCCGGGTCAGCATGGTGCCAACCGCCGCCGCAAAATGTCGGAGTATGGCACTCAGCTTCGCGAAAAACAGAAAGCTAAGTACACCTACGGCGTGCTCGAGCGTCAGTTCCGTAACCTCTTCAACAAGGCTTCACGCATGAAGGGCGTTACTGGTGAGGTGCTTCTCCAGCTCCTCGAGGCCAGGCTCGATAACGTTGTTTACCGCCTCGGTATCGCTCCCACCCGTGCCGCCGCACGTCAGCTCGTGCTGCATCGTCACATCACCGTTGACGGCAAGGTTGTCAACATCCCTTCCTACTCGGTGAGCGAGGGTCAAATCGTTGCTGTACGCGAGAAGTCCAAGTCGCTTGAGGTTATTCAAGACGCACTCGCTGGCTTCAACCACAGCAAGTATCCTTGGATTGAATGGGACGAGAGCCTCAAGGGTGGCAAGCTGTTGCACATGCCCGTTCGTGAGGACATCCCCGAGAACATCAAGGAGCAGTTGATCGTCGAGTTGTATTCTAAACAGTAAAATTTTTATCCATGGCTATTTTAGCATTTCAGAAACCCGACAAAGTCTTAATGTTGGAAGCCGACAACTCGTTCGGCAAGTTTGAGTTCCGTCCGCTGGAGCCCGGTTATGGCGTCACCATCGGTAACGCGCTGCGCCGCATCCTCCTCTCGGGACTTGAAGGCTTTGCGATTTGCAGCATCCGCATCGACGGCGTGCAGCACGAGTTCGCTACCATTCCTGGGGTGAAAGAAGATGTCACCAACATCATCCTCAACCTCAAGAAGGTGCGCCTCAAACGCATTGTCGAGGATACCGACACCGAGAAGGCAGTTGTCAAGGTTTCAGGTCAGAGCGTCTTCAAGGCAGGTGACATTGGCAAAATGCTCAGCGCATTCGAGGTTCTAAACCCCGAGCTCGAGATTTGCCACATCGATCCCTCCAGCGGTTTCCAGATCGAGCTCTCGATCAACAAGGGTAGGGGATACCTTCCCGCCGAGGAGAACCGCAACGCCAACGACCCCATCGACGTGATCGCCATCGACTCTATCTACACGCCCATCCTGAACGTGAAGACCACCGTCGAGAACTTCCGTGTCGAGCAGAAGACCGACTACGAGAAGCTCATCATCGAGATCACTACTGATGGCTCGATCCACCCCAAGGACGCCCTCAAGGGCGCTGCCGAGATCCTTATCCAGCACTTCCAGCTCTTCACCGACCGTGAAATCGTTCTCGATAACACCGAGGTGGACGGCAACGAGGAGTTTGACGAGGAGGTACTCAAGATGAGGCAGCTGCTCAAGACCAAACTTGTTGACATGGACCTCTCAGTGCGTGCACTCAACTGCCTCAAGTCGGCAGAAGTCGAGACGCTCGGTGAGCTCGTCGTCTTCAACAAGACCGACCTGCTCAAGTTCCGCAACTTCGGTAAGAAGTCGCTCAGCGAGCTGGAGGAACTGTTGGCCACACTCAATCTGCACTTTGGCATGGATATCACTAAATACAAATTAGAAAAAGAGTAAAAAACAATGAGACACAATAAGAAATTCAACCACCTGAGCCGTAAGAGCGCCCACCGTGATGCCATGTTGGCCAACATGACTATCTCGCTCATCATGCACAAGCGCATCGTCACGACCCTCGCCAAGGCTAAAGCCCTCCGCGTGTATGCCGAGCCCCTCATCAACAGGACCAAGGACGACACCACCGCATCGCGTCGCCTCGTCTTCAAGCACCTCCAGAACAAGGAGGCCGTCAAGGAACTGTTCTCGACCGTTGCCGCTAAGGTGGCCGACCGTCCCGGTGGCTACACCCGCATTCTCAAGCTCGGCAACCGTCTGGGTGACAACGCCAAGACTTGCTTCATCGAGCTCGTAGACTTCAACGAGGCTATGCTCGAGGCTAAGGGTCAGGAGAAGGCAGCTGCCAAGAAGAGCACTCGTCGCAGCCGCAAGAAAGCTGCCGCTCCCGCCGCCGCTGCTCCCGAAGCAGCCCCCGAGGCTCCCAAGACCGAAGAGTAATCGCAATCTGCAACACGATAGCGCCTCTGCCAGGCGCATGTGATTAACAACATATTGCAAGAACCCCATCACCAGTGCGGTGATGGGGTTCTTGTAGTATATGATATGATTAAGCCAGCTGGCCTGATGATGGCGACGCCATCATCATCACTTAACCTGCTGCTTGCTCGGCTCTTGTTCCGCTTTGGGTGCAGGCACGGGCGTCAAGGGCATCATGGTCACGGTTTTTCCGGTCTCACCCTTCATCACGGCCTCCAGCAGCTCATTGTTGGTGTTCAAGGTGTCACCATTGGGCGAGATGACATACATCGCCTTGTACTGCTCTGATTCCGCTTTGTCGATGTTGGCAATAATGGCCTTCTCCATCTCGCTCATGTACTGCCTGAGCGCGTCGGTGTCATTTTGGGCATTGATGTTAGTCACCTGCTCCTTGCCGTCAGGCATCACTTTCACAAAATGGTAGTGCTTAGGCTTCTCATTGCACGACGAGAACATGCAGCCCATAGCGGCCACAATAGCGATAATCGCAACTAACTTCCTCATTATCAGTCTGTCTTTTTGCAGGATAATTAACGGTTACTCCTTCACTTCCCAGCCCAGGGCGCTGGCACCCAGCACGGCTGCGTCACTCTCCTTGAGTTCACTGATCAGGATCTTCACCTTGCCCTTGTAGATGCCCAGCACATTGCGGTCAAACGCCTCCTTGACGGGATTCATGATCAGGTCACCGCTCTTGGTCAAGCCACCGAACAGTACAAATGCCTCAGGACTCGAGAAATTGGTGAAGTCGGCCAGAGCCTCGCCCAGAATGTTGCCCGTGTACTCAAAGATGTCCTTTGCCAGCTTGTCACCAGCAACCGCGCAGTCATACACATCCTTGCTCGTGATGGCCTCGATGTCGTAGTCGCGCAGCTTCGACGGCTCGTCGCGCAGCTCCAGGAACTCGCGGGCAGTGCGTGCCACGCCCGTTGCCGAGCAATAAGCCTCCAGACAGCCAGTGCGGCCACAGCCACACACGCGGCCATTGGTGCGCTTCACAATCACATGGCCCAGCTCACCGGCAAAACCATCGTGGCCATACACCATCTGCCCGTTCACCACGATACCGCTGCCCACACCGGTGCCCAGCGTGATCATGATGAAATCCTTCATGCCGCGAGCCACGCCATAGGTCATCTCGCCGATGGCGGCAGCGTTAGCGTCATTAGTAATCAGGCAAGGAATGCCAAATTTCTTCGTTACCATCTCAGCCAGGGGAATGGGCATCGGCCAGGGCAGGTTGGGAGCCTGGTCTATCATGCCCGTGTAGTAGTTGCCATTGGGGGCACCAATACCGATACCATTGATTTTGCCCTCGGCTTCATTATCCTGAATCAGACGAGACAGCTCAGTGTGCAGCTCATCGATATAGTCATTGAAGTCACTATGCTTGCCAGTCTTGATAGAACTGCTGGCAATCACGTTGCCACGAGCATCAACGATGCCAAAGACGGTATTCGTACCGCCCATGTCGATTCCGATTACATAAGGTTTTGCCATGATTTTCTTTTACTTATTATTAGGTTGATAATACTTTGGTTATTTTGTCAAAGGGCAAAGATAATAAAATCTTATCATTCTTCACACCACAACGACATTTTTTTTGGGGTTGAGGTGTCTGTTGAACCCGAACCCTGCGGGGCTAACGCGGATTTCGCGTTAGAATCAACTTCTTTGGGCTTATTTTTCTATATTTTTTCAGTGGCTCTGCATCTTTATTTTTTGATATCTGGTATTTTTTTTGGTACTTTTGTGGTATCAAATTGTTATTATTTTTTATTAATCTTTTAAAATCTTTAAAGCAATGAAAAAATCAAGTTCTGTACTGATTACATTATTGTTTATGTTATCTATGTTGGCTTCTTTTACGGCTGGTGTGGAATATGAGCGTGGTGACGTTGACCATGATGGCAATGTGACAGTCGCTGACGTCACCTGTCTGATTGATTACCTGTTGCAGGGTACTTGGCCCGAGGACCCCGTAACCCCTCCCGAGGCGCATGAGTGGGTTGACTTAGGGTTGCCCAGCGGCACGCTGTGGGCAACATGCAACGTGGGAGCCGAGACCCCCGAGGAGTACGGCGACTTCTTCGCATGGGGTGAGACCACACCCAAGAAAGTCTATAATTGGGGTACTTACACCTTGTGCAATGGCACTTACAAAACCTTGACCAAGTACTGCACTGCCAGCTACTACGGCACGGTTGACGATAAGACCGAGCTGGATCCCGAGGACGATGCCGCCTACGTGCTTTGGGGCGAGTCATGGCGAATGCCGACCGTCGAGCAGATGCGAGAGCTGATTGACAATTGCAATTGGGGATGGTCGACGCAAAACGGTGTGCAAGGTCATTTGGTCACTGGCCCGAATGGTTATTCTATCTTCATCCCGGCTGCGGGCTATATCAATGCCTCCACGCACAACGATGCGGGCAATGCTGCCTCCATCTGGTCACGTTCGCTCAATTCGGACAGAACTTTCGAAGCCTACAACATTGGATTTAATCCGGCAATGGTGGAAACCCTCAGCTCCGCCCGCATGTTAGGCCTTAGCGTCCGTGCCGTGCGCGCTCAGTAGGATTTATGCCCTCTCATTGACGCAAATCAATGATGGCGGTGTGTCATAAACATGTAGTGGAGCATTCGGCTTTGCCGGGTGCTCCACTGTGTGTGAGGATGTTAGAAGTTAGAACGAGGCCGAGAGGCGGACGTTGAGTTGACGGCGGGTGAGGTAGTTGGGGACGGCGTACTGGGTGCCGCTCACGTGGGTGACCCAGTAGTAACTGCTCACGTTGGAGATGTCCATGAGGTTGAAGCAGTCGAAACCGAGCCAGATTTCCTTGAAATGGCTCAACGGACCGCTGTGGGGGCGATGCTCCTTGCCGACAAGCTCATAACTCAACCCTACGTCAACGCGTTTATAGGCGGGATAGCGAATGTAGGAGTCGGCGCGTGTGAGGTGGGGCGCGGTGGTGGGCAAACCATCGCTCAGGATGCCCTTGAGGCTGAACTTCAAGCGTGGAATCTTGGGGAAGTAGTCGGTGAAGAACAGGGCGAAGCTGTATCGCTGGTCGGTGGGACGCGGCACCTTCACGCCGTCCAGGTCCTCCTGTGTTTTCATCAGCGAGAAGCTGATCCACGAGTCGGTGCCCTCGACGAACTGGCCGAACAGCTTCATGTCGATACCGGCGATATAGCCCTTGCTGGAGTTGACGCCGCTATACACGAGCTTGAGGTTGTCAATCTCGTAGGGGATGAGATTGCTCAGATTCTTGTAATAGGCCTCGGCGGTGAACTTGAAGGGGCGGTCCAGCGCGCGGAAGGTGTAGTCGCTTCCTAAAATGACCTGGATGCTGCGCTGCGACTTGATGTCCTTGTTCAGCAGGATGTTACGGTTGTTGAGCGTGTCCATGACCTGCTGGCGGTATTCCTTATAGAAGGGCGCCTGGTAATAGATACCGGTGGCCAGTCGCAGTGACAGGTTGCCGTTACGCTCAGGGATGAATCCCAGGCTCACGCGCGGCGACACGAGCGTCTCGCTGTTGAAGTTCCAGTGCGACAGGCGTACACCCGCATTCAGCGACCAGAAACCTGCATTGGAACTGAAGCGCCAGGTGTCCATCAGCCATCCCGCGATGCGGGTGGTGTTCAGGTCGTTGCTTGATGTCTCGCTGAAGATGACGTTGACCTGACCAGGGATATGAGGCAGGGAGTAGCCTGCACTGTCGCGCCACTGCCACTGGCGGGAGCGGTCATAGATGTTCTCGCGGCGGAACGACATGCCATAGGAGATACTGTTGTGATTGATGCCGATGTTGCCCTTGAGCGTGAGGTCCAACACATTCATCTTCAGGCGTGTGCGTTCATGCTCATGGTACTTGCCTACACCCTGCTCCTCTCCTGACTCTTGCAGCCAATATTCGCCGTGGATGTCGTAGGCCACCAACTCGTCGGTGCGGTAGCCCGAGGCTTGCAGCGTCAGGTCGGTGCCCTTGTCGTTGAAGGTATAGGTGACAGCGCCAGCTCCGAAGTAGGTCTGGAATTTGTCCTTCTCGTAGCCGTCAAAATAGACGGTAAACGTCTTCACGTCGGTACTGGTACCGAAACTGGTCTGACGGTTCACGGGGGTGAAACGGTAATCGTTGATGCTCACGTTGCCCAGCAAGGCGATGCGCAGCTTGGCGCTGGGTTTGAAGACGAGACTCGTCTGGTAGTCGAGATATTGCGGGTCATACTCTCCCTTGCTCTCCAGCGAACCCATCAGCGACGAGTTGCGCTTGTAACGCAGGCCGTGCATCTGTGAGTAGTGGCCTGTGCTGTGGCCCAGCATCAGGCTACCGCCTTGCATGCTGGCGGCAATGGCCCCCTCAAAGGCCTGCGGCTCGCGGTAGGTGATGTCGAGTACCGATGACATACGGTCACCGTAGGCGGCACTGAAACCGCCGGTCGAGAAATCGACCCTGCGCACCATGTCGGGGTTGATGATACTCATACCCTCCTGCTGGCCTGAGCTGACGAGCTGAGGGCGGTACACCTCAATGCCGTTGATATACACGCTGTTCTCGTCATAGGAGCCGCCTCGCACCATATACTGCGAACTCATCTCGTTCTTGGAACTCACGCCCGCCATCGTGGTCAGCACCGCTTCCACGCTGCCGCCCGACGCGTCGGGGGTGCGCTTGAGCATCTCCACGTCGATGCCCTGCATGGCATTGGTCTGCTTCTTGTACTCGGTGATTTCCACCTCGGTCAGTTCATGGGTCTTCTCGACGAGCTTCAGGTTAAGTGTTACCGTTCCCTCGGGCTTGATGACCTGTCGTGTCACGGTCGTGAATCCCAAACAAGAGAATTCGAGCCTGAGTGTGTCAGCCTTAGGAACGGTCAACTCATAGGCTCCCTTGGTGTCGGTGTTGGTGCCCACAGCGGTACCCAACAGGCGCACCGTGGCAAACTCGATGGGTTCTCCGGCGACGTCAACGACCTTGCCGGTAACCTTGATTTGTGAAAACACGGTGATGGCGCACAGCAGGCACGCCATCAGTGACAATATGCGGTGATATAATTGCATTGACGGTTTTATGTTATTTAATAAAATAACGAGGAAAACCCTCCTAAATTGTGCTTTCCCGTATTTTGCACCTCAACGCGTCAGTTGCTGAACATCGAGAGCAGGTCGCGGGCACTCATGCGCTTGTAGCCGCTGGGGATGCCGTGCTCGATTTTCACGTTACCGTTCCAGTCGATGTTCTTGTAAGAGAGCGACAGGTCGAGCTGTTTCTTCTCGACGGTGGCATTGACCTTGATGCTGTGCGCGATCTTGCCGGCATCAGTGGGTTTCACGTCGCTGTATTTGACTTGGTAGGTGGCTGTGGTGCTGTTCTCGGGCATGATGTTGAGCGTGACGATGTTATTCAACTTGTCGTAGGCGAAAGAATAGACGTGGCCCTTGTAATGCTCACTGGGTGTCACGGTGTAGCCACTGCCCGCCTTGGCGGCGCTCACTTGGTCCTTGTTGCCGTCGTTCAGTGTGCCCTTGCCGATGATGAATGCCCTGCCCAGGAAGATGTCTTGTACGTCACTCACGGTGACGGGGATGCCGGCAGTCAGCAAGGAGACCTTCTCGGCGATGAAGCGTTTGTGTATCTTATCCACGGCATAGATGCTGTCGGCAGTGATGAGCAGTTTGCCCACCTCGATGCCGAGTGCCGGCCTCAACGAGATGTAGATGTCCTTGTCACGCACCATGCGCACCTGGATAGACGACGAGAAACTGCTGCCGGCGCTCAACTTGATGTTGCCGCCTGCCTGCATGGTCTGCCAGTCGTTAAGCGTGGCGATGAGGGCATTGAGCGGGTCACTCGAGACGGTGGTCGGGGTGGTGGTCTGTCCCTGGGGCAGGGTAGCGGCAGCCCCTTTCTTGATGGTGCCGCATGATGACATCAACAGTGCTGCTGTGAGCAGGGAGAGGATGATGATGCTTTTAATTTTCATAATAGGTCTTGTCTTTTACTTTGCGTTGCAACAGTTCGTTATCGGGGTCCATTTCGAGGGCCTTGGTCCATTGTTCGATGGCGCCTTCCTTGTCATCGACAAACCACAGGATGTCGCCGTAATGCTCCAGCAGGTGGTTGTCCTCGTCCTTCTCGACGGCGCTCTTGATGTAGAGCAAGGCCATCTGGTAGTCCTTTTTGGCGAAAAATACCCATGCGTAGGTGTCGATAAAGTTGGCATTGTCGGGAGAGTCCTTGACGGCGAGCGCTGCCATGCGCTCGGCACGGTCGAGATCCTCGCCACGCTGAGCGAGGTAGTAGGCGTAGTTGTTGAGCGCGCTCGAGTTGAGCGGGTCATATTCCAGGGCCTTTTCGTAGCATTTCATGGCGGAATCCTGGTCGTTTGCCTCGCTGCTCACGTCGCCCATCCCGGTGAGTATTTCCGAGATTAACGTGACATCGGTTGTATCCGCCATGCCAAGGGCTATCATATAGGTCTCATAGGCCTTCTCATACTCTTTCATCTGTTGGTAGCAGCCAGCCACATACCTCCTCAGGTCAATGTTGTCGGGGTTGTACTCCAACGCTTTCTCCGACGCCTTGATGGCGGCAGGATAGTTGTCGTCCATCATGTTGAGGATGACCATGTTGCGCCATCCGTCGGCATCGGTGGGGTTTACGTCCAGACTATAACCTAACTGCTCGATAGCGCCCTTAAAGTCTTTCTTGGTGAAGAAATACTCGCTGTAGAGCTGGTGAATCTTCGCCTCGTGGGGATGCTGCTGGATAAGGACGGTGAACAGGTTGTTGATGCGCTGTGTGGTGTCCTCCTCGGCCAGGCGCCCCCTGATGTAACCCAGCAGGACGCTCAGTTTGGAGTCCACATCCAGCTGTTCGGCGGTAAGCGCGTTATAGATTTGCTGCTCGTAGCCTACGCTGTCACCCGCCATGTGGTAGTATTCGGCGCGTGTGAGGTAGATGTAGCCGTTGTCGGGGGCGTATTCCTGGGCGCGGTCCAGATAATACAGGGCGCTGTCGGTCATGCCGTAGTGCTGGAACAGTCCGCTCATGGCGATATTGTAGGTGTCGTTTTGCGGGGCTGTGGCCAACAGGCTGCGCATCTCCCTCAGTGCGCCCGTGCTGTCGTTCATTGCCATGTAGTTGTCGATTTTGTTCGACGTGATCTGGATGGCTTGACCAAACAGGACGGCGATGCTGTCATAGGTAGCGTTGCTCTGGGCATAGTCGCCCGAACGGGCATAGGCCTCGGCGAGGCGCAACTGCAACTCCAGGCGGTTAGGGTTGCTCTCATTGAGCAGCTTGATGGCCCGCAGGGCTTCCTCGGGATGGCCCAGCCGCATGTTGGCGTCGCTGTAGAAGGTCGTCTCGTAGAAATCCTCGGGCTGTGTTTCAAAGTGCTTTTTCATCAACTCCAGCCCCTGCTCACAGCGTTCCTGAGTCGTGTTGTCCATCTTGAGCATGCACATGCCCATGTAGAACGAGATGGCCGTATTGGTCGAGTCCAACTTGTGGGCATAGGTCAGCAAGTCGTAGAAGGCATCATAGTTGCCCTTCAACTTCTCGTTATGCGCTTGCACGAAGATGTATTCCGCCTTGCGCTGATTCTCCAGGCTGACACAACTTGTGGCACCCTCCTTTTTGCTTGCCAAAGCGGTCAACCCTACCAACGCAATGGTCAATATCACTAAAAATCGTCTCATCAACTATTATCTGTTCTCTGTTCACTGTTAACTGTTATTTCGTTCCCGTGTGCCCAAAGCCACCTGCTCCGCGCTCCGTCTCGTCGAGAATCTCGACCACGGTCCACTCCACGGTGCTGTGGCGGGCAACCACCATCTGGCAGATGCGCTCGCCGTTCTCGATGGTCTGCGGCTCGTTGCTCAGGTTCACCAGAATAACCCCAACCTCGCCGCGGTAATCGGCATCAATCGTGCCAGGCGTGTTCAGCACCGTCAAGCCACGCTTTAGTGCCAAGCCGCTGCGAGGCCTGATTTGGCACTCATAGCCCTCAGGCAGAGCGATATAGATACCCGTGTGCACCAGCGCACGCTGCAAGGGCTGCAACGTCAGCGGCTCCTCGAGCCAGGCCCGCAGGTCCATCCCCGCGCTCAACGCCGTTCCATACTGCGGCACCTTATGCGGCCCATGGTTCACAATCTTCACATTAATCTTCTCCATGCATCATTGTATTGGTTACAAACTGCAAAAATACAGAAATTTTCTCAAATATTGAGGATTAAGTAATCTTTTGCCATTTTTGTCGTATTTGATGTGAAATTGAATTATCTTTGTGATGTTATCTGCATCATTGCGGATAGCGGACATATTGTGAAGAGTGTTTGGCTTGATATCTGTATCTATGAATCTCAGCAACTCGATATAGTGATATAGAATATGTTCCTTCATGTTTGGATGATATATATCTTAAAGCGTGAATCAATATTTTTGTTTTCTCACTGGAGTTGTTACGAGGCTATAAAAGAGTAAAAGTCATCTGGCTCACGCCTTCATGTTATGTCCTCAATTGAAACCATAGTACAATTTGACCATTGAGCCAGATGGACAACCAAAACTTTTCTTTATTTATGAAGTCGAGAAAACGTTTGACAAAGACAGTGATGACACTTTTGATGTTTTTAATGATCACAACCCCGATTAGTGTGATGGCAGATGATTATCTGCGCGGAGATGTTGATGTGGATGGTAAAGTAACTTTAGCAGATGTGACCAGTTTAATTGACTATTTGTTGAACGGTACGTGGCAAGACACAGACACCATGCAACTCGGCATTCAGTCATTTACTGTAAATGGTGTAACTTTTAAAATGGTGAATGTTGAAGGAGGTGTATTCATGATGGGTGCATGGGATGGTTACAGTGATGAGCAACCAGTGCATCAAGTTACTCTCTCTGACTACAGAATAGGTCAGACAGAAGTGACCCAGGAACTGTGGGAAGCAGTAATGGGAAGCAATCCTAGCACTTTTAAAGGCCATTCTACTCGTCCAGTAGATGGTATTTCGTGGGATGATTGTCAGGTGTTTATAGCTCGATTAAATTCTTTAACAGGTGAGAATTTTAGGTTGCCCACCGAGGCAGAGTGGGAGTATGCCGCCCGTGGAGGAAAATACAGCAAGTGTTATTTATACCCAGGCAGCGATAATCTGGATGAAGTGGCGTGGTATAGTAGCAATTCATTTTCGGTTACTTATCCAGTGGGATTGAAAAAACCTAATGAGTTGGGGCTTTATGACATGGCAGGAGAACTCTGGGAATGGTGTTATGACTGGTATGGCTCGCCTTATAGTAGTGAAGATCAAGTCAACCCAGTTGGTCCCGAGGTGGGAGAATACCATGTAATAAGAGGTGGCTATTATTCAGCTGGAACACAGCAGTGTCGTGTTTCTCATCGAGGAGGGGCATGGGCATATTCGGCTTATTGTTTTGGCCTTCGCCTTGTGCTCTGAGAATCAATGATAGACTAAGATTGTTTAGAAAAGCTGCTACGGGACTCTGTTTCATGGTGGCTTTTTTATTTTTTATTTCTGTTATCCAATAAGTGTAGATCATCAAGTGATTATCATTTTATGACCAGGTAAAGAGTTCATTACAGAAAAATGCATTATCTTTGCGTCGAAAACAAAGAATAATTGATTAAAATTATGGATACGACTGTTTCTTCCGAGAGGGTGTTTATCACCTTGCCCAATGCCGATATCAGCCTGTTGAGGGCTTTGGCAAAGAAGATGGGATGGACGATGAAGCGTCAACGCAAAAGTGGTATTGAGAAGGGTTTGGAAGATATCAAGAATGGAAATGTGTACCATGCTGAGAATTCCGATGACTTGATCAAGCAAATCTTGGGTTGAGACAATGTATGAAGTCGTCTATACTGGCCAATTCCGGCGTTCGCTTAAACTATGTGTTCGTCGCGGTTTAGATATTGCCGTATTCAAAAAGGTGCTTGATATCCTGCAGGAAACAGGCTCCCTGCCTGCCGAATACCGTCCTCACCGACTGAAAGGGAAAAAGTACAAAGATTGTTGGGAATGTCACATGCAGCCTGATTGGCTACTTGTATGGCAACAGGATGATGACATACTGCGCTTGATACTCGTTGATACTGGTACTCATTCAGATTTGTTCTGAGGTTCCAACTGTCCAATTTTTTACGATTTTTCGCTTTTCTTGGAAACGAGTGTGTTTTCTTGGGAAAAAGTTTTTGACCTAAAAATCGTGTGTTGTATTTTTGTTGAGCTAAAACTCATTAAATCTATGTCAAAATGAAAAGAAGTATTTTTATCACTTTTTGCCTGTTTTTAGGCTTGTTGGCATTTGCCCAATTGCCCGAGTTAACCCTTGAACAGCACCTTGAGGACTATGACTTTGCTGTAAAGTATATTGAAGACAACTACTCGGGTTTTTCATTCTGGGTGACGGACAGTTCAAGGTCAGATTATGAGGTGACTAAAAGCCGACTGCGTGGCGAGGTGGAGCGGGGTGAACGCCCGGGATGGGATGCTGTCGCTGCCTATACTGGTTGGTTTAATGATCTTCACCTCTATCTCTCAGTGAACTATAATGGTATAAATCAGCATTCCTATCATCAACGGCACATGACTTCCTATGCTTCTCAAATGGAAGAGTATGAGCCCAAGCCCGTTGCCATTAAAGTTACTGACAAAACCTTTTTGGTTCGTTTCCCTTCATGTGGTGGAAATCCAGACATGAAATGGATAAAGAAATCAATAAAACAATATAAGAAATCTCATTGCAAGAACCTGATTATTGATTTACGGGGAAACACAGGAGGCAATGATAGTTTTTTTGATCCATACCTTCAACTTCTATATGACCACGAAACCATACTTCCGGGAATTGAATTCCGTATCACGCCTCAGAATATGGATTTCTTAAGGAGGAAAGGATGGTTTCCTAATATTCTGAAAATGGCTGCTGAAAATCCTGAGGCTGAATATATCTCGCCAGGTAATGGATTGATTAAAAGTAAGAAAACGGATAAGTCGATTGACAAGGCAGCATTAATCATTGACCACAATGTAGCAAGTTCAGGTGAATCTATTGTGAGAGTGGTGAAAAGATGCAGTGCAAGAACTACCGTTTATGGAAAGGACAATACCCTTGGCGCCCTTGATTTCGCTAATCTGTCGAGTGTAGTGTTGCCACATTGCCAACTCTCGTTGCATGTTCCCATGTCTCGAACAATCGGTCTTCCTGAAAACTCGATAGATAAGAACGGTATCGCCCCCGACGTGCGCATCGATTTGCCTTTGCCCTCTCGCTTGACCGACAACATTGACGAGTGGGTCATCTGGGTAGCCGAACAACTGGAAAAGTAAATCACTCAATTTCCTGTGAAATAGCGTTTTATCAAGATTATCATAAAATGATTATCATAAAATAATAATTGGTAGAAATCAAAAAAATGTAATCTTGTAAAGGTGGTTTAAAGCCAGTTCGTGATAAATTTTGCACTATTGCGAAGAAAAGCGTAATTTTGTAAAAAATTTTATCACAATGGCTATTCAACGCATGAATTGGGACCGATTGATATCGGATAAACGGCTGGGACTGGAGCACTACCACGATGATAAGGGTGGGGGAGTGAGGAGCGATTTTGAACGCGACTATGACCGCCTGGTGTTCTCGTCGCCCTTCCGCCGCCTGCAGAACAAGACGCAGGTTTTTCCGCTGCCCGACAGCATCTTTGTACACAACCGACTGACGCACAGCCTGGAAGTGTCGAGCGTGGGCAAGTCGATGGCGCGCGAGGTGGTCAAGCGCCTCATGCCGCGCTATGCGAGTGAGCCATGGGCCGACAAACTGCGCGACATTGGCGAAATCGTTGCTGCCGCATGCCTGGCGCACGACCTGGGTAATCCGCCGTTCGGCCATTCGGGCGAGAAGACCATCGGGGCTTACTTCAGCGAGGGTAAGGGCCTGGAATTCAAGGACAAATTCACGGTCGAGCAGTGGAATGACCTTATTCACTTTGAGGGCAACGCCAACTCGTTCCGCACGCTTGTCCATCAATTCAATGGGCGTCGTCCCGGTGGCTTTGCCATGACCTATTCGACGCTGGCCTCCATTGTCAAGTATCCTTACTCGTCGATGCACGCCGGTAAGAAGGGCAAATTCGGCTTTTTCACCACCGAGAAGGAAATCTTCCATCGCATTGCCGATGAGTTGGGCCTTATTCGCCTGGAGGAGGACCGCTATTGCCGTCATCCGCTCGTCTATATCGTCGAGGCTGCCGACGACATCTGTTATCAGATTATGGACATCGAGGATGGCCACAAACTCAGAATCATCGACACCGATGAGACCATCACCCTGCTGTTAGGCTTCTTCAGTGACGAGCGCAAAGCGCACCTGCGCGAACACATGGGGCGCGTCGCCGACCCGAATGAAAAAATCGCCTACCTGCGCTCGTGCATCGTCGGTCTGCTCGTCGAACAGTGTGCCGCCGCCTTTGCCGCCCATGAGGAGGAAATTATGGAAGGCCGCTTTGAGGGTAGCCTCATCGACTGCATCGACCCGCTGCCTGCCAGTGCCTATCAGGCATGCAGCGCACTCGCCCGGGAACGTCTCTACCGCGCCGGCTATGTGGTGGATGTGGATCTCGCCGGTAACCGCATCATCAACCTGTTGCTCGAAAAACTCATCGAGGCGGTCATGTACCCCGAGCGCAACTACTCACAGCTGTTGATGAACAAGTTCCCGCAGCAGTATGATGTGCATGCCCCCACGCTCTTTGAGCAGGTTCAGGCCGTGCTCGACCACATCAGCGCCATGACCGACGTCTATGCCCTCAACCTCTACCGTCAACTCGATGGCATCTCTATCCCCACGGTATAATCAGGTATCAGGCTTTAGGCATTAGGTTTTAGGCATTAGGGGCGCCTCTCACTCATAACAAATTCCAGGGTTCCACCTGCCATGATGTCTTGATGCTTGAGTTTGAAACCCTGTAGCCGCTTGCCGTTGAGGCGGATTTCCTTGACGTAGATACCCTTTTCGCCCTTGCGGGTGATGGTGAACTCCTTGTCGCCAGCCAGGTGCAGCGTGGCACGCTGGAACAGTGGCGTGCCGGTGACATATTCGGCAGCGCCGGCATTGAAGGGATAGAAGCCTAATGCCGAGAAAATGTACCACGCCGACATTTGTCCGCAGTCATCGTTGCCAGCATAGCCTGCTGGAGTGGCATTGTAGAATTCCGTGCGCACTTGGTTGACCAGCTCTTGAGTGCGCCAAGGGCGACCGGCGAAGATGTAGAAATAGACGGTGTGGTGGCTGGGCTCGTTGCCGTGGGCATACTGTCCGATAAACGCCGAGGCGTTGCCGTTAGTCTCACGGTTGACGGTAGTGAGGCTGAAATTCTCATCTAATTTTTTCAGAAATGCTTTCTTGCCACCCATCAACTCGATGAATTGCTCGGGTGCATGAGGCACAAACCACAGGTATTGCCAGGCGTTACCCTCGATAAAGCTGTTGTCCTCATAGCTGAGCGGGTCAAATGGCTCTGCCCACTGTCCTTTGTCGTCACGTGCCCTGAAGAACCCCGTTTTTTCATCAAACAGGTTTTTATAGGATGTCGCCCTTTGGGCAAAGTGATGATAGTCGTCCTTGTGCCCCAAACGCGCTGCAACGGCAGCGACGCACCAGTCGTCAAATGCCTGCTCCAGTGTGATGGAAACCGAAGAACCTTGCCTGTTGCAGGGCATGTAGCCCAGTTTTTCCCACAGGTCAAACGGCGAGTTGGTGTGCGGCCTTGTGCTGCTCTCGACCATCGCTTGATAGGCTTTCTCAAAATCGATGCCAGGCAGATCGGCGAGAATGGCGTCGGCGATGACCGGGATGGCATGGTTGCCTATCATGCAGTAGTTCTCTTGTCCCCACAGGTCCCAGATGGGCAGGTAGCCATAG
>Ga0256407_10007620_pt1 | contig 16204 bp, 14 predicted proteins | sample RumenRJG_04DNA_FD_193489 | JGI IMG/M metagenome (GOLD analysis project Ga0256407, IMG submission 193489) | Bovine rumen microbial communities from Lethbridge, Alberta, Canada - RJG_04 | ecosystem: Host-associated > Mammals > Digestive system > Stomach > Rumen | place: Canada: Alberta...
AGCCCTGACGTTTTGTCTTCTGGCTGTTTCACATGTGATTCTGTTCATATCGTATCCATCCTGTCCGTTTACTTTTGACGAGGATTAGTTTACCCCATTATCACCTGCAAACACAATACAAAACGGGCACTCGGATAATCCGGATGTCCGTCTTCCGTTATAATAGCTATGCTCTTTCAAACTCCGGTCTCCATGCAGCGAATCCTGCAAGCTGCTCATCGTCAAGAGTATTTACATCGATGCCGGTTATGCTCACATTGTCGAATTCATCAAATTTCATTTTTCTCTACTCTTTCTGCTCTGAAGGGTCCAGGTATCTTATCACTTTTGCCGGGACTCCTCCTACGACAGCGTAATCCGGTACATCTTTCGTAACGACTGCACCTGCCGCTACGACAGCATATTTGCCGACTGTTACTCCCGGACATATGGTTGCGTTCATCCCGATCCAGGCATTCTTCTTAATAAGAACCTTACCGTATGTGTATTTGGTATGACGCTCATTCATGTCGTGGTTTATGCTCGCGATCCTGAGGCCGGGAGCAGACATCACGCCGTCCTCAAACTCGATCCCGCCTGATGCGGAGAGGATCGCCGAATGATTCAGAAAAACGCCTTTCCCGAATTTGACTCGGTTTCCGAAGTCGCAGATGAACGGAGTCAGTATGCGTACGTCATCCAGCTTTCTTCCGAACAGCTCCTCAAGGTCGTTTACATAAGTCGGGTCATCAGGCATCTTGGCGTTTGCCTTTGCGCACAGCACTCTTGCGCGCATCATTTCTTCCACAGCTTCTCTGAAGTAAGGCTCCCTGTTGTCCGTAGGACCGCCTTCATCCATCAACTTGTATACATAACCCTTTTCGTACTCCATCGTTTCCCTCCGTTCCTACAGAACTCCGTTTGCAGCGAGCCACTTCTTTACTGCACCCTCAGATCCTGCTGCTCTGCTGCCTGTGATAGGCAGGCCGCTTCTGATCTCAGCACCGGCAGCTGCTTTGCGGAGATCGGACTCGCTGTGTCCCATGCCGCTTCCCTCGTTCGTGCAAAGCGGAAGTACCGTTTTGCCGGAGAAGTCGAAGGCATCGAGGAATGTTGCTACTGCCATAGGATATGTTCCCCAGTAGTTAGGATAAGCAAGAACGATAGTGTCATACTCGTCGATGCTTGCCGGCATGCTCACGAGTTCAGGTCTTGCGTTGGCTCTGAGATCCTGCTTGGCCTCTTCGATGCAGGTCATGTATACAGGTGAATACGGGTCCTTCATCTCGATTTTGAAAGTATCAGCATCGATCATGTCCTTCATGATGTTGCATACGATCTCAGTGTTGCCTGTCTTGACATATCTCATTGCTCCGCCGAAATAGTTCTCATCAGCTCTTGAAAAATATGCGATCAGTGTCTTAGCCATTTTATTGCCTCCTTGTATCATGTCCCGGCTCATCGCCCTGTCTGATTTCGTGTTGATTACTCTTTGATGGTGCTATTATCTCATTCAGTAATTGAAATATCCAATCCAATTACTATATAATCAATTTAATTATTAAATCGCTTGTAACGAGGCTTGTGTCACAAGTGTGTCATAAGGAACGGTCATTTTTGACACATTCTAAATACGGAGTTTTTAAATGAATACCAAGCAGATCGATTATTGTATAGAACTTGCCCATACGCTGAATTTCGGCCGTGCTGCCGAGAACATGTTCGTCAGCCAGCCGACATTTTCTTATCAGATAAGGCTTCTTGAAGAAGAGATCGGATTTGAGATTTTTGAAAGAAGCGGCAAGGGCGCTGCCCTCACTCCTGCCGGGGAGCAGTTTGTCCAGACACTTACAGGTATCCGTGAGCAGCTCAAGCGGGCCATCGAGCAGGGTCAGAATTTCAGCGCAAAGTATAAAGACAGCATCTCCATATGCATGATGGTAAGGTCTGCAGTATATTTTCTTCCGGAGGCCATGCGGATGATGGCGGAATCCCACCCGGACATACAGATCGAACCGCAGTTTATGTATAACGGGAGTCTGGAATCATTTCTGAAAAGCGACTCAGACATACTGTTCGCGCTTGCTGAACAGACGCGCCAGATCCCGTCGATCAACGTGCACAAACTGTTCGAAAGCCGCATATATCTGATCACACGCAGGAATGATCCGCTGGCTGAAAAGGATCTTCTCACTGAGGAGGACCTGTATGGCCGCACCCTTATGGTCGGCGGCGGATCTCCGCCTGCTCTCAGGTCAGTCCAGCAGAGGCTTATCAGGACAGACAGGATAGATTATTTCAACAGTCCGGACCATGACACCACTCTCACCAATGTTGCCGCCGGCAAAGGTGTCTGCCTGGCTCCCGGCTTTCTGAATGACCACAGCGGACAGTTCGCGTGGATCCCGTTCGACTGTCCGGAGAGCTTTTCATGTGTTCTGTGCACACACAAAAACGATGCCCGTGAGAGCATCGTTGATTTTGTAAAAATATTGCAGCAGCTGTACAGCGAAGCAGCGGCTTTTCCGCTTTAGTCATCAGCTGCGTTCATTATTCAGACCAGGTTCTGACTATCTCACCGGTTCTTTTCAGGAGCTCCTTCGCACGGCTGAATCTCTGCCAGTAGAGCATGAAGCCGTGCATCATTCCCTCTGCCCGTATCGACCAGACTTTATTCCCTGCATTTTCCAGCCTTTTCGCGAATTCTTCGCCATCATCCCGGAGGGGATCAAGTCCGCCGCTTATGAGCACTGCAGGTGGCATGTTGCAGAGATCCTCCGCCCTGCCCGGGTTGAGTCTGTAATCATCCGGATCAGTGCCTTCAGGTATATACAGCTCCATCATCTTTTCTATCGTATTTACAGGAAGTACATAGTCGCCCTGTCCGTACAGCCTGGCAGATTCAGACTCGCTGAATCCGATGCAGCCGTATGTTCCGTAGAACAGTATGAGGCCTGAGATCTCAGGAGCTTTGCCATCCCTTCCGAGCAACGCGAGCGCTGCGCTTATGTTTGCGCCCGAGCTGTCCCCTCCGGCAAGTATCCGCTCCGGATCTCCGCCGAATTCATGCGCATGCTCACGGGCCCATTCAGCCGTGAAAACCGCATCCTCTATGCATGCAGGAAAAGGATGCTCCGGTGCCAGCCGGTACTCAGCTGATATGACTATCGCCCTGCACTCATCTGCCAGCCTGCCGCACAGAGGATCATGGTCTTCGATACTACCCATGATGAAACCGCCGCCGTGGAAATACAGTATCACTGGCAGTTTTCCGACATCCACTCTGACAGCTTCAGGCACATACACCCTTAACCACAGGTCCTCTGCATCTTCCCTGCTGACTGTGATGTCCTTCTTTTCATATACCTCATACGGGTCAAGATGCCAGGCATGGCTTTTTATCTCGATCTCTCTCAGCATCTCTATATCCAGGTTGTCCAGGTTCGCTCTGAACCCGTTTCCCTCCAGTGATGCTTTATAGAACTCATATACTTCAGGATCAAATTCTTCTTTCTTCATCAAAATCCATCCTCTGCATGAAACTTCTCATCTTAGGAAGAGCGGCCCGTACCGTCTTACTGAAACAGTACAGGCCGCTGTATACATTCAATTATAGTCTAGAAGCACTTGTCAAGCACGTCCTGGTCAGGCTCCCTGTTTGCGATCATTCCGGCAACGAAATATGCGATTCCGCCTGCCAGCAGTCCGAGTACGATCTCATGGATACCGAACGGAGCGATCTTGTTCAGGTTGAAGAATACGAATGTTCCGACACCGCAGATAATAGATGCGACGCATGATGCAGAGCATCCCTTCTTCCAGTACAGTCCGCCGATCAGAGGCCAGAAGAATGTAGCCTCGAGTCCGCCCATTGCGAACAGGTTGATCCATACGAGGATCGAAGGCGGGTTCATTGCCAGCAGGAATACGATGAGTCCGAGCACGATCGTAAGTGCAAAGCTACCGTATTTCATCTTCTTCTCAGTGCTCTCACTTACTTCTGCATCCACATTCTGGTCAGCTCTGACAGCATCCCTTACATCGCTCTTCGCAATGTATGTAACATACAGATTCTTCAGAATCGTAGCTGATGCCAGGATCAGAAGTGAGTCCACTGTCGACATTACAGCTGCAAGCGGTGCTGCAAGGAAGAGGCCTGCAGCCCATACAGGCATGTACTTGTTGACTACGTACGGGATGAGGGAGTCAGTATTCTCGATCTGCTCCTGACCTGCCAGAGGCAGTGCAAGAGTTCCGGCAAAATGCATTCCGATCATCAGGATGCCGACTACGACTGTTCCCCAGATCATAGCCTTGTGAAGGGACTCAGTATCCTTGAATCCCATGCTTCTTACTGCAGTCTGCGGAAGTCCGAGGACACCGACACCTACGAGCACCCAGAACGAGATCAGATATCCCGGTCTGAGAGCTGCTATGTCTGCTCCGTACTGGCCCTTTCCGATGAGGTCCCATCCTGGATTATTTGCAGCATTGAAGTCGATGATCTGCTCCATGCCGCCGCCTGCTCTTATTACGAAGAACAGAAGCAGGAATGTTCCGCATGCCATGATGAATCCCTGGATAGTATCAGTGATTACAACAGCCTTGAATCCGCCGAAAGCAGTGTAGATGATAACTATAGCCGAGAACAGCATCAGAGCGCTTACATACGAGAGACCTGTGACAGTCTGCAGGAGTGTAGCTCCGCCCTTGAACTGAGCTATCATCTGTGTGATGAAGAACACTACGAGCATTATGCTGCAGATGATGTCCACTGCAGGTGACTTGTATCTCGCTCTCAGGTAGTCAGAGATCGTTACAGCCTTGATGCGGCGCGAGATGATTCCGAGCTTCTTTCCTATTACTCCGAGTGTAAGGAAAGCTGTTCCTATCTGGATGGCAGCGACCCACGACTGAGTCAGTCCCCATGTTGCTGCAAGTCCTGGTCCTCCGAGGAATGAACTCGCACTTGTATAGGTAGCTACGAGTGTCATGGCGAGAACGACACCGCCCATGGTACGTCCGCCGACAAAATAGTTCTGGATGAATCCGCTTTCAGCATTTTTCTTAGCGGACTGGTGGCTCATCCATACGCCTATTACAGCGTTGAGAGCCATGTATGCGAGGAGTATTCCCAGTATAGCTGTCTGTCTTCCGGTCATCTTATGCCTCCTCTCTCGCTGCTTCTTCCTCGTCATCGAGGCTGAAGTTCACGAACACCTTCCTGAGCAGGTATACGACACCGACTACAGCAACAACGAATACGCCCGGTGTGCTGAGGATCCACCACAGAGGCAGCCCTGCCACTGTGATTCCGGAACCTGAAAGCAGGTATCCGAATCCCACATGCCACACGAAGCAGATCACGAAGAGAACTACGGTTGCACGCGCCTCTTTTCTGATCTGAATGTCTTTTTCTTCTCTCGTCATTTAATTTTCTCCTTTCGATCCTATGGAAGAAAAAATACCGCATAGGCCGGGGCTCTGCGGTATAAAAATATCCGCTCAGCCTTCGCGGCCCGCGGATGGACGATTCAATATAATACGGATGCGTCAAAACAGTTATTTCGTCTGATCTCACCGGTCACGTTCATTCCGATACGCGCCTTCAGTCAATTTACTGTTCGTCATTATCCTTTTTATACGTGGTATAGTTCCTTGCGGATACCGTCCATCAAGCGGAATATAGCATGTCCAGAGGCTTTTGTAAATATGTTTTTGTGCTCTTAATTATAAGCAAACCAGGCTATCGCAAGGGGTACGCAAGTATTCCGGAACGATACGGCTCAAAAAAGCCCGCCTTGTTCGGGCGGGCATATACTAGCATTTGTATTATTTCTCGCTGTACTCTGTGTCGCAGTAGATACATCTGTATTTGCGGCCTTCTCTGTCTGCAAGTCTGAATTTGTGTACTATCTCCTGCTCGACAGATGTGATGCATCTCGGGTTCTTGCATTTGATTACATCGGTAAGGTATTCCGGCAGTTCAAGATGGATTTTCTCGAGCAGCTGTCTGTCTCTGATCCTGTTGACTGTGATGTTCGAATCCATGTATCCGAGGGTATTGCAGTCAATCGGAATATCTCCATCGATCTTGATGATGTCCTTCTTGCCGTACTTGGTGCTCTCTGCGCGCTGAATAATAGCAACAGTGCAGTCAGCCTTATCGAGTTTGAGGAAGTTGTATATCTGGAGGCCCTTGCCTGCCTGGATGTGGTCTAGTACGTAACCTGTGTTTACTCCGTCAATATTCATCTGGTACCTCCTATTTCATACCCAGCAGATACAGAATCAAAGCCATTCTGATGTACTTACCCATAAGAGCCTGGTAGAAGTAGCAGGCACGCGGGTCATCATCTACGTCCTTGGCGATCTCATTGACTCTCGGCAGCGGATGCAGGATGGACAGGTCTTCCTTAGCAGGAGCAAGCATCTTGCGGCTCAGGATAAAGCTGTCTTTGAGTCTGATGTAGTCCTCTTCGTTGAAGAATCTTTCCTTCTGGACTCTTGTCATGTACAGAATGTCGAGTTCAGGAATTGCTTCGTCAAGGGATCTGACTTCTTTCCATTCAACACCAGCCTTGTTCAGAGTCTCCTTGATATAATCCGGGAGTTCGAGTTCCTCAGGGGAAACCATGACATATCTAATGTCATCATATCTGAGCAAAGCATCAATCAGCGAGTGTACTGTTCTGCCGAATTTAAGGTCTCCGCACAGTCCGATGGTAAAGCCGCCGAGTTTGCCCTTCTTGCGATGAATCGTCATGAGATCAGTAAGAGTCTGCGTAGGATGGAAATGCCCTCCGTCACCGGCGTTAATAACCGGTACAGAAGCGTACTGAGCACCGACATACGGAGCACCCTCCTTAGGGTGTCTCATAGCTATGATATCTGCATAGCAGCTAGCCATAACAATCGTATCTGCGACACTTTCGCCCTTAGCTGTTGAGCTGGATGCTGCCTGGTCAAATCCCAGGACATTGCCTCCCAGTTCCATCATAGCTGCAGTGAACGACAGTCTGGTTCTTGTGCTCGGCTCGAAGAACAGGGTTGCGAGTTTCTTGTGAGCACATGCATCCCAGTATTGTTCAGGATGTTCAATGATGTCGTCAGCAATTTCAATCAGATGATCGATTTCCTGTACAGACAGATCTGTAATATTGATAAGATTCTTGATCTCACTCATAAAGGGGTCTCCTCTCTCTATGAACTCTAAAATCTGCGTTTTACTCCCGATACATTGTAACACACAGCGGTACATAATTTATGTGCAAAAAGTGTTTTACCTGACTAGTTTTCTGTTTATATTATGTTATTCTTCCTGATTCTTCTTGATGGCGACAGCAGCTGCGGCAATAAGTCCTGCAACAATGATGCCTGCAACAGTAAGACCCGCAGCTCCACCCGGGAATCTGTCAATGAGAGATTTTCCGGCATCAGCGGCAGCACCTTTTTTAGGTTCTATCCACTCAAGTGTTACCGGTGTGCCATCCTCCAGAGTTTCATCCAGTTTTCCGCCCGATCTGTCTTTCATGCTGATTGTCCTCAATTCAGGAAGCATCTCGCCCGGTTCACTGCCTGAGTCACCTTTGATTGCAGCCTGAGAGCCTTTGCCTGAGTTCTTCTTCGAATCATCCTTATCCGTTTTCTCTTCTTCGCAGGTTGCTTCGGTGTATGCAGCATCGTTTTCCGTTGCAACGGCAATAAATACCAGTCCCGGACTTGTCAGCCTGAATGTTGAGTACTCTTTGACCGGCTCTGCAGGTTTTTCTTCGTCACCTGACGGTGTATCGCTGTCTGCAGGCGTATCTCCCTCAGTTGGTGTATCGCTGTCTGCAGGTGTATCTCCCTCAGCCGGTTTATCACTGTCTGCAGGCGTATCTCCCTCAGCCGGTTTATCGCTGTCTGCAGGTGTATCTCCTTCAGCTGGTTTATCGCTGTCTGCAGGTGTATCTCCTTCAGCCGGTTTATCGCTATCTGCAGGTGTACCTCCATCAGCCGGTTTATCTGTATCTGCAGGTTTCTGATTGTCTTCTGCAGGTTTTGGTTTGTTCTCTGAAGGTTTTTCCTGATCTTCAGGCATTATGGCGATTCTCACATCAAGGTTCATCTTGACAGGATTTCCGTCGACCGGTGCAGCATTCCGTATATTATTAATATCTGTGTCACTTAGGCGTAACACTCTTCCTGCCTTATTCCAGTCTTGAACTGTTATTGCTTTGTGTTTCCGCAATCTGCAGTTGGCCGCTTTCATATACAGGCCGGACTTTTTGAATATCTCTGCGGTCAGTTCCTCATCTGTCATTCCCTTGATTTCTGCCGGTGTCAATACAACATTGCGGGTTACAAAGAAGCAGTATTTATTGTCCTCAACTGTTACTTTGTGAACTTCACGTATCGGTGTGCCGGCATTGGTATCTGCGCCAAATGCGAAATTCCAGACAGACATCGTTGTCACAAGAAGCACTCCCATCAAAATGATAAGGAATTTGCCCGTTAATTTCCTGAATCCGTTTGTGACATTAGATTTTGTGTTCATTTTTATCACCCTTCGAATTGTTGAAGCCGAATTATTGCAGCTTTCATTGTACTGCATATCAGTTGACATCAGTACGTGCCAGTATAGCAGCCGGTCTCTTGATCAGTGTGTGGAATACCGGGAGCAGTCCGAACAGCAGGTTAAATGCGAATATTATTGCAAGCGAGCCAAGGACAGTCACAGGAGAACTGGTAAACATGCTTGCAACATAACTGATTCCCTGCAGTTTATAGATAATATAATTCATAAGAAGCCATCCCGGCACAGATGCAATTACAGTAATTGCTATGATTTCTCCGGTGAACATCCTGTAGATGTCTGACTTCTTGACTCCGATGGCGCGCAGAGTTCCGACTTCCTTGATCCTTGACATGAATGATGCACGCATCATCAGGAACACCTCAATAAGTGAGATGATTATTATGATTCCGCCTACAATCAGGAATGTGCGTACGGTTGTCAGCTGGCTCTTTCTGTACTTGGTCTTCTGATATTTGTACAGGTCCCTGGCCTTGACTCCGTAATCACTCAGAGCCGCTATTGTTGTCTCTTTGTCTCCTGACGGTTTAACGGTCATATTCTCCAGTTTGCGTATCAGCTGGTATTTGATCATATTATTGTTGACAAAGAATTCGCCCTTGTGTTTGTCACTTGTATAGTAACCTACAACCTTGAGCTTGTGTCCGTTGACCTTGGTTTTGATCTCGCGGCCCAGCTTCATTGATTTGGCATAGTCGTTATCGACCAGAACTTCATAGTCGTTTTCCGGCTGGCTGCTGCCCTCAGTCAGTTTGAGTTCTCCGGCGTACAGTCCATAATCAATCAGCTTGGAAGGCGCCGGTGCCTCTGCTGTAATGCTTCCGTCTTCGTTGTATGTTTCTTCTGCTGGTGCCTCTTCTTCATACGCTTCCCCATAGTAGTCGTCAGCACTGCCATTGTTGGCAAGCATATTTATGAACATAGACGGATCAGCATATATACACGGACTCTTCTTATCCGTGATTCCGACGATAGTAAACTCGCGGAGATTCTTGAGAGTGAGATGTCTTCCAATGAGTTCATCCGCCGTCTTATATCCTGCCTGATCGATATCTGAGAAGTTTTCCAGGAGGCGCTTCAGTATCAGTGAATCTATGACTACCTCGTATCTCTTCTCGGGGAGTCTGCCGTATACAATGTCCTCTTTCTCTAAGTCATCAGCAGAGCTGAGTGAACCGCTGAACATGGTTCCGCCCCATGAAGTCTGCCAGTACTCATCATACTTCATGCTCATGTTGATTATTCCTGAACCCGGAAGCGCATACTCTACAGATGGATCAGCTTCCATGGCGAGGTAGTCCTTAACAGAAATCTTCTTCTGAACAACACTTACATATGATTTGTCATCCTGTACAAATTTCTCATCAGGCATATTGAGTATGCCGGCTATATTTGATACAGCATATGTAATAAACATTGCAGAAACCAGGAACCCCACAAGGAGGATTTTTTTCAGTATGTGATACTTCCCGACTGTCTGAAACCCTGAGACTATCATTGAAAAAGGATTGACGATCGATGTGTTGCGGAGCGGATGTGAAGTCTCAAAGCGTTCTGCGTGGAATTTTCTGGCTTCAGCCTCTTCTGCAGTCAGTGCTCTGTAATGATCATCAACAAGTTCAATGCTGGAATTCTCATCAACCACTTCCACACGGCTGCCCGGATCTCTTGATTGTATGAAAATATTGCCGCGGCTTATGACTATGTCGAGATTCATCTTGCCGCCGCTCTCATTGAATAACCTGAGAGAGTAGTCATCATCCTCGAAAGACCGTTGATCCTTGATATCCTTCAGATAGATTCTGTTCTCAATTCTGTAGTCCAGACCTTCGACATTCTTATTGATTTCATCCGAAATCACTTCTCCGTCTTTGAGGCGGATTATTCTGTCTGCATAGAAATTTGCAAGGCTCTCTTCGTGTGTGACCAGTATGACAAGCTTCTCACGTGAGATGGCCTTGATGATATTCATTACCTCAAGGGTGTTGGCACTGTCCAGATTGCCTGTAGGCTCATCAGCAATGATTATAGAAGGGTTCTTAACAATCGCTCTGGCTATGCCGACTCTCTGTCTCTCTCCGCCTGACAGCATGTCAGCATAACGTTTTCTGTAACGGTACATGCCTACCAGCTCGAGAGCGTATTCGACCTTCTCTTTGATTTCCTGCTTGTCCTTGATTCCGACCATCTTCAGCACCATGGCAACATTATCGAAGACAGTCATATTGTTGATGAGGTTATAGTTCTGGAAAATATATCCGATATTAAGATTGCGGATCTTGTCTACAGATCTGGATGTCCTTCCTGTAATTCTCTGTCCGTTTATGTATATTTTGCCCCTGTCAGGCTTATCCAGTCCGCCAATGACATTGAGAAGCGTCGTCTTGCCGCATCCTGATGGTCCGAGCAGAGCGGTCAGTCCTGTTTCACCGAATTCAAGAGAGGTATCGTTGATAACATGAATCTGATTGGACTTGTGTCGATAGAAGTATTTATCTACATTCTGCAGTGTCAGCATGTCCTACGCCTCCTCTCTGTATGTTCCCATAGCTGAGCTTCTGAAGATCGATCTCATGAAACGTCCGGAAATGAGGACAGCCATGATAATCAGAATAACTGCAAGTATGCAGTAGTCTCTTGCCGTCAGATACATCAGATAACTCATAAGCCTGTCAGAGTGAATTATCCCTCGCTTGTTCAGATATGTGAACAGCAGGAACAATCCGTATGCTATCATGCAGTCTAAAACGAGTTCGACTCTCATGATACGTTTGGATGGTTTCTTGCCCATGCCCAGCATCCTGACAGTAGCGAAATATACTGCTCTGGATTTCAGTATGAGCCTGATGACAAAATATGCAATGAAGAATACTGCAAGGCATATTATTACAGCCATAGGCAGCTGAATGACGCTGATAAGCTCTCCGTTCATGAAATTGCTTATATGGTCTTTCAGCACAAGAACATGATAACCGCCCCTCTCGAGCATGTCCTTCATACCTTCAATATTCTTGGTATCATCTACGAATACCGATGCCTGGAAACTGCCTTTTTCATACAGTCTGCGGTAATCAGTAGGATTAATAAATATCTCACCGTCATGTTCAGCGAGGTCCTTAAGACCCGTCTTCTTCTGGAAAGTCTTCTCTCCGTAGGTGCCCATGATCATCAGATCCAGGCTTTCCTGATAATACAGTGCCTTGACGCTGAGTTTGACTTCATTTCCTGCGGCATATCCTTTCTTGAACATAGGGTCGTAACTGGTCGGAAGCAGTATGTATCCTTCAGGTACGTTTTCGTTGACTACCAGTCCGCCGGTTCCGGAAAACAGAGTCTCCTCATTTCCGTTGATAAGCATGGTAGTGGTGCTGTTTGAGGCGTACATACCCCTGCGCACTTCGCTGATCATCGCGTCAGAGAGATATATCTCGCTTTCAGAAGAACCGTATTCTTCGCTGCCGTCCCCCTTCTTGAGGAGTATCCCGGTGACTTTGATCTTATGATCCGATCCATCCTCGGTTGTAACAGTGAAAGTCTTCCCGATCAGCGCCTTAGGGTTCTCCCCAAAAGTCCAGCCGTCGTCGTATCCTGACAGCACAACTTCATTGTTCTTCTCAGGCATTCCTCCCAGGTCAGGCTGCTGCTCAAGATTGCTGATATTCAGCATATATCCGCTGAATGAGAAATCGTCATTCTCCATGTATATCGATGAATCGAAAAGCATATCCTCACGAATCAGCCTCTCAACATGCGGTGCATTTTCGATTGCCTTGTAATCCTCTCGTGTAAAAGCAGAATTGTCTGTCTTCTTAACGACAATGCGTTTAGGATTGTAGTTCATGAAGTAGTTGTTCCAGCCCTCTTCGGAAACAGTGTCCTTCTGCTGACGGACAGTAACATACTGAGCAGTAACTGCGCTGACAACAAACAGGAACACAAGAAGCAGCAGCAGGAATTTTGCAGGCAGATTAAAAGTGTTACGGATACCGAGCAATAGCTGAGTACCGTATTTAATGCTCTTTCTGCTCTTCTCCTCTCCTGTTCTTGCTGCTCTTCCACCGCCTTCAGGGTAATCTACCGCTGATTTTCTGGTTGCAGATATGCCGGTGTCCTCAACGATCTTGCCGTCATGCATCTTGATAACTCGTGTTGCATGGTCCTTGAACTGATCGTAGTTGTGAGTAACAACAATAACCAGCTTGTCAGATGCGATATCTGTAAGGAGGTCTACGATTCCTTCTGCAGATGCGCTGTCCAGATTGCCTGTTGGCTCATCAGCAACAAGGATCCTTGTGTCCTTGGCTAGTGCACGAGCGATCGCGACACGCTGCTTCTGGCCTCCTGACAACCGGGAAACCTTGCGGTTCTTATATTCTGACAGGCCGACTTTCTCGATAATGTCAGGAACTCTTCTCCTTATCTCATCATTGCTGCATCCGTCGATCTGCATAGCCAGTGCTACATTCTGATATACCGTGTAGCTGGATATCAGGTTAAAGCTCTGGAAAATGCAGGATATGTATTTCTGTCTGTATGCTTCAAAATCCGTTGCTGTGTAGTGGCTGGTCTCTTTGCCTTCAATGTACATTTCACCATCTTCGTATGTATCAAGGCCGGAAATGACATTGAGGAGAGTTGACTTACCGCTACCGGATTCTCCTGTAATTACAACAAATTCGCCAACATCCAGATCCAGATTGACTCTGGATATGCCGCTGGCGATGATACCTTTGCTGTAATAGAACTTGGAGACATTTTTCAGTCTTATCATGCTCATGCTTAACCCCTCCGTCCGGAAAGCGTGAGCACGCATCCCGGTCTGTATACTAAGTCTGTCAGCTGAAAACAGCTTCTATATCTATTTACGATTCACATAACTGAAAAATCACTGTTTTCTGCAAGATTTATATTTAGAACAATGACCTTCAGCATAGAATACTATTCATCATTTTATCATTCACTATCTGAAACATATTGTAACACTTATGGTCAGCTCCGGATGGATAAAAAACTGGTCATTAAAAACCCCTTTCGTCAGATTGTATCTAACAAAAGGGGTTCACTTAACCAAGCCCGATAGTTCTTCTGTCTTGTTAATTCAAAGCGAAAAGCTACTTGCTGCTCTTAGCCTTTTTCTGAGCTGCTTCTTCTTTAACTTCTTCAGCTAACAGAGGCTCCTTGACACCCTTGCCTGAGGCGAGTACGGCTGCATCAGTCTTGGCAACATGCTCTACGAGGTCAATAACTTTGTTGGAATAACCCCACTCATTGTCGTACCATGCGATGAGTTTTACAAAGCTGTCATCAAGCATGATTCCGGCTTTCTCGTCAAAGATGCATGTGTTGAAATTACCGCGAAGGTCGGATGAGACCAGCTCATCGTTGTTGTACTCGATGATTCCCTTCATTGAACCTTCAGAAGCTTCTTTAATGACTTTGCAGATCTCCTCGTAAGTCGTCTTAGTCTTGAGCTGAGCAGTCAGGTCAACGACTGATACGTCATTACAAGGCACACGGAAACTCATTCCGGTCATCTTGCCGTTCAGTTCAGGAATAACTTTGCCAACGGCCTTAGCTGCGCCTGTCGAAGACGGGATGATATTATTGAATACAGAACGGCCGGTTCTCCAGTCACGTCCTCCGTTGGAGTCTACTGGCTTCTGCTTGGATGTTGAAGCATGGATGGTAGACATAAGAGCCTTCTCAATTCCGAATGCATCATGAATGACCTTAGTCAGAGGAGCCAGGCAGTTAGTTGTGCAGCTTGCATTTGATACTACTGTCATTGTGGCCGGGTCATATTCTTCGTTATTGACTCCCATTACAAATGTAGGAACATCATCTGACTTAGCAGGTGCAGTCAGGATGACTCTCTTGGCACCGCCCAGGAAGTGACGGGAAGCTGCCATTCTGGTCAGGAACTTACCTGTAGATTCGATTACATACTCAGCTCCGTAAGCAGCCCAGTTGATGTCTGCAGGATCATCTTCAGAGAATACGTGGATGTCCTTGCCGTTGATACGGATGCCATCATCTGTTGCCTCGACATCTCCCATAAAACGTCCGAATACTGAGTCATACTCTACCTGATACGCCATTCTCTTGTGATCAGCATGGTGCAGGTTGACAGCGACTACCTCAATATCTGTATCGCGCAGTTCCAGACTGCGGATGATAATACGTGCAATACGGCCGAAGCCATTGATTCCTACTTTGATCTTTTCGCTCATTTGCGACTCCTCTCTTTCTGTCTGATTATATTATTCACCCTTTTTAATAGCTATCTTTAGTCTCCCTACCTTGTATTGTACGCCTTATTTCCGTTCAGCGCTACTGCATATTTTCGACCATATAGCGGACAAAAGGCACTCTTTCGAGTGCCCTTGTCCATCTTTATAAAGTGTAATTGTACTTTACATGTCTTCCGCCATAACTGATGCACAGAGGACCGGCACAGCAGTCTTCATATATGCAGGATCCATTCTGAATCCCGGATCATGCCATGGAGGATTGTATTCACCTGGTTTTCCGCTTCCTACCCAGTAGAAGAATTCAGGTATTTCTTTACCGTATACAGCAAAGTCTTCTGATGCCAGGCACGGAGCAGAATCTTTTATATGCTCTCTCCCGATCGCCATCTCAACAGCTTTGCAGGCTTTTTCATACATGGCGTCTGAATTGCATACTGCCGGCACCATAGGTGTGATCGTACACTCACATCTGCATTCATATGCTTTTGCAATACTCTCAGCCAGCGCAGCTACTCTTTCCTCCATTCTGGCGTGTGTATCATGGTCAAAAGACCTTATATAACCTGTCATCTCCGCTGTCTCCGGAGGAGCAGAATGATTAGGCTGTCCTGCTCTGATGCTGCTTACCGTACATATGACCGGCTGAAACGGATCGGTATTCCTGCTGACTATGGTCTGCATGCTGCACACGAAAGAGCATCCGGCAACGACAGGATCTATGCACCTGTGCGGCAGTGATCCGTGTCCCTGCCGTCCGGTATATGTGATACTGAATACGCTCTTCTCAGACATCAGAGGTCCCCTGTGGACCACGACATCCCCGCATGTCACTTCAGGCCGGTTATGTATTCCGAAAATGCATTCCGGTAACTGCGGTGACTTTTCAAAAAGGCCATGCTCAATAAGCGCTCTTGCGCCTCTTGTGCCCTCTTCGGCAGGCTGGAATATGAAAAGAACATTGCATGGAAGTCCGGATACACCTGACAGATAGTGGATCGCGCCGAGCAGAGTCGCAGCATGTGCATCGTGTCCGCACAGATGCTTTGCCCCGTTTTCCGCCGGTAATGCATCTATGTCTGCTCTCAGAGCTACAGTCCTGTCAGTGCCGGCATCAAGAAAGCAGACGAAGCCTGTATCCATCCCGAGGTCTATTTCCTGAACAGGATGCTGTGCGGCTGCATTTCTGATATACTCCGTTGTCTTATATTCGCTGAAAGCAATTTCCGGCATTTCGTGCAGACAGCTCCAGTGCTTTTCCGCTGCCGCCACCGCTTCCTTCATTAAATCAGCTTCCAGTCCATATTCTCTGTTCATCACACACCCCCGGTTATTCCGCTGAAATACCTGCAGACAGTTTATCCTGTTTCCAATTGTACCAGCGCCTCTATACAAGAAA
>Ga0256407_10007624_pt1 | contig 16198 bp, 12 predicted proteins | sample RumenRJG_04DNA_FD_193489 | JGI IMG/M metagenome (GOLD analysis project Ga0256407, IMG submission 193489) | Bovine rumen microbial communities from Lethbridge, Alberta, Canada - RJG_04 | ecosystem: Host-associated > Mammals > Digestive system > Stomach > Rumen | place: Canada: Alberta...
TCCGCGACGGCATGGGGATTATCGTCGCCGTCAACCAACTGGAAAAGAACGGTCTTCCGTATATCGAAATTGACGTCCCCGCGCATCCGATCGGCATATCGTATAAAGGCGTTTATCATTATCGCAGCGGCAGTACGAAGCAAGTTCTGAACGGGCCCGCTCTGGAATCTTTTTTGCTGCGGAAACGGGGCGTCACGTGGGACAATCTTCCTTTGCCGGCGTTTAAGGCGTCTGAAGTCGACGACGCCGCCGTCGAGAAATTCAAAGAACTCGCGGCGAAAAAGGGGCGAATTGAGTCGAAACTGCTTGAAGAACCGAAAGAAGCGCTTCTTGATAAGCTTCATTTGACAAGCGGCGAGTATCTGACAAACGCGGCGATGCTCCTCTTTTGCAAAGACCCGGAGAGATACCAGCAGGGCGCCTTTCTCAAAGTCGGCTATTTTGAAAACGACGCCGATCTGCTTTATCAGGACGAAATTCGCGGGTCTATCCTCGAACAGGTAGATAAGGCGCTGGAAGTGATCTACCTGAAATACATGAAGGCGAAGATTAGCTATCAGGGCGCCCAGCGAATAGAGCGGTACTTTGTTCCGGAAGAAGCGCTTCGCGAGGCCTTACTGAACGCGATCTGTCACAAACAGTATCAGTCCGGCGTCCCAATCCAGATCAGCGTGTATGAAGACCGACTGTACGTCGCAAATATCGGGAGTCTTCCGGAGGGGTGGACGTCGGATAATTTGATGGGCAAACACGCGTCCAAACCTTATAATCCCAATATCGCCCACGTGTTTTATCTGGCCGGTTTCATCGAGAGTTGGGGACGTGGCGTCGAGAAGATTTGCAACGCGTTGAGGACGGAGAATCTTCCGATTCCAGAGTATACGGTCCATCCCGACGATATCATTCATAATTTAAATTCTCCGGACCGACGGATCGGATCGTTAAGGACGCGAATCGGAAGTCAGGCAAGGCGACTAAAAAGGTGACTGATAAGGTGACTGATAAGGCGTCGGATAAGGCGACTTATGTAACTGATAAATCGATAGATAAAACAACAGATAAGGCGTCTAATAAGGTGACTAATAAGGTGACTAATAAGGTGACTAAAAAGTTGACAGATAAGTTGACAGGTAAGTTGACGGATAAGTTGTCAGATAAGGCGACTGATAAGACTGATGTAACTGATAAGTCGATAGATAAGATAACAGATAAGGCGTCCGACAAATTGACAGATAGGTTGACAGATAGATTGACAGATAAGGAACGGAGAGTCCTCGAACTGCTTTAAGAATATCCGGGATTTTCGTCGCGGCGCTTGCGTTTGGCGCCGCTATTTGCAACAATAATAACAAGCTTTGTGTCGATTGATTCGAGGTGAAACAAATGGGGAAAATTGAAGCGACTCCGATACAAACGGAAGACGAACTGGCATTTGTCGTTTTCTGTATTGAGAATCTCGCGCTTAAGCATGGAACAGACGGCGCGTCCGTTTATGCGGCGATAAACGATAGGAGCCGTATTTTGCATAGCTATATCGTTCCAGGATACGACTTCCTTCACACTCAGGACAAAGATTATATCTTGGAAGATATCGAAGACGTCATGCGGGAGCAGGGGGTAATCCTATGAAGGTATACCATGGATCTCGCGTTGTTGTGGAAAAACCGGATACAAAACATTCGCGCAAACGGGTGGATTTTGGACCGGGATTCTATGTCACGCCGCTGTTAGAACAGGCGAAGAGTCTATGCAGAAGATTCTTGAACATGGGGCAAGACGCGTATGTATCCCGATACGAGTTAGACGACGCCGCGTTTAAAGCGGACGATGTAAAAACTCTAGTATTTGAAGCGTATACGGAGGAATGGCTTGATTTCGTTTTTGATTGTCGCAGAGGGCTAGATAAATCTGATTATGACGTTGTGACGGGGGGCGTGGCAAACGATAAAGTATTTGATACAGTCGAGTTGTATTTTCAGGACATGATATCAAAAGACGAGGCTCTTAAAAGACTGAAATATGAGAAACCGAATTCTCAGATTTGCATTCGTACGCAAAGAGTCGTCGACGCCTATCTTCATTTTGAGGGGAGCGAGAAACTATGAGGGCAAATCCGATCCTTTTGCAAAGAAAATACGCCCGGGTGATCGCGCTCTTTGCCCAAAAGAGCGGTTTATCTTTGGACGCCGCGCTGGATTTCTTTTATCGCTCGAAGGAATATGAACTATTGCGGGAGGGAGTCGCTGATCTACATTGCATGAGCGACGATTATCTGGCGGAAGATTTAAAAGAAGAATACGACGGCGCCAGATTGCGGAACGGCTAGCCGCAAACAGAACGTCTCTAGAGAAATACTTGAAGCGTCAAAATGCGTAACTCCTGATGTTTTTTTCTTAGGCGTTTTTTCTTCTCAATTTGCTTGACAGGCGGGCGTCCGATCCGTATACTCTTAGTCGCGCGATTACAAGGTTTGCGACGCGCTTTACGACGTCCCTTTATTTCATCGCATAGGAGCTTCATCATGAAAATTCAAGCGCTCTTTTTATCCGCCGCGTTACTTTTAAACGGCGTTATGCTATTCGCTCAAGAATCGACGGAAAACGCGCCGCAAAAGGCGGAAGCGACGGCGACTCGAACCGTTCCCCAGCCGCGGTACGTGGACAGGCCGCGCAACGCGATCGGAATCGGCGCGGGGATCACGAAACTCTTTCGCTTGACCGACGGTCCCGTTCCGCTCTTTGGCGAGAACCTCGAAAACGCCGATTTCCCAGAAGGCTCGTGGGAACTCAACGATCAGAAGGAACTCTGCGCCAATAAAGACGCGGTTATCTGGACGAAAGAAAAATATTCCGCGTTTATCTGCTCGTTCGATTTCAACCTCTCCGAAGGCGCCAACGGAGGGTTCCTCTTCCAGTGTTCCGATAAGGACAATTGGATCCCCAACACGCTCGAGATTCAGCTCCTCGACGACGCGGGCAAAGAGCCGAACTATCATTCGTGCGGCGCGTTCTACGGGTTCCAAGCGCCCTATGTGAACGCGACAAAGAAGCCGGGCGAATGGAACACAATGTCGATCGTTTGCGAAGGGCGGCTCGTCTCGGTCGCCCTCAACGGCAAACTCGTAAACCGCATCGACACGGCGGAATGGTTCAACCCCGCCGTCGGGCCCGACGGGACCGAGATCGAAGAGAAATTCCGAGGCAAAACGCTCGCGTCCTTTGAACCTTACGGCTATATCGGGTTCCAAGGGCTTCACGGAAACGCGCCGATCAAAATTCGCAACGTCCAGTTTTCGCCGATTCGCAACGCCGACACGACGCAAGAAGGCTGGCGTTCCTGCTTCGGCGACAAGCTTGAGAACGCGGATTTCGACCCCGCCGTCTGGTCGATCGACGAAGACGGAATCCTCCGCGCGAACAAAGACGAAATGATCTGGCTCAAAGACGAGTATAAGAACTTCAAACTCGACTTTGAGTTCAGAACGACCAAAGACGCCAACAGCGGCGTCGTCATCCAGGCGACGGATCGCGCGAACTGGATTCCCAACTCCCTTGAAGTTCAGATTTACGATTCCTTCGGAAAGGCCGCCGACCTCGGTTCTTGCGGCGCGATCTACGGACGTCGCGCGCCCGACTTCAACGTCTGCAAAGCGCCCGGCGAATGGAACCATATGACGATTTCCGTCCTCGGGCCCGATATTTACGTCGTCCTCAACGATCAGCTCACGACCCATATGCTCAAATCGCAGTGGAAGAAAGCCGACGAAAACCCCGACGGCTCCAACCCCTTCTCGTGGCTGATCAACAAGGCGCCCGCCGAGACGCCCCTCGTCGGTTCCGTCGGATTCCAAGGGCTCCATGAAAAGAATCCCGTCGAATATCGCAATATCATGATCTGGGGAAAGCCCATAGCGAAGCCCGAAACCGACGAGAACAAATAAATAAAGTCGCGACGTCTCTCGAAATACGTCTATTTCGACGGGGCGTCGCGAGTTGACGTCTTTTAGGTTTCGCAACTTTTTTCTGTTTTTCTCTTTGTGTTCATTGAAACAGGAACGCGTTTCCGTATAATTCGGGAAAGTTGTTAAACGCCGCGCCCTCGCCGATATGGACAAGGCGTCGCGCGGCGCGATCCCCCCTTTTTGAAAGGTCAAAAATGAGACTTTCCACACTCTCTCTTATGGTCGCGTTCCTTCTCGTCGGCGCGACGGCGTTCGCTCAGCCTCCTCAAGGCGGTCGTCCCGACGGTCCTCGTCCGAATCAGATGCGCGGTCCTCGCGGCGGATTCACGGGCGGATTCTTGGGAATTCGTCCCGACGGACAGAAGCCCCTCTTCGGCGAGAACCTTGAAGACGCCGATTTCCCGGAAGGCGTCTGGTATTTCAACGACGACAAAGAACTCTGCGCCAATAAAGACGCGGTCATCTGGACCAAAGCCAAGTATTCCGCGTTCGTCTGCTCCTTCGAGTTCAACCTCTCCGAACACACGAACAGCGGCTTCTTGATTCAGTGCTCCGACAAGGACAACTGGATTCCGAACACGATCGAAATTCAGCTCCTCGACGACTTCGGGAAAGAGCCGGACTATCACTCCTGCGGCGCGATCTACGGGTTCCAAGCCCCGACGAAAAACGTCACGAAGAAGCCCGGCGAATGGAATAGAATGGTCGTTTTTGTCAACGGTCGCGATATTACGGTCTTCCTCAACGGCGAAATGATCAACCACATCAACACCGCCGAATGGACCGACCCCGCCAAGAGCCCGAGCGGAACCGACATTGAAGAAAAGTTCCGAGGCCGCAGCCTCTCGACCTTCGAACCCTACGGATACGTCGGAATCCAAGGTCTGCATGGAAACTCCCCGATGAAGGTCCGCAACGCGACGATCAACCCGATCGCGAATCCCGACACGAGCCGCGAAGGCTGGGTCTCCCTCTTCGGCGATAAGCTCGAAAACGCCGAATTCGACCCCGAAGTCTGGTCGATCGACGACGAAGGCGTCCTCCATGCGACGAAAGACGACGTCATCTGGGCGAAGGACAAGTATGAAAACTTCTCCCTCGACTTCGAATTCAAGACGACGGAAAAGGCCAACAGCGGCGTCGTGATTCAGTGCACGGACAAAGCGAACTGGATCCCGAACTCCTTCGAAGTTCAGATCTTCGACTCCTATGGCCGCGACGTCGACATGAGCGACTGCGGCGCGATCTACGGACGCGTCGCTCCTCAGTTCAACGTCTGCAAAGCGCCCGGCGAATGGAACCGTATGACGATCAACGTCTTTGGCCCGACGGTGACGGTTATCCTCAACGACCAACTCATTACCTTCTGGAACAAGAGACTGTGGACTAAAGCCGACGAGAACCCGGACGGCACCAAGCCCTTCCCGTGGCTGATCAACAAGGCGCCCGCCGAGACCGAAAACGCCGGTTTCGTCGGATTCCAAGGACTCCACGACAAGAACCCCGTCGTCTATCGCAACATCAAGATTCGCAAGTTCGAATTCCCGAATCGTCCGAATCGCCCGAATTCGAATCGTTGACGTCGTTTCAGCCCATTGATACGATTGACGTAACATATCGTATAATTCTGGGTTAGAAACAAAAATCACGCGCGGGAAAATACGTAAAAGATATCGATTTTTCTGATTTTTTTCGTTTTTTCCCGTGTTTTTTAGCGTTTTCGCTCAAGCGGCTATTGCTAAAATCCCAATTTGTCGTACCATAATCGGCAAAATTAGAAAATGAACGCGAGTCGCGCGCGGCGCGGCGCGACGTTCTGGTTTTAAAACCCACTTATATAGGAAACAAAGCTATGAAAAAGATTCTTGCTCTCACCCTCGTTCTCGTTTGCGCCGCTGGTCTTTCCCTCGGATGCAAGAAGCCCGCGACCGACGCCCCCGCGACCACCACGCCTGCCGCTACGGAAACCACCGAAGCGACCGACGCTGAAGCGACCGACGTCGCCCCCGCCGCTGACGAAGCCGCTGCCGACGCTCCTGCTGAAGCTCCTGCCGAAGCTCCCGCCGAGTGATTTCCTTCCGTTCGGTTTAGCCGACGTCAAGCTTGCGTTCGTCGCGTTAACCGCGAGGTCGCAAATCACATAAAAAGAGGCGCGTTTTACGACGCGCCTCTTCTTATTTCTTGTCGGTAGACAAAATCGCCGCCCGAGAAAAATTCCCCTTACGGCAAATCGGAGCGAACGCGTCGCCGAGAACCCGGTAGAAATAGGAAATCCCTTAATCGCGTTTAACAAGCGCCGTTTTGCAAGATAGTGGTTTAATACAAACGCCGCCAAAGGATAAGGTCAGAGATTGCCGACGCCATAAAAAAAGAGGGCGCGAAGCCTAAGCCTCGCGCCCTCTTTTTAATTACGCTAGAGCCAGCTGAGAACGTGTTTTACTCGAACTGTCGCTCGTATGGATACTCTCGCCCCGCATTGCGGAGTTTACCTCAAAACGTGGCGTCTGTGTTCGCCAAGCGACCAACGGGAGCGACTACCGAACTAACCGCGCGGAAGCGCGGGCCGTCCGCGGCGACTTCGCCGCCGCGCGTTGCTAAACCCATTTCGTCAATGAAGAAGGCGCGAAGCCTAAGCCTCGCGCCTTCATTTTAACACGTTAGCTTGCCGCTATCAAAGGCGATCAGAGGTTGCCCATGCGATAGATGAGGCCGGCGGCGCGGGCGCTAAACCCATTTCGTAACGAAGAAGGCGCGAAGCCTAAGCCTCGCGCCTTCATTTTAACACGTTAGCTTACCGCTATCAAAGGCGATCAGAGGTTGCCCATGCGATAGATGAGGTCGGCGGCGCGGGTGCTGTAGCCCATTTCGTTGTCGTACCAAGACAGAATCTTGACGAGGTTGCCGCCGATGACCATGGTCCATTCGGGGACGAAGATGGAGCTGAAGGACTGTCCGACGACGTCGGCGAGGACGAGCGGATCTTCGCAGTAATCGAGAATGCCCTTGAAGTTTTCGGTCTCAGACGCGGCCTTAACGGCGGCGTTGACTTCTTCTTTCGTGACGTCTCTTCCGAGGACGGCGACGAGGTCGACGATCGAACCGGTCGGGGTCGGGACGCGAAGCGAGATGCCGGTGAGCTTGCCCTGGACCTCAGGAATGACGAGTCCGACGGCCTTCGCGGCGCCGGTCGTGGTCGGGATGATATTGACGGCGGCGGCGCGACCGCGATAGATGTTCTTATAGGGCTTGTCGAGCGTGACCTGGTCGTTCGTGTAGGAGTGAACCGTGGTCATGAGACCCTTGACGATGCCGAAGTTGTCGCTGAGGACCTTGGCGACGGGCGCGAGGCAGTTCGTCGTGCAGGACGCGTTGGAGACGAACTTGTCGTCGGCGGTGAGCGCTTCCGTATTGACGCCGAGAACGATCGTCTTCGCCGGGCCGCTCTTGACGGGCGCGGAAATCACGACCTTCTTCGCGCCAGCCTTGATGTGGCTGTCATAACCTTCCTTGTCGCCTTCCGCGGCGCCGGTGAAGAAACCGGTGCTCTCGAGAACGACGTCGGCGCCGAGCTTCGCCCACGGAATCAGGGACGGCTTCATTTCCTTGGTGACCGGGATCTTCTTGCCGTTGACGATCAGGTTGTTCTCGTCGCAGCTGACTTCGCCGTCGAAACGACCCTGAGAGGAGTCGTACTTGAGCAGAACCCTGAGGGTTTCCGTGTCGGTCAGATCGTTGATGCCGACGACGTTGTACTTTTCAGGGAACTTGGCCATCTGACGGAAGACGATGCGGCCGATGCGTCCGAAACCATTAATACCAACATTGACAGTAGCCACTGTGTAAACTCCTCTGGTTATAGCTAACCTTATAGGGAAACGCGACCAATGATCGCGCCATGAGACGGGCGCGCGCCGCTTTTCTGACAGCCCGAAACAGCGTTGAATCGGGAACCGGCGAAACGCCGCGCAAACGCTCTTGACTTTTCCAAATCATTATAAGAAACCAAGAGGTTCCTACAAGCCCCCCAAGTTCCTTCTTTAACGATAAAAACAACTTTTTTCCCGGGCCAAAGTCAGGGCTATTTTGTTTAAATTCCGCAATTTACGGAGTTGAAACGTAAGTCCGTCAAACAATGCGGATCGGGTCGCTCTCCCTTTTACTCGCTTCGACGGTAAGTTCGGGAAACTTACGCGCGATCCGCTCCGCCATAACGTAGGCGGAGAAACGTTCCGTCGCGTAATGCCCCGCGAGAACGACGCCGATTCCCCGCGCCCGCGCTTCTTCGCACGCGTGGAAACGCGCCTCGCCCATAAGAATCGCGTCCGCGCCCTGACGCGACGCCTCCGCGATGAATTCGTCCGCCGCGCCGCACCCGATCGCGACCGTCGTCACGACGCGCTCGTCCGCCCCGACGACCAGAAGACGCTCGATCTGAAGCGTCTCCTTGACCTGCTCCGCGAAATCCGCGAGCGTTTTAGGACGCGGAAAACGCCCGAGTCGTCCCGTCCCGAGCAAAACGCCGCGTTCAAGCTCGGACTCCAGCCTCTGCGTCTCCGACGCGTCGAGCCCCGCAAGCATCGCGCGCGTCGCCTCGAGCGTCCCGTCGTAGAGCGACCGGACGTCGATCAACCCCAGTCCCTCCGCAAGCTGGCGATTGATTCCGAAGAACGCCGAATCGTGCGCCGTATGGGGACTGTAGACCGCGATCCCCGCGCCTACAAGACGCAGCAGCAGCGTCCCTTCCGGCGTGTCCGTCGTCCACCTTTTCGCCGAATGAAACGGGAACGGATGGTGCGAGACGACGCAATCGAAGCCTTCCGCGACAGCCTCGTCGACGACCGCGCCGTCGACGGTCAGACACGTTAAGACCTTGTCGATCTCGTCCGTCCGCGAGCCAAGAAGCAGCCCGACGTTATCCCAGTCCTCGGCGAGTTCCAGAGGACAGATCGTCTCCATGAAATCGATTAACGTTTGAAGCTTCATTGTCGGTTCTCCCATTGCTGAACGAGTTCGTCGGACGCGCGGATTTGCTTGACGGCGACGCCGCTTGAGATTATAATAAGGTCGAGCGGGGGCGGCAACGAGTCGCGTTCTCAATTCAAAAAAAGAACGCGAAGTCCCCGTTTCCATCCGCGTCTTTGGGCTAGGACGGGCAAAACCATGAAAAAACGAATCGACACGAAAAGGAGCGTCCGACTCCGACGCGCGCGGCGCGCCGCGCTCTGTCTCGCGTCGTTTGCGTTTATTTTTCTCGTCGCGGCGGCTTTTCTCGACGCGTTCGCGCTTCAAACGCGCTTGACGCGATCCGCAGCCGCAAGAATGTCGCGCCGTCTCTCTACCGATCCGCGCGCGATCGACTCTCTTAACGCCGTTTTCTCTACCGACGCGCCGACGGCCGGCGCCGACCTCCGACCAACCGACGTCAAACGCGATCGCGACGCGTTTCTCGTCGCGAGAGCGGAAGAATGGCTCGCAGCCCCTAATGAACGCTCTGAAGAAACTCGCAATCGGGACGTCGTCGTCGGATTGGCGCGATGGAACGTCGCGCCGGAACGCGCCGCGCCTTTCTTGCGCGACCCGGGCGACGCCGCGCTTTTTAGCGACGTCGAGCGAACGACGCTCCTCTCTGAACGCCGACGCGTCGCCGACGCGTCGCGCGTCGCCGCCGACGCGATCGCCGAACTTGCCGGGGGCGCCCCCGACGACGCGATCGACGACGCGCTCCTTTTTTTACGCGAACTCGGCGCGAACGGCGTAGACGAGGACGAAGCCCCCATAGACGACGCTTTTCTCTGGGTTTCGTCCGACGCCGTGGGCGATCCGATTTCTAGCGCCGCGTTCGCGACCCTTGACGACTTCGCGCCCGACGCGGACGCGATTCTTGTCGCAAAACTATGCGCCGCGACGGCGCGACTTTTCATCCTCATAACGATCGGGCTCGTTCCCGGCGGCTGCGCGTCGTTTGGCTATTTTGCGTTCGTCGCGCTCTTGATTCTTATCGGCGCGTTGATTTCTACGTTGCGTTCGCGTCGCGAAAAACGCGCCCGTTTCCGAACGTCCGAGTCCCTGCGACGCTTGGACTCGACCCGCTTTCTTTCGACAATTCGCCTGCTGATTTGATCGGCTCGCAATCTTTCTTCCGCTCGGCGCCCTCCGCGCGCCGAGCTTTTGTCGAAACTCGAACCGCGCCTAAGACAAAGCCGTTTCGTCGCGGTTAACTTCTCAATTAACAGGCGATTATGAAATCCCAAAACATAAAAAGAAACAAAGACCGAGGTTTCACTCTCGTAGAACTCCTCGTCGTGATCGCGATTATTGGGATCCTGATAGGATTGTTGCTTCCCGCCGTTCAGGCGGCGCGGGAAGCGGCGCGACGAATGCAATGTCTCAACAACGTCAAACAGTGGGGGTTGGCGCTTCAAAATTACGCCGACGTTCAAAACGGGTTGCCCCAGTTCACAAGCTGGGGACGAAGTTTCGAGTCGGGCGCCGTTCTCAATACGGGCTTCTCGATCCACGCGAGAATTCTGCCCTATATCGAGCAAGGGGCCTTCATGCAAGGAATCGACTTCGGCGATTACGACAAATACCGCGTCTATTGGTCTAAAACGTCGATTAACTCCGTTCTTCATGAAAAATGTTCGTTCCCCTGCCCGACTCTTTGGTGCCCGAGCGAAGACCAGCCGAGGACCGCGCTCCAGCCGCGCAACGACGGCCTCTACGCCAACAACGTGAATTATATGTTCTGCACGGGGACGGGCGTCGGCGAAAAGAATTGTCTCGACCGTCTCGACAACGACGGGACGTTCCGATTCGTTCAGACGAGCTACGCGACGATGACGGACGGAACCTCCAATACGATGGTCGTTTCCGAAGCGCGCACGCAATTTGAATCGGCGCCGACGAACCCGAGGGAACGCGATATGGATCGCATGTCCGTTCTCGGCGAGGGGACGGTCGGAAATTACGTCGATCCTGATCTTGCAAGCATGGCGGGAAGCGTCAGTCTCACACATCGCGGCTCGCCGTGGATCACGGGACGCCATTACGCGACGGGCTACTCCGCGTACTCGCGCCCGAACGCTAAAGTTCCGGGAATCTGGCTTCGCGGGTCGGAGTTGATCTTCGAGGGCGCTTCGTCCAATCATCCGGGCGTGGTCGTCGTCGGGATGGGCGACGGTTCGGCGCGAAACGTCTCTGAACAAATTGAACTAGACATGTGGCGCGCGGCGGCGACGACCTCCGGCGCCGAAACACAAACTCTCTAAATAATCATCTAGGAAAAAAACAATGAATCGACGATTTTATAAGACAATCCCCCTGATAGGGTTCGTTTCTACGGCTCTTGTCGTCTCGACGTTATTCGCGCAACCGCCTAAAAACAGCGGTTCGTTACCCCAAGAGGGGGTTGTCTCGCCGTCAAACGTATCCCCCCAGAGGGGCGGCGCTAATCCTTTTTCCGGCGCGGATCGTCCCGACAATCGGCGGCGCGGCGGCATGGGCGGCATGGAGGGAGGACGACCGGGCGCGACGCCGGCCGCGCAGGTCGTCAAAAAACGTGAAAACCTTTCCGACGAGGAACGCGCCGATCTTGAAAAACTCCGAAACACAATGCTCGCGGACGGGGTCGAATATCTCCGAAAGGTTCAGCTTCCAAACGGCTCCTTCTCGGCGTCGCCGCGCGTCGGCGTCGGACCGACGCTCGTCGTCGCGATCGGACTGCTGCGCGCGGGCGTAAGCCTCGACGATCCGCTGCTCGCGAAGACGCTTAAGTTCGTCGAATCGGCGATCCGCGAAGACGGCGGAATATACTCGGAGGGCGGGCGTCTTTCCTGCTATGAGACGTGCGTCGGGCTCGTGTGTTTCTCGCTCGCAAACAAGGCGGCGGGCGACGGACGATACGACGACGTCCTGAAAGGCGCTGAAAAATTCGCGCGCGCCGCGCAGTTCAACGAAACGAACGGCTCGAAACGAGAAGACGAAAACTTCGGCGGAGTCGGCTACGGCGCGGAAAAATCGACGCGTCCCGACCTCTCTAACACGCAGTTCTTCGTCGAAGCGCTCCGCGAAATCGGCGCCGAAGAGGACGACCAAGCGATTCAAGACGCGCTCGTCTTTGTAAGTCGATGTCAGAACCTTGAATCGGAAGACAATCCTGTCGCGGGTCAGACGCGCGGCGACGACGGAGGATTCTTCTACACGTTCGTTTCGCCCGACGAAAACCCTGCCGGGCAGGAAGCGAGCGGCGGGTTAAGAAGCTACGGAAGCATGACGTACGCGGGACTGAAGAGCCTGATCTACGCGGGTCTGACGGCGGACGATCCCCGCGTCGAGGCGGCGACCCGCTGGATCCGCGACAATTACACGACGACGGAAAACCCCGGGCTCGGCAAACGCGGGCTTTATTACTACTACAACACGTTCTCCAAATGCCTGAAGGTTTTGGGAGAAGACGAGTTCGTCGATAGAGACGGGGTCAAGCACGATTGGCGCGCCGAACTGCTCGAAACGCTCGCGCTCGCTCAAAACGTCGACGGCTCGTGGGTCAACGACGACAGAATGTGGTATGAAACGGACGCGAATCTCGTCACGGGCTACGTCTTAACCGTCCTGACGCTGTGTGAGAAGGAAAAAGAATGAACGACGAAAAACAATCCGAACAGTTCACGATCAGGACGACGGGACTGACCAAGACGTATCCTCGCGGGACGGGGACTTTTAACGCGCTCGACAGCCTTGATTTGAACGTCGCGCCGGGCGAGTTCGTCGCCGTCATGGGCGCGTCCGGCTCAGGCAAGAGCACGACGCTTCACCTAATCGCAGGACTGACGCGGCCGACGTCGGGCAAGGTCGAAATCGACGGGGTCGATATCTTCGCGCTCCGCGACGCGGCGCTCACGAAGTTCCGACGTCGACGAATCGGAATCGTTTTTCAAAGCTATAACCTCGTTCCTCACCTGACCGCGGAGGAAAACATCCTCTTTCCCCTCCGCGCCGACGGACGCAGACTCGACGCCGCGACGATGGAGAAGTTTCGCGCGTTCTGGCGCGAACTGGATATTTGCGACCAGCTCGAACAGTATCCCGACGCGCTGAGCGGCGGTCAACAGCAGCGCGTCGCGCTCGCCCGCGCAATGGCGACCGACCCCGCCGTCCTACTCGCCGACGAACCGACCGGCAACCTCGACTGGACGAGCAGCCAGCGAATCTGCGAGATGTTCGATCGCGTCAACCGCGACGAGAATCGAACGGTTCTCGTCGTCACGCACGAGCCGGCGGTCGCGATTTGGGCGCGGCGCGTCGTCGTTTTGCGCGACGGCAAGGTTGTCGCCGACGTCGCGACGAGCGATTTTCAAGACGCAGGCAAGCTTGCGGAATATTATCAGGAAATCGCGCGCACGACGGGGAGAAACGAATCATGAAGTTCATTTTGACGCTAGTCCTTTCACGAATGCGGCGTGAGAAAAAAAGACTTGCATTCGCGCTTCTGGCGATCGCCGCGTCGTCGTGTCTCGTCGTATGGACGATCGGCGGTTTTCAGGCGCTTTTCTTTGACGAATCGGCGCGTGAAGAGAACTATCTCGGAGAATACGACCTGCGCGTCGCCCCTGAAACGTTCGGAGTAGCGAACGCGCGCGGCGGGCAATTCGCCGGCCCTACCTCGAGAAGTTATTACGAGCCCGAACGACCGAAGACGGAAGGCGCGACGTCGAACGTGACGAACGGAACGCGTGTAATCGCCGCAAAAGCGGAAAACGACGCTCCTAAAGAGAAAAGCGAAAACCGCCCCGACGGGTCCGCGCCTGCCCTCGGAAACGCGCGTGGCGGCGGAGGGCGACGAGGACGCGCAGCGATTCCGTCTGATCTTATTCGCGACCTTCGGCAAGACGAGAACGTCGCCGTCTGCGACGAGGTCGCGGCTCCGCGCATGTACGTCTACGCGCCCGGCATGGAGCGTTCGATTCTCGAAGACGACGATCCCGAAGCGACGGCGCGTCCCGACGTCAAACGTTCGCTTGACGTCGACGACGATATCTTCGCGTCGGCGTCCGGCGGAGTCGATCCGGAGCTTCGTCGCAAAGCGTTCGCGGCGTTTCGCGCGACGATGGGAACCCCGATGGGGATGGGTTCGACTTTTCTCACGACGACGGCGGAAGCGGCTCCTTTCGAACTCCAAGACGGACGATGGTTCCGCGCGACGTCCGACGACGGTCCGGTTCCCCGCGAAGCGGTCATGACCGCGCGCGGCGCGAAGAAATTCGGCGTGAAGGTCGGCGACCCGCTGATTCTCCTCGGATTTGCGTCCCTTATCGGTCAAACGGTCGAATACCAGCTCGAAATCGTCGGAATCGTCGACGATCCCGACTTTGAAAGCTTTTATATTTCGCGCGCGCTCGGCGAAGAAATCGCGGAATCGGCAAACCTTCCCTTAACGACGGAAGCGCTCTATCTAAAGCTACGCGGCTCCGTCGACGCGTTTCGGGATAAGTGGAGCGAAACGTTCAAAAACGCGACTCCCGCCGTCGAAGCCGTTTCGCGCGACGACCTTGTACGGCGTCGTCTCGACGCGATAAGGCAGAACCGTTCGTTCCAAATTCAGGCGGCGAGCGGCGCGCTCTTAGCGTCTCTCGCGGCGCTCCTCATCGTTTTTACGGCGCTCAACACGAGCGTCGACGAAGACCGGCGGCTCATCGCGTTCTACCGCGTTTCCGGACTGACGCGCGCTCAGGTTTCCCTTTCGATTCTGATCGAGGGACTGATTCTGGCGATTCCGGGCTGGATCGCCGGGATGATCGCGGGCTGGTCGCTCGTTCTTATCATTTCAGGGAAGGCGACGGGTTTGAACTTGCAGACGGCGGGGTTCTCGTTTCTTTGCACCGTCGTCGGCGGGATTCTAGCGGCGCTCTTTCCAATGTTTCAAAGCGCGCGCGTCAAGCCGCTTGAGGCGCTCGGGGTCCATGAACAAAAGGTTCCGCGTCTCGTTGCAAAACGCCGCCAAACGCGGAACCTCGTCGTCGCGACGGTCGTCGGGCTGACGCTCGCTCGCTTTTACGTGGGATTCGTCGACTCGTCGGTTAAAAGCGGCTCGCTCCCTTCGCCCCTTCTTACGGCGCTCTCCGTCCTTGCGCTGGCGGTCGGCGTCGCGTTCCTCATTCCGCTGGCCGTTCGCGCGGCGGAGATCGTCCTTCTGCCCCCGCTCGCGTTTCTCTTACGCTTTGATCCTCAGACGCTGCGCCGCGAATTCTCCGGAAATTCCAGACGCGTCGTCGCCGTCTCGATCGCGCTGAGCGTTGGCGGCGGTCTCTTCGTCATGATGCAGATTTGGGGCTATTCGATGCTCGCGCCCTTCCTGCCGAAAAGCGGAACGCCCGACGCGTTTGTCGCGTTCTTGCCGACGGGACTGCGTTCTGAAACGGTCGACGAACTCAAAGCGCTCCCGACGGTCGATCCCGACCGATTCCTTCCGATCGCCGTCGAGCAGGCGGCGTTCGCCGAAGGTTCCGTCCCGGAAAACGCCGCGAAGAGCGCCTTCGCCAACGTCGTCTTCTTCGGAGTCGACGTCGACAAGGCCTTTGGCGGCAAGAGGCCGATGATCGGGCTCAAATTCCTTCAGGGGAACCCCGAGAAAGCGCGGCTCGCGATGCGGAGCGGGCGCGGGGTCGTCGTTACAGACTCGCTCTCCGTCGACTATGGAATCAACGCGGGGGACGCGCTTAAAGTCGTTCATCCTCGCGAACCGGGAAAGGTCTTGGAATATCCCGTCGTCGGAGTCGTCGCGTTCGACGGCTGGCAGTGGCTCTCGAAAACGGGGGGAGTCCGTCGCAACTTTGGGCGTTCGGGCGGTCTCGTCTTTGCGCGAGAGAGCGTCGTCGCGGACGACTACGGTCTCGACCGGCGCTCGTGCTTCTGGTTCGACCAGCCGGGGGGCGCGCCCGTCGATTATGCGGCGACGGAGGCGGCGTGCGACCGGCTCGCGCTTCGAAACCTCAGACGCGACCTTGCCGAAGAGGGCGGAGTCGCGTCGTCGATTAGCGCGGCGCGAACGGCGTACGTTAAACTTTCGACGCGCGAATCGCTCGTCGAATCGATCACGCGCCGCGCCGATTCCGTCATCTGGGGACTGAGCAAGACGCCGCTCACGACGCTCGCAATCGCGGCGATCGCGGTCGTTGGCGCCGTCGCCAACTCCGTCCGTTCGCGACGCTGGCAGTTCGGAATCATGCGCGCGCTCGGAAC
>Ga0256407_10007625_pt1 | contig 16197 bp, 9 predicted proteins | sample RumenRJG_04DNA_FD_193489 | JGI IMG/M metagenome (GOLD analysis project Ga0256407, IMG submission 193489) | Bovine rumen microbial communities from Lethbridge, Alberta, Canada - RJG_04 | ecosystem: Host-associated > Mammals > Digestive system > Stomach > Rumen | place: Canada: Alberta | collected...
AGCCAACGACGCCCTGGAGCGTTTCCGCATGCTTCACGAGAACGGCTCGCTGCCCGAGGTGCAATGGGTGGAGATACAGAGCAAGGTGGCGCAGGCCCAGTCACAACTGCAAGTGGCAAAAAAGAATCTGGCTGACTGCCGCCTAACAGCTCCCGTCAGTGGTATTATCGGCCGTAAGCAGATTCAGGCTGGTGAGACGGCCATGCCGTCACAAGCCGTGGTGACCATCCTCGACATCAACAGTGTGAAAGTGAAAGTTTCTATTCCTGAGGCTGAGATGGGCAGGGTCAACCCTCACACCTCTTCTATTATTAAGGTAGAAGCTATCAACAGAACCTTCCAGGGCGGCAGAATAGAAAAAGGTGTACAGGCCGATGCGCTGACCCATACCTACGACATCAGAATCAACGTACCCAATAGCGACCGGAAACTGCTGCCCGGAATGGTGGCCAGTGTCCGACTGAATCTGCAGGGTGGACATCATCAGCTGATGACGCTCCCCGTCACGGCAGTTCAGAAGAAAGCCGACGGCAGTCTTTTCGTGTGGACCATTGACGAAGCCAAGACTGCCCACCGTACCGCGGTCACCATTGGCTCTACATTGGGCAACCGCATCGTAATAGTGAAAGGAGTGGCCAGTAGCATGCGCGTGGTGACTGAAGGCTATCAGAAACTGAGCGAAGGCACGAAAGTGGTTTATTAACTGATTACTCATCACATTTTCACTTATCACTTTTCACTCGGCATCTATGGATAAGAAAATGAATTGGCTGAAATGGCCTTTGGAACATTACCCGATCACGCTGCTGCTGATTACGATATTATTTGGGATGGGTATTTACGGTATGTATGTCATGCCGAAAGACGAGTTTCCCGCATTCACCATCAGGCAGGGTGTGGTCATCGCTGTTTACCCTGGCGCAACCACCGAGGAGGTGGAAGAGCAGGTGGCTCGCCCGCTGGAGCGCTATTTGTTCACCTATGGCGAGGTCAACCGCAAGAAGACAACCACCACATCGCAGAACGGCATGTGCATGGTCTTGGTCAGATTGAACGACGACGTGAACAACAAAGATGAGGTGTGGAGCAAGATCAAGCACGGCCTCACATTGTTCAAACAGAGCCTGCCTTCCGGTGTGCTGGCTTTGGTGGCCAACGACGACTTCGGCAACACCTCTGCCCTGCTCATCGCCATCGAGAGTAACGAGCGTAGCTACCGCGAATTACAAGGATACACCGACCGGCTGAGCGACCGGCTGCGACGCATTCCCTCGGTGGCCAACGTGCGAATCTATGGTGAGCAGAAAGAGCAGATTTCACTCTACGTAGACCGTCAGCGCCTGCAGGCCTACGGTATTGGTCAGCAAATGCTCTTCAGCCGACTGCAGTCGCAGGGCATGACCATCATGAGTGGCAGCATCAGCGATGCCGACCAACAGACACCCATACACATTGAGCCCACGGAAAACAGCGAAGAGGAAATTGCCAACCAGATTATCTTCAGCGACCCCGTGAGCGGAAAGGTGGCAAGAGTGAGAGACGTGGCACGTGTAGTAAGAGAGTACGACAACGACGAGGGTTACATTGAGCAGGACGGCCATCCCTGTGTGCTGCTCTCGCTAGAAATGACTCCCGGAAACAACATTATACAATACGGAAGGGATGTAGACCGGGTGCTGGACGACTTCCGTGTGAGTGAACTTCCCGACGATGTCACTCTGACTCGTATTGCCGACCAGCCGAAAGTAGTGGGCAAGAGTGTGAGCGACTTCCTGCGCGATCTGCTCATCTCAATGGCTGTCATCATATTGGTCATGATGGTTCTGTTCCCCCTGAGGTCGGCCATAGTGGCATCGATTACTATCCCCTTGAGCACATTCATCTCGGTGAGCATCATGTTTTTGATGGGCATCGAGTTGAACATCGTCACCCTGGCCGCACTCATCGTGGTGTTGGGAATGGTGGTCGACAACAGCATTGTGGTCATCGACGGCTATTTGGAGTACTTGGGCAAGGGCTTCACGCCTAAAGATGCCGCCATCGAGTCGGCCCGTCAGTATTTCATGCCCATGATGCTGGCCACCATCTGCATCTGCATCATTTTCTATCCGCTGCTGCTCACCATGAAGGGCGGCTTCCACGATGCCCTGGAAGATTTCCCCATTACTATCACCATCAACCTGATGGTTTCTCTCATCCTGGCCGTGACAGTCATCCCGTTCCTGGAGGTGCTGATCATTAAACCCGGCAAAGTGAACACGGGCGGCAATGCCATCACCAAGTGGGTGCAAAGCACCTACAACCGGGTATTGAATTTCACGTTCCGCCATCCATGGATGACCATTGGCGGAGGCATCGGCATCATTCTCCTGTCGTGCCTCATCCTGCCCACACTCAAAATCCGATTGTTCCCCTATGCCGACCGCGACCAGTTTGCCATAGAGATATTCCTTCCCGAGGGCAAGGGCATCAGCGACACCCGCATGGTGGCCGATTCGTTGCGCAAGGTCATGCAGAAAGACGAGCAAGTGCAGTGCATCACCAGTTTCATCGGCTGCTCTTCACCAAGATTCATGACCTGTTATGCACCGCAAATGGCCGGTCGCAATTATGCTCAGTTCATCGTAAACACCACCTCGCAGAACGCCACACTAGAGCTGCTGGCAAAATACCAGCCGCAATGGAGCGAGGCGTTCCCCGATGCTTATGTCAGATTCAAGCGCTTGGACTATCTGGAGGTTCCTGAGTTGGAATACCGGTTCTATGGCGAGAACCTGGATTCATTGCACAGCGTGGCCGAAAGCATGATGGAACGGATGCGCGAGATGCCCGAACTGGAATGGGTGCATACCGACTTCCTGCAACCTCAGCCCATTATCGATGTAGAACTCGATCCGGTTGCAGCCTCTCAACTGGGCATCACCCGCACCACCGCTGCCCTGGCCTTGAGTGCCACCACCAATGACTTGCGGGTAGGCCAGATATGGGAAGGCGACTATGAGGTGCCCATCGTGGTGAAAGACAACACAGACATGACATTCTCTGATATCGAGAACCTGGGCATCTCTTCACCCACTTCTATCATGTCGAGTGCTGCCTCTCATCTCTCACCTCTCACGTCAAATCTCTCAACCAACAGCACCATACCACTTCGCCAGGTAGCTAAAGTGCAACCCAAATGGAGCGAGAGCCGCATTATGCACCGCGGTGGCGAACGCTGTATCACCGTCACGGCCCAGTTTGCCAATGGGGTCTATGCTGCACCCGTAGAGAATCGTATTGCCGAGATCATGCAGAAAGAAATCAAACTGCCTGAAGGCGTACGATGCGAGGTGGGCGGCGAGATAGAGTACGACGCAGAGGCTCTGCCCATGGTCTTTGGCGGCATAGCTATAGCCATGGTCATCATTTTCTTCTTCCTGCTGTTCAACTTCAAGAAATACGGCATTACCACCATTTGCATAGCAGCTCTCGGACTGATGCTGCCTGGTGCGTTGATAGGTTTGGGACTGATGAACCGTACGCTGGGACTTACCTCCGTCTTTGGTCTTATCACCCTGATGGGAATGATTATGCGTAATGAGATTCTCATCTTTGAGCATGCCATCGACCTCATCAAGCAATATGTCGCCAAGCACGGCGACTGGACCGTCGACCGTGAGGCTTATAATGCCGCTGTGAAACAGGCTGCCTACGATGCCGGCAAACGCCGCATGGTGCCCATCTTCCTTACTACAGCCACCACAGCCGTGGGTGTGGTGCCGATGATCATTGCCCAATCGTCGTTCTGGATGCCTGTCGGTATAACCATTTTTGCCGGTGGCATTGGCTCGCTCATCATGGTCGTCTCCATGTTGCCTGTCATCTATTGGAAAGTAAACCTGAAGTAAATTGAGGATTGAGAATTGAAATTTGAGGATTGAAAATTGAAAATGAAATCATCATGAATAGAAGAATATTTCTTATCATCAGTATCGTGTTTAGCGCCTTGGCCGCAACGGCCCAGTCCGCCTTCACCCTGGCACAGCTGCAGGATTCAGCCCTTCAGCACAACATCGCCATTCGCAATGCCCGCAACGGTATTGCCGCCGCCGAGGAGCAGCGCAAGGAGGCTTTTACCAAGTACTTTGCCAATATCAGCGGTACGGGTGCATGGTTCAATGCCAACAAGGGAATGGCAAAGATGGACATGAATCCTTCTGAAATGTTACCTGAGTCGCTGTTGCCAGTCATGGCCCAGTCGCTGCCTGCCGAGATGCTGGCCTCGCTGAATAGTCCCATCAGCATGACGATGATGAAGAACGGCACCATCGCAGGTGTCAATGCCATACAGCCTGTCTTTGCCGGCGGACAAATCGTCAATGGCAACAAGTTGGCAAAAGTGGCCGAAGAGGCAAGTCATCTGCAATTGCATCTGTCGGAGAATGAAGTCGAGAAGACCACCGCACAATACTACTGGCAACTGGTGTCGCTGCAGGAGAAGATGAAAACCATCGCTGCCGTCGAGGCGTTGCTCAATGATATTCACAAAGACGTCGATGTGGCAGTGCGTGCTGGTGTGGCCATGCGCAACGACCTACTGCAAGTGCAACTCCGACAGAACGACGTTGAGAGCCAGCGACTCAAGCTGAGGAATGGCATCTCGCTGATGAAACTACTCATGGCACAGTATTGCGGACTGCGCGACACTTCTTTCTCCATTGCACCCGTGGCCGATTTCTCAGAGCAACTGCCACCGTCACCCCTGACAGAGACCGACAAGCAGAACTCGCTGATGCGCCTGTCGGAATACCAGCTGCTGGGCAAACAGGTTGACGCTGCCGCATTACAAAAGAAGATGGCCATCGGCCAGAACCTGCCCTCGCTGGCTGTAGGAGCCGGCTACAACTACCATAACATGCTAGGCAACGACCGCACATTTGCCATGGTGTTTGCCACGGTCAGTGTACCTATAAGCGACTGGTGGGGCGGTTCTCATGCGGTGAAACGCAAGAAGATAGAGTATCAGCAGGCTGTCGACGAACAAAACGACAAAGCTGAGATGCTCAAGATTCGTATGCAGAAAGCATGGAATGATGTCAGTGAGGCTTGTCTGCAACTCTCGATAGCTCGCCGCAGCATCGAACAGGCTGAGGAGAACCTGCGACTGAACCGTAACCAATATCAGGCAGGCATCTCCAAAATGTCCGACTTGCTGGAGGCACAACTGCTCTATCAGCAAGCCCTCGACCGACGTACCGACGCTTATGCCGACTATCAAAACCGCCTGCTGGAATACAGGCAAACCGTGGGAATGTAGCTATTTCAGTTTCTTGATCACCCTTTCCATCTGTTCTCCCAGTCCGATGGTATAGCCCTGCGAAGAGAACACCACGCGGTTGAACGTATCTGCAATAACGAAAATGGGCAGCAACTGATCGTTCTGCAACTTCATCTGCTGAACTATCTGCCGACGAATCCGACAGTCCTTGTCTACACCGAATATGGTATTCTCGGGCAGTTGCACATCGTTGGTCTCATGGAACTTTCGTGCTTCCGCCTCGCTCTCGAAAAGCAGCAGCAGGGGACGGCCCCACGCGTTGAAGGCATCACAAACCTTGGCAATGTCACGAAGGGCATGGTTGGTAGGCTCCTGCCCTACCCCGACGAGTCCCACAACGAAATAGCCACGCCCCGTTTGCGAGAGAATGCTTACTTCGTGCTGATCTTTCAGGAACTTACTCTCCGAGTCGAAGGAGCCTATCACGGCTACATCGTCGCTGCTCTGGCGCAGATGGAGCGGAAGAATAGTCGTTTTACCAGCCCTGACATTAAACGTCTGATGGGTGGCCAGCACGCTGCCGTTAGCCATTCTCGTGCCCGTAACCAGCAGATAGGTTCCGGCATCGAGCTGAGTGCCCTCCTTGAAGGTCGATGCCCAGCTCACTCCGCCTCCCATATCCACTTGTCCTTCGTCGAAGTTCAGCAGACGAGCCGTACCGTCGACGATGCGCGAGAGTGTGAAGTGGCTGTAATACTTGGGGTTCTCGAAATAGGGCGTTGGCTCATAGCGCAGCACCAGCGTACCCGTAGGAGCAGCTGTTTGGCGGCTGGCATCAAAATCCACATCCACCCACTGTCCGTTTTCCTCATATTGCACTTTCGACGTCACCACGTCTTTCCGGGCCTTGATATCGAGGCTTCTGGCAATGGCTACAAACAAAATGTCGCGCGAGCGCACATCCGTCAGCCGTGTACGCAAGGCAGAGAGTGGCGACTGAGCGATGCGCAGTGCTTTCGTATCGCTGCTCACCTTGATGTTTTGTTTCATCCACTCCACCAATGCGGCGGGATGCTGGCGGAACATGTCTGCCGTCGGCTGGTCGAAGGCGCTGGCAATGGCCTGCTTGTAAGGCAACAGCAATGGCTCATCTTCCACGCGCACCTCCAGCTGGCGCGTATCTGCCCAATAGCAGTCCTCCAGATAGTCGGTGGTAATGTCGGTAAAGTCTTTGTCCGACAGCGTACTGAGTATGCCGAAAGCTCGTTCCTCGTCATCGTGGTGTCGGTTGATAAAGTCGAGGATGACAGGCCAGTTGGCTCGGGCTTTTTTCAGGCAGGCATCTGTTTTACTGTCCACGGAAAGGTTCATAAATGCCCTGCGCATATAGTCGTGCCGGATGGAATCCTCACGGGCAAACCGCCATTTGTTTTGTGCTTGCAGGGCGTCACTCACTTGTGGCATCACCACATGCTCGGCTGGTGGAACGATATCCAGCTCGTGCACCTCGAATGCCGTCTGTTTCTGGTCGCCCTTGGCATCTCGGTCGAGCGTGATGGCGACCGTTTTGTCCTTACCGAACGACACCTTACGGAAGCCATACCGTCCGTCTTTCGATGCCCACACCACCATGTCGCCCTTGCCTGCGGTGAGGAACGTGCGACCCTCAGCATTGGTGTATTTGGTAACTGCCGTATAGAACTCGGCGTAGTTATAGATCTTGAAGTCCACTCGGGCTTTCTCTACGGGCCTGCCTTTCGCATCGTTCACCACAAAGTCGATGCGGGCAGTAGAGGCATAGTTATCGATGACATTTATTTCCGTAAAGTTATTCGTACGAAGTATCACCTCCTCTGGTCCGTTGTAGTCGCCGAAGGCCCTCGTATGCATCAGCAGCGCCCTCGAGGCAGGCGCATTAAACCATCCCAGGTTCAGCACAGCCTCGGGCTCACAGGCTCCCATGAAATACCATTTGCCGTCGGCCCATGCCTCTACCCACGCATGATTGTCGTCGGTATGCGCCCAGCGAGGCGTATACACCTGGCGAGCAGGAATGCCAATAGCGCGCAGGGCTGCCACAGTAAAGGTACTCTCCTCGCCGCACCGTCCTATGGCATTGCGTAGCGTCGTCAGCGGACTGGTAGTACGGGCGTCTGATGGCTGATAACTCACATGCTCGTGGCACCAGTGGTTCACCTCGAGAATCGCGTCCTGCATGGTCATTCCCCTCACGCGCTCCTTCAAGATGGCATAGAACTCCATGCGCGAGCGGTCGAGGCTCTCGTTGTTCACTCGCACCGGCAGTACGAAATGGCGGAACAACAACTCGGGAACCTGCCGTCCCCAGCTCATCTCCTCACGGGCTGTAAAACTGCTATGCACATTCTCCTCAAAGAACGACCGTGGATAGTCGGTCTGGTCGGCCAATGGCATATAACGGTAGAGAAACTCCACGGCCTCTTGCTCGGTCATGGTTTTCAGATTGTCGGCAACGGCGATGGCTGCTATGGCCAGCACCATCATCATCATACATATTCTTTTCTTCATATACACTTCTACATACTTAAAGATACAAGGTTCATGTCACATCGCGCGTTCAAGGCTCAAAAGGCAAGGCTATTGTCTGAAGGCTTTCAATTTCTCTATCGTCTCTCTCACCCGCCTGGCGGTAGTCAGGTTGAGAGCACACTCGTCGGCACCGGGACGGCCCATATCAATAGCAGGGTTGAAATAACGGGAGTGGCTGGGCACGCTCTCACGGGCAGAGAAATGAAACTCCTTGATGCCCGTTTCCTGCTGAATGCGCACAATGTTCTGTTCGTTTACACCGCAGCCAGCCATGATGACAATCCTATCGCCCGCCCGTTGCTGAAGTTCTCGCAACAAAGGGATGCCCTGCTCGGCATTCGGTTGCTGTCCTGACGTGAGAATACGGTCGAAGCCCAGTCCGATGATATCCTCCAGCGCCTCCATCGGCTGTCGGCAGCGGTCGAAGGCACGGTGGAAGGTGACACTCATGCCCTCTGCCCGCGATAGCAAAAAGGCATTCGCCTCACGGTCAATGTCGCCGTCGGCTGTCAGACACCCCAGCACCACCCCGTCGCACCCTAATTGGCGCGCCATGTCGATGTCGGCTGCCATCCGCTCCATTTCCAGCGACGTATAGACGAAGTCGCCCCCACGGGGTCTGATAATCACATGCAGGCGAGTTGTCTTGAGCAGTTTCCTGGCAATCAGTATCTCTCCGTAAGAAGGCGTTGTGCCTCCCTCGGGAATACCGGCACACAGTTCCACGCGGTCGGCTCCGCCCTGCTGTGCGGCCAGACAGCTCTCCACACCGTTAGCACATATCTCAAATTGAAATCTTTTGTCTTGCATTTGTTTTTCCATTACAACAGGTTATCCCTGCAAAGATAAGAAAAAAAACGAAAAGAACAATACAGCCATCAGAAAAAATATGTCACACCGATGACGCTATGGCACTCCGTTTTTGGTGGATTGCAGAATAATCCGTAACTTTGCATCCCACACTTAAAACAAAAATGAAACAATCCACGCTGATATATCATCTGACCGCCTTTCTGGTGGTGGCTATCTGGGGCAGCACCTTCGTATGCACCAAGATTCTCCTGGTGAACGGTCTGACAGCCGCACAGATATTCACCTTGCGTTTCATCATTGCCTATGTGCTGCTACTGGCCTTCTCGCTTACCCGGCGGTCGTTCCGCTGCTGGGCCGACACGTGGCGCGATGAGCTTATCATGGCTGCCCTGGGACTCACCGGCGGCACGCTCTACTTCCTGACTGAGAACTCTGCCATGAACTACACCACGACCACCAACACGTCGCTCATCGTGTGCTGCTGTCCGTTGTTCGCCTCGTTGCTCATCGGATGGTTCTATCGTTCCGAGCGCATGCGCCCTGTCCAGGTGGCAGGCACGCTCATGGCTGTGCTGGGTGTGACCGCCGTGGTGCTCAACGGCCGTTTCGTGCTCCATCTCTCACCCTTGGGCGACGCACTGGCACTGGGCGCCAACCTTTGCTGGGCAGTCTACTCACTACTGATGATTCCTGCCAACCGCCGCTACGATGCCGTGTTCATCACCCGTAAGGTCTTTTTCTACGGCCTGCTGTTCATGATTCCCTATTTCCTTCTCTTCCCCGAGACACCGGCGCTCAGCGTGCTCCGTCGCGGCGACATCCTGCTCAATCTCTTCTTCCTCGGCAGCATCGCCTCGATGGCCTGCTTCCTGGCTTGGACGTGGGTGATGCACAAGCTCGGCGCCATCGTGGCCACCAACTATGTCTACCTGAATCCGCTCGTAACGATTCTCTTCGCCTGGTGGATTCTCAGCGAGCAGATCACCGTCTGGTTCCTCGTGGGCACCGTCCTCATCCTCGTTGGAATGTATCTGGCCGACAAGAGGAAATAGCCTTTTCCGAATCCTTTTTTTATTGATAGTTGCAAACAAATTAAAGAGTAAGATGAATATGAAAGCGAAATCAATCTTAGCCTCCCTTCTGCTCCTGTCGATGCTCTTGTGGGGGAGTGCTGCCTCCGCCCAGTCGCAGGACGTGAAGCCCGCCTCTCAGGGCAGTTTCATCAGTAAGCTGAACGCCATGCTCAGTCAGATGACCGACGAGCAGAAAGCCTTTGCGCGGGCCAACTGGCTGGTGGCTCCAGTCGAATACACGAGCACGAACAGCCATCCCTCCGCCTTCATGGTTTCGCCAAACCCCGCTCCCGACACCCAGCAGACCTTCGAGTGCGCGGGCTGCTCCAGCGCCTATCTCCTTCGGTTCTACGGAGCCGATGCCGACGGCGTGAAACTGTTCCATCAGCCCGACTTCCCCTGTAAGCACGACGAGGGCGCCTTTCCCCGCTGCTTCAAGGTTCTCTTCGAGGAGCAATACGGCGGCTACACCACCGACTATTTCACCGGAACGACCGACGACCTGAAAGATGCCGTCAGTCAGGGCATTCCCGCCATCGTGCTGCTCTTCAGTCCCCGCGGCCTGCATTATGTGCCGGTAGTCGGCTACGACGAGACGCATTTCTACATCCAGGATTCGGTCGAGGATTACCGGAATGCTCCCGGCAACAAAGACTACAACAGGGTGGTGGACATCCCCACCTTCGACAAGCTGTGGAACATTCCCCTGGAGAGCTGCCAGCGCCTTTTCGTGATTGTCAGAAGAGCCACCTCCGGCTCCCCCAAGGGGGAGATGGAGGGGGCTCTGAGCTGTTCACTCTTCACTCTTAACTGTTCGTTGCTTACAGGCAGCTCGTTACGCCCAGCGTGGTGGCAATAGCCGTGATGACGCTCACGATAATTTGCAGTATTAATTTCCAAGTATCTTTCGACATAGCAGTTTAAATTTTAGGTTTAACATTCGAGAGTAAGGAAACAGTTAACAGCTTGGAGCAAGAAGGGCCTCTGTTCACTCTTCGCTGTTAACTGTTCACTGGCTTACGGATTGTCCGGCTCCGGAGTCTCGTCGGTGGTGACCTTGTACTCGCCGTAGTGGCGGACGTTCACCTTCGAGGCGAGCAGCTTGGGCTTGTACTGTCCGGTGGCACGGGCGCGCAGCTTGTACGCCTTGATGTGCTCCGAGGCGCTGAAGTCCTTCACGCTGTCGGCACCTGCAGACTTGAATCCGACGGAGAAGATGGCGAGGTCGGGAATCTTGACGGACACACCCTGGAGGGTGAGTTCCTGAATGCACTCGACCATGTCGGTCAGCACTCCGTAGATGACACCCTTCGAGAAGGGAGTGTCGTGGGCAGCCATGTGCTCGGCAAGAGCGTCGAGGTCGTAGACCTGACCAGCTGCGGGTCGTGCGTACCATGCGCCAGGGTTGGCGGCATTGCGGCGGTTGTCTTGGTAAAGCTTGTAGTAAATCATGTTACCTCCTCTTTAAAGTAGTTTGACATAAAGTTAATCAGTTCTCGTATACAAAGGTACACATATTTACAGGTGTTTGCAAGCGTTATTCCAAGTATTTTGGGGGTCTCAAAAAAAGTTTTCTGAATTCTTTACAATTGAACGGAATAACAGAAGCGTAACCTGCAGATTTTCACGGATTTAGAGGCGAAGCCGCAGTTCAAAGTTTAAAGTTCAAAGTTTAAAGTTCAAAGTTCAAAGTTTAAAGTTTAAAGTTCAAAGTTCAAAAGAAACAAATTACCACTAATTTCCCACAAATTTTTTCTCCAGCAGATTTTGCAGATCTCGCAGATAAGGCGGCGTGACCGCCGTTTTATGCCCACAGATTTCCACGGATTTTCACGGATTTTCATGGAAGGTAACTTAAATTTTTTCGAGCGTTGCTCGGCATTTCTGAAGGGTATATTTACAGGCCGCCGAGAAGCCGCCGCCGCGCGCGAGGCAGAACTATCAAGGGCTATTGACATAGCCAGAAAGTACGGTTTGCAAGATGTCATTGAGCGAGCCGTGCGCATCGAACACCTCTCTCCACATGAGGCTCTCGAGGACTATGATTTAATCGCTCCCCGGAGAGGATTTTTGAGCAGAATGCCCGTATAAGTACGGGAAAATCCCCTGATGGCTTACAGGTATTTTTACTATAAAGTTGCTGATTATCAACAATTTACAAAAAGTTCCCAATGTCCCAACGTCCCAATGTCCCGAAAATTGATTCATCAATTATATTATTTATATATATATTATAATATATATATAAATAAAATGTTTTTTACTTTCAATTTTAATTTTTGCATTTTGAAGGACGTTTTTTGGGACGTTGGGAAGTTGGGAAGTTGGGAAGTTCCCGTGAAAAACGGAAAGAAACTAATGTTTTTTCGGGGAGTTCTTACCTTGTTTCTTTTTATTTTTATATCTTTGCAGTTAAATACTAAAAACAACTCAAATAGAAACCTAAATCTGAAAACAGGTATGGACATGGCCAGTTTGAAATCATTGTCGGAGGAAGACGTCAAGTTGCGCTTTATCACGCCCGCCATCACCGCCAAGGGATGGTCGGTGGAGGATATCACCATGGAGAAGAAGGTGAAGTTCACCGATGGCAAGATCAACCTCCGCGGCAACCTTGTGGCGCGCAGCAAGGCGAAATATGCCGACTATATGCTCTTCTACAACCGTGCCAAGCCCATTGCCATCGTGGAGGCTAAGGATGCCAACCACTCCGTCAGCTTCGGGCTTCAGCAGGCCAAGGACTATGCCTCGATGCAGGATGTGCCCTTCGCCTTCAGTTCCAACGGACTGGGCTTCCAGGAATACGACTTCCTCACCGGCCGCGAGCGCACGCTCCCCATGGATGCCTTCCCCACGAAGGAGGAGCTCTATGCCCGCTACCTCTCTGAGAGCAACGGGGGCGAGGGCCTTTCCGCCGACGAGCTGAAGGTCATCAACCAGCCCTACTGCACGGGCCACGACATCTTCCCGCCCCGCTATTACCAGCGCAATGCCGTCAACCGCACCGTCGAGGCAGTGGCACGCGGCGACAAGCGCATGCTGCTCGTCATGGCCACCGGCACGGGCAAGACCTACACCGCCTTCCAGATTGTCTACCGTCTGCTCAAGGCGGGACTGGTGAAGAAGGTGCTCTATCTCGCCGACCGCAACGTGCTCGTCGACCAGTCTATCGAGCAGGACTTCAAGCCCCTCACCAACATCATCCACAAGGTGAACTACCAGCAGGACAAAGGCAGCCGGCCCACCGCCCACGAGGTCTATTTCTCCCTCTACCAGCAGCTCATCGGGCAGGAGGGGGCACAGAACTACCGCGAGCTGTTCCGCCCTGAGTTCTTCGACATGGTCATCGTCGACGAGTGCCACCGCGGAAGCGCCAAGGACGACAGCAACTGGCGCGAGATTCTCGAATACTTCAGCGGCGCCATCCAGCTCGGTATGACCGCCACGCCCAAGGAGACGCGCTACCAGTCGAACATCACCTACTTCGGCGAGCCGCTCTACACCTACAGCCTCAAGGAAGGCATCGACGACGGATTCCTCGCACCCTTCCGCGTGGTCAACATCACCACCAACATCGGCGAAGGATGGAGACCCGTGCTCGGCCAGCGCGACATCTTCGGCAACCTCGTCGAGGACCGCACCTACAACAATACCGACTACGACTACAACATCGTTCTCGAGGACCGCATCCGCGAGGTGGCACACGAGATTACCACCTACCTGCGACAGACCGACCGCATGGCGAAGACCATCGTCTTCTGCGCCGACGAGCCTCATGCCGAGCGCATGCGAACGGCCCTCGTCAACGAGAATGCCGACATGTGCCGCAAGAATCCCGACTACGTGGTGCGCATCACCGGCAGCGACGAATACGGCAAGTCCAAGCTCGACTATTTCATCTCCGTGTCGTCGCCCTATCCCGTCATCGCCACCACCAGCAAACTGCTCTCCACGGGCGTCGACTGCAAGATGGTGAAGCTCATCGTGCTCGACCAGAACATCAACTCCATGACCGAGTTCAAGCAGATCGTGGGCCGCGGAACGCGCATCCGCGAGCGCGAGGGAAAGACCCATTTCACCATCCTCGACTTCCGCAACGTCACCCGGCTCTTTGCCGATCCCGCCTGGGACGGTCCCATAGAGGTGCACGAGGGCTACGGGAAGCCCGATGGCGAGCCGTCAGTCAAGCCCTATCCTCCCAAGGACGAGGAAGAGGAAAAGGAGCGTGCCGCCGACAAGCCCGTCGTCGACAAGAACGGCTGCACCGTGCGCGTCATCAACAAGGTGGTCTCCGTCTACGACACCAACGGCCGCCTCCTGCGCACCGAGAGCATCACCGACTACACCCGCAAGAACATCAACGACACCTATGCCGGCCTCGACGACTTCATCCTCCATTGGAACGCCGCCGAGCGCAAGGCCGAGATTGTCAACCTCATGCGCGACAACGGCATCGACCTGGGCATGCTCAAGCAGGAGCAGGGCATGGCCGACGTCGACGACTTCGACTTCATCTGCCACATCGCCTACGGCCGCAAGCCCCTCACCCGCCGCGAACGGGCGGAGAACGTACGCAAGCGCGACATCTTCAACAAATACGGACCTAAGGCCCGCAAGGTGCTCGACGCCCTGCTCGACAAGTATGCCGACGACGGCGTCAGCCAGCTCGAGAACCGCCTCGTGCTCCGCCTCGACCCCTTCCGCCAGATGGGCTCGCCCGCCAGCATTGCCCGTTTCTTCGGCGGCAACCAGCAATACCTCGATGCCGTGCGCGAGTTGGAACAGGAAATATATAGAATTGGATAAATATTATGCATTATGTATGATGCATTATGCATTAATCATTATGCATTAAGTATTATGCATTATTAATTATGAATTATGAATTATGGATTAACATGGCTCTGACAAATTTTGTAAAGAATATCCGCAACATCATGCGCAACGATGCCGGTATCAACGGCGATGCCCAGCGCATCGAGCAGATAGCATGGATGTTGTTCCTGAAAGTATACGACGAGAAAGAGAACGACTGGGAGTTCAACGAAGACGACTACCGCTCGTTCATTCCCGAGAACTGCCGGTGGCGCAACTGGGCGCACGACGAGGGCGACGGCGAGGCAATGACCGCCGACCGCCTGCTCGACTTCGTGGACAACACCCTTTTCCCCACGCTCAAGAACCTCGAGGTAACACCCGACACACCCATGCGTAGCACCATCGTGCGAACCACCTTCGAGGATGCCAACCAATACATGAAAGACGGCGTGCTGCTCCGACAGGTCATCAACGTCATCGACGGCCTCGACCTGGGCAGCTACGAGGACTCCCATGCCTTCGGCGAAATCTACGAAAGTATCCTCAAGGAGATGCAGTCGGCAGGCACGGCCGGTGAGTTCTACACGCCCCGCGCCCTCACCGACTTCATGGCCGAGATCATCCGCCCGCAGGTAGGCGAGCAGATGGCCGACTTCGCCTGTGGCACCGGCGGTTTCCTCACCTCGTGGCTGAAGGAACTCGACAAGCAGGTACATACGGCTGAAGACCGCGAGGCCTATGCCCGCTCCATCTTCGGCATCGAGAAGAAGCAGTTCCCCTATATGCTCTGCGTCACCAACATGCTGCTCCACGACATCGACTCGCCCCACGTCTACCACGACAACTCGCTCACCAAGGACGTGCTCAACTATACCGACGACGACCGCTTCGACGTCATCCTGATGAATCCGCCCTACGGCGGCAACGAGAAGAACGAGGTGAAGCGCCATTTCCCCGCCGACCTCTCGTCGAGCGAGACCGCCGACCTGTTCATGGTGGTCATCATGTTCCGCCTGAACGAGAAGGGCCGCGCTGCCGTCATCCTGCCCGACGGCTTCCTCTTCGGCACCGACGGAGCCAAGCTCGCCATCAAGGAGCGGCTGCTGCGCCATTTCAACCTCCATACCATCATCCGCCTGCCGGGCAGTATCTTCTCGCCCTACACCTCCATCGCCACCAACATCCTCTTCTTCAACAACGAGCGGGCAGAGGGAGCCGCCGAGGGATTCAGCACCCGCGAGACGTGGTTCTACCGCCTCGATATGCCTGAGGGCTACAAGCACTTCTCGAAGACCAAGCCCATGCTCTCGGCCCATTGCCAGCCCATACGCGACTGGTGGAACAACCGCCATGTGCTCGACAACGGCGAGAAGTCGCGCTCGTTCACCGCTCAGGAGCTGCTCGAGCTGCAATGCAACTTCGACCAATGCAAGTTCCCCAAGGACGAGGAAGAGGTGCTGCGCCCCGCCGAGCTGCTCCAGCAATACCACGCCCAGCGCTCCGCCCTCGACGCGAAGATAGACACCCGCCTCCAGGAAATAGAGCGTCTCCTCGGCCTGGATCATCTATAGCCCCTATAGCATCTATAGCATCTATATCCTCTATATCCCCCCTATAGCATCTATCCCCATCTATAACAACTATAAAAAAGAAAAAAAAAATGAA
>Ga0256407_10007626_pt1 | contig 16196 bp, 2 predicted proteins | sample RumenRJG_04DNA_FD_193489 | JGI IMG/M metagenome (GOLD analysis project Ga0256407, IMG submission 193489) | Bovine rumen microbial communities from Lethbridge, Alberta, Canada - RJG_04 | ecosystem: Host-associated > Mammals > Digestive system > Stomach > Rumen | place: Canada: Alberta | collected...
TTGGGCCCACTCCCCAATCCCCAATCCCCAATCCCCAATCCCCAATCCCCATTATGCATTTTAATTTTATTTTAATTATATGATATAATTTAAATTTTAAATATAATTTTAAATAGCAATAAATTAATATTATAAAAATTGAATTTTTTTATAGTGTAAATAATTCGGAGGAGATATTATATTCGAGATTTTATTTAACTTCAAAAAATATATATGATTACTTCTATTTCTTTTTAATACTTTTTTATCTTTAAGATAAGACACTTTATTTTTTGTATTATTTATTCCCAAAATATTTTTGTCATTTAATTCCGTAATATTATTTTCATTTCTTCCTATATATTTAATCATTCGCGAATTCGGCGTTATACTCGATAAATTTTCCAAAAATAATTTATCTTTTTTTTTCATATTTGACATTTTATAATATTTATATTTATTTTTATCAATTGAATTATTTTGCATTCCTTTTTTTTTATAATTAAAGTTAGTAAGCAATTCATTAAAATCATTTAATAAATTATCAAGACCATGTTTATTTTCTTTCCCTTTAATATTAATATTTATTTCTGAATTTATCGTTGCTTTAATAGGCATCTTATTTTCTTTTGTATTATTTTTAAATTTTTTCTGAAATTTTTCATTCACTATATCACTTATGCTTTGATTTTGAGATTTATAATCTATTATTTTATCATTGTTTCTATAATATATATCATTTTTATTTTCTTCTATATTTTTATAAGATGATTTATTTGGATTCAATGTGTGAAAATTATTATTGTATGCTGATTTATTGAATTTATTTAAATCATTTGTTATTTGATGATTAATTGAAAAAACTTTTTCATTTTTTATGAAAGAATTATTATTATTAATTTCGTTATTAGTATAATTAAAATTATAATTTGCGGAATTTTTTATATTATTAATTTGTATTATATTTTCTTGTTTATTATTAATTAATTGATTTATATCTTGTGAAGGAGTATTAATATCTGAAATTAATAGAGTACCATCTTTCAATGTAATATATAAAATTAATTCCTTTGATATTTTAGATATATCATTCGGATTAATATTTATTCTTTTTATTGAATTCATTATAAATTTAAATTATTTTAAAATTAAATAAATATATTTTTTCTATATAAAATATAACAATCAAATAATTATTGGGGATTGGGGATTGGGGATTGGGGATTGGGGATTGGGGATTGGGCCCAATCCCCAATCCCCAATCCCCAATCCCCAATCCCCAATCCCCAATGTTAAATTAAATAAATATTTATATTATAAATAAATAATAAATTATATAAAAATTATTAATAATATTTAATTATTTTTAAAAAAATTATTAATAAATAAAAATAATAAAATTTTAATTTTCGTCAAAAATAAAAAAATGGAGTTCGAAACATTTATACTAATTTATCAATGGATAAAAAAACAATTTAATATATAATAATAATATTTATTAATTAATCCAAACAAGTTCGTTTAATTTAAGAATACAAATATAATATAATATTAAATTAATAATAAATTGTTATATACCTTAAGGCTCCATCCATATTTGCATTGCAAGTATGATATCCTCATCTCTATGAACTCTTGTAAATCCATTACCCGAATAAGCTTGACCATCTTCAATATAGCCTGGAAATTCAGCTAAACTATGTTCTTTACATTTTTCACAATCACCATCTTTACAACTTCTAGTACAATCACTTAAGCCATCAGGCAATCCTTCCATTTTTACACCATTATATGTTGTATAAAATGAAGATAAGATCATTCTTATAGGAGCATCTTGAGTATTATCAGCGACATCATATGGGGATTCAAATAGCTTAACTTCGTAAGATCTATGCTTATCTGGCTCACAACCATCAGTAAGTATACATCCTCTTCCACTATCAACTAATCCTCTGAAATCAGCATATTGAGTATCGTGATCATCATTTTGAATTACTTTTCTTCTTGGATCAACATTTCCGTTATCGATATTATAATTTGCTGGATAAGAAGACCACCATAATTTAACTTTGAGCAAATCTTCTTCAGTAAATCCTAATTCTTTGAGCATATTATCCATACCACCAGCATATGAATATTCACCTTCTTTTGCAAATAATACATCAGCTTCATTTCCACTTAATATTTCAAGCCAAGTGAAGAAATCTTCAGGTAATTTTCCTCCAATATTTTCCTTAAATATTGCTAATATATTTGCAATATCTCTTGGTTTTATATGTTTAGCAGCATCTAATCTGAAACCAGAAAGACCAATTGAGAATAAATCAGTCAAATAATCAGCAATTCTATGTCTGACGTATTCATTTTCTGTATCTAAATCAGCTAAAGTATCAAGCCATCCAGATGTAACAACATCAAATTTTTTATAATCTTCAATTGATTTTTGACAATGGAAATCCATAGGTCCATAAGGAACAGCTGGATATTCTAAGCAATTTGTACCTCTTTTTGTGAAAGGATTCTTTTCATAAGTTTTATATGGAGTCCAAAATGGAGAATTATTAGTTGAATATTTTTTTCCAACTAAATGTTGATCACTATCACTAAATCTATGATTTTGAAGATCCATACCATTATAAGTCATATGATTAATAACAGCATCTGCATATACACGAACACCATGCTTTCTGCATGTTTTTATCATTTGTCTAAATTCATCTCTTGTTCCCATTCTACCATTCAAACTATATGATACTGGCTGATACATGAAATACCAAGGATTCATTTGATCTCTAAATGGAGAATAACTCATAACTTGCTCATGATGTGGGAATACCTTTACACCCATATATCCTTGTTCTCCAATAAATTCACATTCTTTTTCTATATCAGTATCTTTCCAACCAAACATTTCTATAATAGCTCCTTTTTGTCCTTTAGTGTCAAATCTTGGTGTTGCTAATGCCTCAGAATTCCATATAAAATCTACATCTTCTAATTCAAGTATTTCTCCTGTTTTTGCTTTAACTACTATTTTAAGAACATTTCTGAATTTTGCATCAAAAACTTTATAATTAGTATCTTGTTCAACACCATCGAACACATAAGTTAAGTCTAAATCTTTTGCTGTTTTAGTATACACTGTTACTGTACATTCACTTAATTGTGAATTATATTTTAATTGAGGATATCCTGTTAATACATTCATATCTTGGAATCCTTTTTGCCATCTTGTACTTTCTCTTGGAGGAGTATTCCATAAATTTTCTTTAAATTTATTATTCATTTCTTTTGTTTCTTCAGATTCACAAACTACATCATCATATACTTGAGGTGAAGGTAATTCTTCCCAATATTCATCTTCTTGAGTTTTTTCCATCCATTCTTGCATTGCTTTAATAATAGCATCATCTCTATGAACTCTTGTAAATCCTTTACCAGAATAAGCTTCGCCATCTTCAATATATGCTGGGAATTCTGATATACTATTATTTTGGCATTTATCACAATTATCCTTACAAACTTTACTGCAATCACTTAATCCGTCAGGCAAACCAACTAATTTAGTAACATTATTTTTTATATAAAACGACGATAAAATCATTCTTATAGGAGAATATTCAATATTATTATCTACATCAAATGGAGATTTAAATAACTTAACTTCGTAATATCTATGAAGTTCTGGATCACAACCATCAGTAAGTATACATCCTCTTTCACTATCAGCTAATCCTCTGAAATCATCATATTGACTGTCATGATCATCATTTTGAATTACTTTTCTTCTTGGATCAACTTTTCCTCCATCTATTGTATAATTTGCTGGATAAGATGGCCACCATAATTTAACTTTAAGTAAATCTTCATCAGTAAATCCTAATTCTTTCAGAGTTTTATCCATACCACCTGCAAATGAATTTTCTCCTTCTTCTGCAAATAATATATCAGATTCATTTCCACTTAATATTTGAAGCCAAGTTAAGAAATCTTCTGGTAATGTACCTCCAATATTACTTTTGAATATAGCTAAAATATTTGCAAAATCTCTTGGTTTCATATGTTTAGCAGCATCTATTCTGAATCCAGAAATACCAATTGAATATAAATCAGTTAAATAATCAGCAATTCTTTGTCTGACATATTCGCTTTCTGTATTTAAATCAGCTAAATTATCAAGCCATCCATACATAACATTATCAAAATCAGAATAATCGTATACAAGTTTTTGACAATGGAAATCCATAGGTCCATAAGGAACAGCAGGATATTCTAAGCAATTTGTACCTCTGTTAGTGAAAGGATTCTTTTCATAAGTTTTATAAGGAGTCCAGAATGGAGAATTATTAGTTGAATATTTTTCTCCTATTAAATATTCATCATCTTCAGTATAGAATCTATGATTTTGAAGATCCATACCATTATAAGTCATATGATTAATAACAGCATCTGCATATACACGAACACCATGCTTTCTGCATGTTTTTATCATTTGTCTAAATTCATCTCTTGTTCCCATTCTACCATTCAAACTATATGATACTGGTTGATACATGAAATACCAAGGATTCATATGCTCTCTAAATGGTGAATAGCTCATTACTTGTTCATGATGAGGGAATACTTTTACACCCAAATAACCTTGCAATCCTATAAATTCACATTCTTTTTCAATATCAGTATCTTTCCAACCGAACATTTCAACTATAGCTCCTTTTTGTCCTTTTGTTTCATATCTACCTGGTCTTAATGGCTCAGAATTCCATATAAAATCAACATCTTCTAATTCAAGCTGGTGTCCTTCAAGTGAAGCAACTATAATTTTAAGAGGTTTTTTGAATGAAGTTTCGAAAACTTTAAAGTTTGCTTCTTGTTCATCACCATCGAATATATATCTTAATTCTAATGAAACAGCAGTCTTTGTAAAAACTGTGACTGTGCATTGTGTATGAGCTGAATTATATTTCAATTGAGCATAACCAACTAATACATTCATATCTTGGAATCCTTTTTTCCATCTTATACTTTCTCTTGGAGGAGTATTCCATAAATTTCCAGAAAATTCTTTTCTCATATCTTTTGTTTGTGGTGATTTACAATGAACATTTTCATATACTTGAGGATATGGTAATGGTTCCCAATTTTCTTCTTTTAATTCCATCCATTTTTGCATAGCTTTGATAATAGCTTCATCTCTATGAACTCTTGTATATCCTTCTCCAGAATAAGATGGGTTTCCTTCAATATGAGCTGGGTATTCAGGTAAACTATGTTCTTCACATTTATCACAATTATATTTACAAATAACTCTGCAATCACTTAAACTATCAGGCAAACCTTCCAATCTAACATCTCCTATTCTTGTATAAAATGATGATAAAATCATTCTTATAGGAGCATCTTTAGTATTATCTGCTACATCATAAGGATCTTCAAATAATTTAACTTCGAAATTTCTATGTTTTTCTGGAGGGCAACCTTCAGTAAGTATACATCCTTTTCCACTTTGAGTTAATCCTCTGAAGTCTGCATATTGAGTATCATGATCATCATTTTGAATTACTTTTCTTCTTGGGTCAACTGTTCCATTATCTATTGTATAATTTGCTGGATAAGAAGACCACCATAATTTAATTTTGAGTAAATCATCATTAGTAAAATAAAATTGCTCTTGGAGAATTTTATCCATACCACCAGCATATGAATATTCACCTTCTTTTGCAAATAAAACATCAGCTTCATCTCCACTTAATATTTCAAGCCATGTGAAGAAATCATCTGGGAATGATCCTCCAATATTATTTTTAAATCTAGATAAAATATTTGCAAGATCCACTGGCTTTATATGTTTAGCAGCATCTAATCTAAATCCAGTCACACCAATTGAGAATAAATCTGTTAAATAATCAGCAATTCTTTGTCTAACAAATTCACTTTCAGTATCTAAATCAGCTAAATTATCAAGCCATCCAGTTGTAACAGTTTCAAAATCTTTATAATCAGTAATAGGTTTTTGACAATGGAAATCCATAGGTCCATAAGGAACTTTTGGATATTCTAAACAATTTGTAGTTCTTCTAGTATAAGGATTAATTTCATATGTTTTATAAGGAGTCCAAAATGGTGCATGGTCAGTTGAATAAATATAACCTTCTAAATAATCATCAGTTTCATCAAATCTATGTTTTTGAAGATCCATACCATTATAAGTCATATGATTAATAACAGCATCAGCATATACACGCACACCAAATTTTCTACATGTATTAATCATATTTCTAAATTCATCTCTGGTTCCCATTCTACCATTCAAACTATATGATACTGGTTGATACATGAAATACCAAGGATTCATTTGACCTCTAAATGGAGTATAACTCATAACTTGTTCATGATGTGGGAATACTTTTACTCCCATATATCCTTGTTCTCCAATAAATTGACATTCTTGTTCTATATCAGTATCTTTCCAACCAAACATTTCTACTATTGCTCCTCTTTGTCCATGAGTGTCATATTTAGGTCTTGATAATGGTTCTACATTCCATACGAAATCTATATCTTCTAATTCAAGTCTTTCTCCAGATTTTGCTTGAACAACAACTTTTAGTACATTTCTAAAAGTACTGTCAAAAACTTTTGAATTTGAAGATTGCTCTTCATTATCAAAAATATATGTCAACTCTAAATCTTTTGCTTGTTTTACTACGACAATAACTGTGCATAATTGTTGGCCTTGTGTATATTTTAATTGAGCATATCCTACTAATACATTCATATCTTGGAATCCATATTTCCATCTATTACTTCCTCTTGGAGGAGTATTCCAAGTGTTTCCGAAAAAGTCAGGGCTCATATCCTTGTCTTCTTTAGAAGCACATTCTACATTTTTATGTACTTGTTCTCCTGGTAATTCACCCCATTCATCAGTTCTTTCCATCCAATTTTGCATTGCTCTAATAATTGATTCATCTTTATGAACATATGTAAAACCAGAACCTGAATATGGTTCACCATCTGGAGAGTAAATCATTTCTGGCATAGTATTTTCTTGACATGCATCACAATTTTCTCGACAAGCGTGAATACAGTTACTATAGCCATCTGGTAAGCCTTCTAATTTTATATCTTTATCATTTCTTACATAAAATGATGATAAAATCATTCTGATAGGAGCATCTACGAAATTATTCAAAACACCATAAGGAGCTTGGAATAAAGCAATTTCAAATTCTCTATGTTTATCTTTATCACAACCTTCAGTAAGTATACAACCTTTATCAGAAGCACTTAATCCTCTCAGATCATTATATTGAGTATCTTGATCATCATTTTGAATTATTTTTCTTCTTGGATCAATTCTACCTTTATCAGCATAGAAATCATCTGGGTATAAAGACCACCATATTTTTACTTTAAGAATATCTTCATCAGTAAATCCTAAATTTTTAAGAGTTTTTGTCATGCCACCTGCATATGAATTTTCACCATCTTCAGCAAATATTATATCAGCTTCATTTCCACTTAAAACTTCAAGTGATACTATGAAATCTTCTGGTAGTCTACCTCCAATATTAGCTTTAAATATAGATAATATGTTTGCAATATCAGCTGGTTTCATAAATCTTGCATGATCAATTTTGAATCCAGTAACTCCAATTGAATATAAATCTGTTAAATAATCGGCAATTCTCCTTCTAACGAATGTACCTTCAGTATTTAAATCAGCTAAATTTTGGAACCATCCATACATAACATTATCAAAATCAGTATAATCATCAACTGGTTTATCACAATGGAAATCCATTGGTCCATATGGTACTCTTGGATATTCTAAGCAATTTGTAGCTCTTTTAGTGAAAGGATTCTTTTCATAAGTTTGATAAGGAGTCCACCAAGGCGAACCACTTGTTGAATATTTTGTTCCAATTAAATATTGATCTCCTTCATCAATGAATCTATGATTTTGAAGATCAAAGCCATTTAAGGTCATATGATTAATAACAGCATCAGCATATACACGAACACCGTGAGCTCTACATGTTTTTATCATTTTTCTAAAATCATCTCTTGAACCTAATCTACCATTCAAACTATAAGATACTGGTTGATACATGAAATGCCAAGGATTCAAGTGGCCATTGAATGGAGCTAAACTCATTACTTGTTCTTGATGTGGAGATACTTTAACACCTAAATATCCCTGTTGTCCAATAAATTCACATTCTTTTTCTATATCAGCATCTCTCCAACCAAACATTTCAATAATTGCTCCTTTTTGTCCTTTAGTATCATATTTTGTTTCATTTAATTGTTGAGAATTCCATATAAAATCAATATCTTCTAATTCAAGAGTTTCTCCTGTTTTTGCTTTGATTTTTATTTTAAGTACTTTATTAAAGCTTGTATCAAATACTTTCATAGAATCTTCTTGTTCTACTCCATCGAATATATATTTTAAATCTAAAGTAATAGCTGTTTTTGTATAAACAATAACTGTACATTGTTGTTGGCCTTGAGTATATTTTAAATAAGCATATCCTACTAATACATTCATATCTTGATATTCATCTTCCCATCTTGCAGTTCCTCTTGGAGGAGTATTCCATAAATTACCTGCATATGAGGGACTAATATCTTTTTCATTCTTCTTACACTTTAAACTATTATATACTTTATTAGATGGAAGTTCTTCCCATCTTTCAGTTTGAGTATCCATCCAATCTTGCATTGCTTTAATAATTTTTGGATCTTTATGAACATATGTATATCCCGAACCAGAATAGGCAATACCATTTTTATCATATTTAATTTCAGGGAAAGTACGTTCTTGACATTTATCACAATTGTCTTTACAAGCTCTTGAGCAATCACTCAAACCATCTGGTAAACCTTCTAATTTTAAATCTCCATTTTTTATATAGAATGATGATAAAATCATTCTTATTGGAGCATCTTTAGTATTATCATCGACATCATAAGGTTCTTCAAATAACTTAATTTCATAATCTCTATGCTTATCTGGATCACAACCGTCCACAAGTACGCATCCTCTTCCACTTTCAACTAATCCTCTGAAATCAGCATATTGAGTATCATGATCATCATTTTGAATTACTTTTCTTCTTGGATCAACATTTCCATTATCAACTGAATAATATTTAGGATAAGAAGACCACCATATTTTTACTTTAAGTATATCATCATCTGTAAATCCTAAATCTTTGAGAGTTTTGCTCATACCACCAGCAAATGAATTTTCACCTTCTTCTGCAAATAAAACCTCAGCTTCATCTCCACTTATTATTTCAAGCCAAGTAAAGAAATCATCTGGTAATATACCTCCAATATTTTTTTTAAATTTAGCCAAAATATGTGCAATATCTGTAGGTTTTATATGCTTAGCTGCATCTAATCTGAATCCTGAAAGACCAATTGAAAATAAGTCAGTTAAATAATCAGCAATTCTTTGTCTAACATATTCACTTTCAGTTTTTAAATCTGCTAAAGTATCAAGCCATCCATACATAACATTATCAAAATTAGAATAATCAGTAATAGCTTTTTGACAATGGAAATCCATTGGCCCATAAGGAACAGCTGGATATTCTAAACAATTTGTTCCTCTATTATTATAAGGATTTGTTTCATATGTTTTATAAGGAGTCCAAAATGGTGATTTATTTGTTGAATATTTTTCCCCTTCTAAATATTTATCAGCTTCATCGAATCTATGATTTTGAAGATCCATACCATTATACGTCATATGATTTATAACAGCATCTGCATATACACGAACACCATGAGATCTGCATGTATTTATCATTCTTCTAAATTCATTTCTTGTTCCCATTCTTCCATTCAAACTATATGATACTGGTTGATACATGAAATACCAAGGATTCATTTGTTCTCTAAATGGAGTATAACTCATAACTTGTTCATGATGTGGGTATACTTTAACACCCATATATCCTTGTTCTCCAATAAATTCACATTCTGTTGCTATATCATTATCTTTCCAACCATACATTTCTACAATTGCTCCTCTTTGTCCTTTCGTATCATATTTCGGCTTTTCTAAAGGTTCTACATTCCATACAAAGTCTACATCTTCTAATTCAAGACTTTCTCCTGATCTTGCTTGAACTTTTATATTAAGAATACCTTTATATGTTCTATCAAATGTTTTCCAATTTTGTTCTTGCTCTACTCCATCAAATATATATGTTAAATCTAATTCTTTAGAAGTTTTAGTAATTACTGTTACAGAAGCATATTTTTGACTAGGTGTATATTCTATTCTAGCGTATCCTACTAAAGTATTCATATCCTGGAATCCTTCTTTCCATTTACTACTTCTTCTTGGAGGAGTATTCCATAATCTATCTTCATAATCTGCAGGCATATCTTTTGACTCTCCTGAATTACAAAAACAATTAGGATATACACCAGTTTCTGATTGTCCCCATTCATCTTTGAATTCCATCCAATTTTGCATAGCTTTAATAATTGCTTCATCTCTATGAACATATGTAAAGCCTTTGCCTGAATAAGCTTTAGCATTTTTTTCATATTTAATTTCTGGGAAACTATTTTCCATGCATTTATCACAATCATCCATGCAAACTTTTGTACAATCACTTAAACCATCAGGTAAACCTTCTAATCTTGTATTTCCATTTCTTGTATAAAATGATGATAAAATCAATCTTATTGGAGCATCTTTATAATTATTAATAACATCATAAGGATTTTCAAATAATGCAACTTCAAACTTTCTATGTTCTTCTGGTTCACAACCTTCGGTAAGTATACATCCTTTTCCACTTTGGGTGACATTTCTATAATCATCGTATTCGCCTTTTTGATCATCATTTTGAATTACTTTTCTTCTTGGATCAACTTTTCCTTTATCAACATAATAATATGCTGGGTATGAAGACCACCATATTTTTACTTTAAGTATATCATTATCATTAAATCCTAAATTTCTGAGAGTGTTATCCATGCCTCCGCCATATGAATATTCTCCACTTTCAGCAAATAAAATATCAGCTTCATTTACACTTAATACTTCCAACCATGTGAAGAAATCTTCTGGTAAAGTACCTCCAATGTTAGATTTAAATATTGCTAAAATATTCGCAATATCTTCTGGTTTGATGAATCTAGCAGAATCAATTTTGAATCCAGAAATACCAATTGAATATAAATCAGTTAAATAATCAGCAATTCTTCTTCTAACAAATACACTTTCAGTACTTAAATCTGCTAAATTTTCAACCCATCCATACATAAGTTGATTAAAATCAGTATAATCAATAATTGGTTTTTGACAATGGAAATCCATTGGTCCATATGGTACTTTTGGATATTCTAAACAATTTGTAGCTCTTTTAGTGAAAGGATTCCTTTCATAAGTGTTATAAGGAGTCCACCAAGGAGAACCACTAGTTGAATATTTTTCACCCTTCATGTATTGATCATTTTCCGTCAAAATTCTATGATTTTGAAGATCAATACCATTAATTGTCATATGATTTATAACAGCATCGGCATATACACGAACACCATGCTTTCTACATGTTTTTATCATTTCTCTAAATTCATCTCTTGTTCCCATTCTACCATTCAAACTATATGATACTGGTTGATGCATAAAATACCAAGGATTCATTTGATCTCTAAATGGTAAACGACTCATAACTTGTTCATGATGTGGATATACTTTAACACCTAAATATCCTTGCTCTCCAATAAATTCACATTCTGTTGCTATATCTGTATCTTTCCAACCATACATTTCTATTATTGCACCTTTTTGCCCTTTAGTGTCATATTTTGGAGTTTTTAATGGTTCTGAATTCCATACAAAATCAATATCTTCTAATTCAAGAGTTTCTCCTGTACTTGCTTTAACTACTACTTTAAGCACACCTTCGAAAGTTGAATCAAATGTTTTTGAATTATCATCTTGGTCTTGTCCATTGAAATAATATTTTAAATCTAAATTTATAGCTGTTTTAGTATAAACAATAACTGTACATTTATCTTGACCTTGAGTATATTTTAGTTGAGCATATCCTACTAAAACATTCATATCTTGATAACCTTCTTTCCATCTTATACTTCCTCTTGGAGGAGTATTCCATAAATTAGCTGAATAAGAACTACTAATATCTTTTTCATCTTTTTTGCATTTCAAATTTTTATATACAACTGGATATGGCAATTCTTCCCATTCTTCTGTTTCCAATCCTAACCATTTTTGCATAGCAGCAATGATTTTTTCATCTCTATGCACTCTGGTAAATCCAGAGCCAGAATAAGCTCTTCCATTTTCTATATATCCAGGAAAAGATGGAAAGCTTTTTTCTTGGCAATTTTCACAATTTTCAATACATATTTCACAATCACTTAAACCATCAGGTAAACCTTGTAATCGGTTACCATTATATGTTGTATAAAATGAAGATAAAATCATTCTTATAGGAGCATCTCTAGTATTATCAACTACATCATATGGGGATTCAAATAGCTTAACTTCATATCCTCTATGAGTACTTGGTTCACAACCTTCAGTAAGTATACATCCTCTTCCACTTTTATCTAATCCTCTGTAATCAGCATATTGAGTATCATGATCATCATTTTGAATTACTTTTCTTCTTGGATCAACATTTCCGTTATCAATATTATAATTTACTGGATAAGAAGACCACCATAATTTAACTTTAAGAATATCATCCTCATTGAATCCGTTATTTATGAGTTTTTCCACCAAACCACCAGCATAAGAATATTCACCACTATCAGCAAATAAAACATCAGCTTCATTTCCACTTAATATTTCAAGCCATGTGAAGAAATCTTCTGGTAAGGTTCCTCCAATATTTTTCTTGAAGTATTTTAAAATATTAGCAATATCTATTGGTTTAATATGTTTAGCAGCATCAATTCTAAAACCAGTAACACCAATTGAATATAAATCTGTTAAATAATCAGCAATTCTTTTTTGAACATATTCACTTTCAGTTTTTAAATCAGCTAAAGTATCAAGCCATCCAGTTGTAACAGTTTCAAAATCTTTATAATCAGTAATAGCTTTTTGACAATGAAAATCTTCTGGTCCATAAGGAACTGCTGGATATTCTAAACAATTTGTTCCTCTTTTAGTATAAGGATTTTTTTCATATGTTTTATAAGGAGTCCAAAATGGTGAAAGATTAGTTGAATATATTTTCCCAATTAAATATTTATCTTTCTCATCAATAAATCTATGATTCTGACGATCCATACCATTATATGTCATATGATTAATAACAGCATCTGCATACACACGAACACCATGAGATCTACAAGTTTTTATCATTTTTCTAAATTGATCTCTTGTTCCCATTCTTCCATTCAAACTATATGATACTGGTTGATACATGAAATACCAAGGATTCATTTCCTCTTTGAAGGGTGTAAGAGTTACAACTTGTTCGTGATGTGGGAATACTTTAACTCCCATATATCCTTGTTCTCCTATGAATTTACATTCTTGTTCTATATCTGTATCTTTCCAACCAAACATTTCTACTATTGCTCCTCTTTTTCCGTTAGTATCATATCTTGGCTTTCTTAAAGGTTCTAAATTCCAAATGAAATCAACATCTTCTAATTCAAGAGTTTCTCCAGATAATGCTTTAACTTTTATTCTAAGTATATCATTAAAGGTTGAATCAAAAACTTTTACATTTTCTTTTTGTGGTTCATCATTGAAATAAAATGTTAAATCTAAATTTATTGCTGTTTTAGTGATAACATTAACTGTACATTGTTGTTGACTTGGAGAATATTCTAAATGGACATATCCTACTAATACACTCATATCTTGATAACTTTCTCTCCATCTTTCACTTCCTCTTGGAGGAGTATTCCATATATTTTCTTTAAATTTATTATCAATATCTGTTTCTTTTTGATTTTTGCAATCTACATTATCATATACTTGACTACCTGGCAATTCTTCCCATTCTTCTTTTGCTTGAACCCATTTTTGCATTGCTGCAATAATTTTTTCATCTCTATGTACTCTTGTAAATCCTTTTCCAGAATAAGCTTTTCCATTTTCTATATATGCTTGAGATTCTTCTAAGCTTTTATCTTTACATTTATCACAGTCTTTTTTGCAACTTTTACTACAGTCACTTAAACCATCAGGTAAACCTTCTAAACGTTTACCATTAATTCTCGTATAAAATGAAGATAAAATCATTCTTATAGGAGCGTCTTGGAAATTATTCACAACATCATAAGGAGCTTCAAATAATTTAATTTCGAAATTTCTATGTTTATCAATAGCACAATCCTCAGTAAGTATACATCCTTTTTCACTTTCAACTAATCCTCTGAAATCAGCATATTGAGTATCATGATCATCATTCTGAATTACTTTTCTTCTTGGATCAACTGTACCTTTATCAATAAAGTAATTTGCTGGATAAGAAGACCACCATATTTTAACTTTAAGAATATCTTCATCTGAGAATCCTAAATTATGAAGAGTTTTATCCATTCCACCTGCATATGAATATTCTCCTTCTTCAGCAAATAAAACATCAGCTTCATTTCCACTTAAGATTTCAAGCCAAGTGAAAAAATCTTCTGGTAATGTTCCTCCAATATTTGCTTTGAATTTTGCTAAAATATGTGCTATATCTGTTGGTTTAATATGTTTAGCTGCATCTAATCTAAATCCAGTGACACCAATTGAATATAAATCAGTTAAGTAGTCTGCAATTCTTTGTCTGACATAATCACTTTCAGTTTTTAAATCAGCTAAATTGTCAAGCCATCCAAAGCAAACGCTTTCAAAATTAGTATAATCAGTAATTGGCTTTTGACAATGGAAATCCATTGGTCCATAAGGAACTTTAGGATATTCTAAAGCATTTGTTCCTCTTTTAGTATAAGGATTTTTTTCATATGTTTTATAAGGAGTCCAAAATGGTGAATTATTCGTTGAATATTTATCTCCAATTAAATATTTATCTGCTTCATCATTGAATCTATGATTTTGAAGATCCATACCATTATATGTCATATGATTAATAACAGCATCTGCATATACACGAACACCATTCTTTCTGCATGTTTTTATCATATTTCTAAATTGATCTCTTGTTCCCATTCTTCCATTCAAACTATATGATACTGGTTGATACATGAAATACCAAGGATTCATTTGTTCTCTAAATGGAGTACTGCTCATTACTTGTTCATGATGTGGGAATACTTTTACTCCCATATATCCTTGTTCTCCTATGAATTTACATTCCTTTTCTATATCTGTATCTTTCCAACCATACATTTCTACAATTGCACCTTTTTGTCCTTTAGTGTCAAATCTTGGTGTTGTTAATGGTTGGGAATTCCAAATGAAGTCTACATCCTCTAAATTAAGTACTTCTCCTGTTTTAGCTTTTACTTGTATTTTAAGTATATCTTTGAATGATGAAGAAAATTTCTTTGTATTTGAAGTTTGTTCCACTCCATTAAATAAATAAGTTAAATTTAAATCAATAGCAGTTTTAGTGAAGACAGTGACATCGCATTGATTTCTTTCTTCATTATATTTTAATTGAGGATATCCTACTAAAACATTCATATCTTGGAATCCTTCTTTCCATCTTTGAGTATTTCTTGGAGGTGTATTCCACAAATTTCCAGAAAATACTGAATTAATTTCATTTTCGTTTTTTTGACAGTCACAATTTGAATACACCTGATTATTTGGTAACTCTTCATATACTAGTTCAGGTTCAGGACTACTGCCACTACTGCCACTGCTGCCACTGTCTTCTTTTTTTTTCATAGCCGCATTCAAAATTAAAATGGTTGCACCGACAACTATAATGACTAAACAGACAATAAATCCTGATAAGGCTATAGCAAATTTCCTTTTGTAATTATGGTCTTTAGGGACAGAAGCGTCTATTTGCCTATTGATTTCATCTATATCTTGTTCATCTGAATTAATAGGTGAATCCAACATTTTTATATGTTAATTTACAATTATAAAATTATATTAATTTAATTAATAATTGATTTTTTTTTTAAATGATAGATATATCTTTTAAATGGGGATTGGGGATTGGGGATTGGGGATTGGGGATTGGGGATTGGGCCCAATCCCCAATCCCCAATCCCCAATCCCCAATCCCCAA
>Ga0256407_10007629_pt1 | contig 16194 bp, 13 predicted proteins | sample RumenRJG_04DNA_FD_193489 | JGI IMG/M metagenome (GOLD analysis project Ga0256407, IMG submission 193489) | Bovine rumen microbial communities from Lethbridge, Alberta, Canada - RJG_04 | ecosystem: Host-associated > Mammals > Digestive system > Stomach > Rumen | place: Canada: Alberta...
CCTTTGCACTTGCTGGATCCTGTAATGGCAGGTCAGCAATGTACTTGGTAACAAGCCCTACATTTCCCTTATAGCCCTCTGGAGCACCATCTACGGTAAGGATCAGATTCAGCTTCTCCTCCCAGGTCTTCAGGTCATCTCTGAAAAGCATATCGTCAGGGCTTCTGAAGCCTGTGATTGCGTACTTATCCTTAGAATTGTCCATATTAGACAGGGCGTGGATGACACCACGAACTGGGGATACACCAGTACCACCAGCTACCACAACGGTCTCGCCGTCACGATAGAGGTCGATGTCAAATCCGTTACCATATGGTCCACGGAGGAGAAGAGTCTGTCCCACATAGGACTCGAATACTTCATTGGTAACGCGGCCAACACGACGGATGGTTAGGTCTACATAGTTCTCGCCGATTCCAGATACGGAGATTGGAGCCTCACCGAACTTAGGAACAGATACTTCGAAGAACTGGCCAGGCTTCACATCGCCGGTGAATTCCATGCGGAAGGTGTATTCCTTCTGTGTATGCTTGATGACATCCAAAATCTTGGATGGATAAGGGATATATGGATTACTCATTATTTGGCCTCCTTTTCCATCGCATCAACTGCGTCAGCAACCTTATTAATAATATTGGAGTAGCTGATGTACTCTGGGCAGACATCATCACAACGTCCACAGCCTACGCACATGTCATAACCGAAGCGCTTTCTGTGATCTAAAATCTTATGCAGTACCTTGAAACGCATACGCTCGCCCTGGGTACGTCTGTACTGACCACCGCCAGCCACATTGGTATAACCATCTACCATACAGGAAGCACCTACACGGCGACGCTCGCCCACCTTACCATTATCGGTATAGAAGACATCCTGCATGGTGAAGCAAGTACAGGTAGGACATACGAAGTTACAGCGACCACAACCGATACAGCGAGTGGTGTACTCATCCCAAAGTGGATGCTTCACGATATCAAATGGGATATTCTCAGGCACACGTATACGGGTCTTATTCTCGGTTACGTGAGCAGGAGTTACATCTGCAGTAGAGGATTTTACAGCATCAAATATGCTATCAACAGAATCATCTAAGACATTGATACGGAACTCGCCGTCCTTCTCATCAACTGAGAATACATAACCATCCTCCGTGATATTACTCATCATATCTACGCAGAAGCAGTTCTCATAGCTAGACTGACAACCGATCAGAACGAACTTCACCAGGTCTCTACGTCTCTGGTAGAACCAATCCTTCTCACCGCCATTTCTGAGGTAGATGTCGTCCTGACGCTTGATGGCGTGCATATCGCAGCTACGCATGAAGACCAGCACTGGCTTCTGATTCAGATCTGCTTCCTTCACCTGATCCTCTGTGAAGTAGAAGAGTGTCTCAGATAGCGGAGTCAGAACCTCTTTAGCGGAGTAGTCAGACTTCTTATGGAGCTCGATCTCAGAAGCATCCTTGATCTCGTCATAGATGATTACATCTACATCTTTGTGTCTGCCTGCACCAATCTTCACTACCGGCGCGAAGATGCGGTAGGTCTGCTGGAGCTCTGCGATGGCCTTGCCGAAGCCATCTTGGTTAAGCACATAACCCATATGATTTCCTCCTGTTAAGAAACATACTATTGCGAAATTTCTTGTTAGATTCTGACAGGGAATAGGAATAGATTCCACTGTAATTAAGGAAGCTGTTGTCCCAAAGGCCCTTGTCAAAAAATTAACAAAAAATACAACTCTCACTTTCATTTTATGAATTTCTATTGTAATATGTGTGACATAGGAAACACTTTCCAAACTTCGATGAAGGAAATAGAGAAAATCGGGAAAACCAACAAAAAGTCTGGTCTACATTTGTGGAGAATTTATAAATGAAAAAGCAGGAGAACTATGATTACGGGAAGCTGCCACTGTTCGACGGAATCAAGCCTGAGGAAGTTGACGGCCTCATGGGCTGCCTGTCCGGGCATATAAGGGAATTCAAGAGGAATGAGTACATCATCATGGATGAGGACGAGGCGCGATATGTCTGCGTGGTGCTAGAAGGCTGCGTCCACATGCTGAAGGAGGACGAGGAGGGGCATCGATCCTTTCTCATCTACATCCAGCCAGGGGAGCTCTTCGATGAGTCCTTTGCCCTGCGAAGAATACGCCGCTCTAAGGTATCCTTCCTGGCGGCTCGGCGGACAGTGGCACTATTCTTGCCATTTTCCAAGGTGATGAATATGTGTAGTAATGGCTGCCGCTTCCACCAGCGGATGATCGAGAATATGTACGAGCTTCTGACTGTGAAGAATCTCTTCCTAATGCAGAAAATCGACATCGTCTCTAAGGAGCGACTACGGGATAAGGTCCTGGCCTACCTGAAGCTACAGCTGACCGGTGACCCTGGAATGGGCGCGTCTCGTGGCATCGAGATCCTTGGGCATGACACGGTGCGGATCCCTCTCAATAAGTCGGAGCTGGCTCATTATCTAAATGTAAACCGGACTTCACTCTGCAGGGAACTAACTCTCATGGAGGAGGAGCAGTTGATTGCAGTGGATGGAGATACATATAAGGTGCTGTAATCCTACTCCCACTTACGCTCTTCGAGGAGCTTGGAGCGGTAGTGCATTTCGCTGACAGTATAGACTGTGATGAAAGCCTGAGGATCTATCTCGTGGAGATAGGTCATGAGCTTCTGGTACTCAGACTTATTCACGATAGCGATGATCTCATTATGCTCCTCCATGCGATAGGCACCGAAGGCCTTATAGATGGTAGCACCACTTTTCAGCTCATGGAGGATGTAGTTACGAATCTCCTCCTCCTTGGGAGAAACGATACAGACGCGGCGCTTCATATCGTGATCGAAGATGTAGTGATCCACGATAAAACCATTGAGATAAGAGCCTAAGAGACTGAGGACAACAGTCTTACCGTCATAAGCAAGAGCAGAGGATAGGGCGATGACTAGGCCTGCAGCACCAAGTGCTTTCCCCAGCTCGATGTGGAGATACTTATTGAGAATCATGGCAATGATATCGATACCGCCGGAACTTGCATTCATATTGAAAAGCATTGCGATACCGATGCTGACGGTGAAGATATAGCAGACCACATCAAGGGTAGCATCCCCAGTCATTGAGGTATAGTTGGGAAGCAGTTTCTCATAGACCCGGATAACGATTGGTAAGAGGATCGACGTATAAACGGTTTTGATACCGAAGGAATGTCCGCAGGTGAAGAAGCCGATAACCAGCAGGGTGACATTCAGGAACATGGTAATCTGCGCCACGGAAAATGGCATGAAATTTGTAAGTACGATAGAGAGACCAGACACGCTACTAACAGCTGCATGGCTGGGCTCTAGAAATAGGAAAACCGAGGAACCAACGATAATGGTTGCAAGGGTCATTTTGATAATATCCTTAATAATCTGAATTGGACTTGTCTTCATTGATAGCCTCCAGGTAGTGAAAAAGTCTCATCCCATTCTATTCCATGATAGGGTGCTTCGCAACCGATTTTATTGAAATGTAGGGCGTCCGTAATAAATAGTATTTTACTGGAAGGACGGCTGGCGGACGTCAATTAGAAATTACCTCTTGGGTATAAATTATCTCAAATTCCTTACGATAATAGTAATAAGGGAATGTGTTTCCAAGGGGAAACTGTAACCGACATGGATGTCTAAACCCGATGACAAAGGGAGTAGATTATGAGAGTAGAAGAGTATACAGGAGTTAGTAGATTAAGAGGAAGAGGCCAATACGATCAGCATGATTTGTTAGGTCGTTTTGACGAAACTCTTGCGGATCGCCTGAAGGAAGTGATGAGTCGTCCAGACACTCAGGAAGAGGAGATGGATACTCGTGCAAGTCAGGATCCGAAGGATATCGGGAAGCGTAATAGAAGCCACTCTGAGGTGGTTCGTTATCCAGATGGTACCATGGTAGAAGTTATCACCACAGTTGCTGCCGATGGCAGTGAGAAGGTGAAGGTGAAAATTCTATCCCAGCCAGGTGGCTATAGAAATGATATGGCCCAAAAATTCAGCGGAGCAGACGGTGGAGCGTGAAAGCTTCCATAGGATGCTATGAAGATAATAGAAAAAATATATGATTGCAATGTATCGTAGAATCCATACAGGCTGCCTGCGATATGCAGAAAAATAACCCTGAGGAAGAAAATCTTCCCCAGGGTTTACCTTTGTCTACTAATCTAGAATTAGAAATCTACTTCTGTATCGTAGTAGCAAGCCTTCAGGAGCTTCTCCATCTCTTCCTGAGTAGGAATACGAGGGTTAGAACCTGTACATGCATCTCCGATTGCACGCTCAGCGATACCAGGAAGTCTCTCAAGGAATACTTCCTCAGGAACGAAGCCATTCTCTGTTGGATAAGAGTCTGGGCCATAGTTCTTAATGCAGTGAGGGATATTCAGAGCGTCATTCATGTCGCGAACATACTTGATTAATGCTGCAACCTTCTCGTCGTCATTAGCACCCTCTAAGTGCATGTAATCAGCGATAACGCCGTAACGCTTCTTAGCCTCAGGGTTCTTCGCATTGAAGGCAATAACCTTAGGCAGATACATAGCATTAGCAGCACCATGGATGATATGTGCACCGTAGTCAGCGAAGACTGCACCAGTCTTATGTGCCATAGAATGAACGATACCTAGAAGAGCATTAGAGAATGCCATACCAGCCAGGCACTGTGCATTATGCATACGGTCACGAGCAGCCATATCCTCATTATAAGAGTCAATCAAATTCTTCTGGATCATCTCGATTGCATGGATAGCAAGTGGATCGGTGAAGTCGCAGTTAGCAGTAGATACATAAGCCTCGATCGCGTGTGTCAGGGCGTCCATACCAGTGTGAGCAACCAGTTTCTTAGGCATGGTCTCAGCCAGATCAGGGTCAACGATTGCTACGTCTGGAGTGATCTCAAAGTCAGCGATAGGATACTTGGTACCCTTTTCATAATCAGTGATAATAGAGAAAGCGGTTACCTCTGTAGCAGTACCAGATGTAGAAGATACAGCGCAGAAATGAGCCTTGGTACGAAGCTGTGGCAGTCCAAATACCTTACACATATCCTCGAAAGTACAATCTGGATACTCATACTTGATCCACATTGCCTTAGCAGCATCGATTGGTGAACCACCACCGATAGCTACGATCCAGTCAGGCTGGAACTTTGCCATGGCCTCAGCACCACGCATAACGGTTTCAACAGATGGATCAGACTCGATGCCCTCGAAAAGCTCGACTTCCATGCCAGCTTCCTTCAGATAATCTTCGGCACGCTGTAAGAAACCAGCACGCTTCATAGAACCACCGCCAACACAGATGATTGCACGCTTACCCTGCAGATCCTTCAGTGCAGCGAGAGCGCCTTTGCCATGATAGATGTCTCTTGGTAATGTAAATCTAGCCATCAGTAACCTCCTTAAATTTTTCCTTCTCAATGAAAACACATCAATTCAAGTTCGATAAATGTAAACCCTGCCAAAGTACTCTGTTGAATCCAAATTTGGTATTGATTGTTAAGAATATGTCAGGATTGTTAAATATCTAACGAACTTAAATATAGTTTATCCTATTTGGGGAATAAATCAAGGGCTTTATGTGAAAAGATTGTTAAAGTTTTCGCATCCGCTTATCGATTCTGTGGCACATGTAGAAGTAGGCAATCAGCATAATGACATCTGTCAGTAGCCAAGAGATGGGATATACGTCCATCAGCATCTCAAACTTGTGACTCAGTGGGAAAATGAAGAAGACACAAGCCAGGCGGAAGGCGCATGTTCCGATGACAATAATCAGAGTCGGAGTCAGAGAGTGACCATGGCCACGGAGAGAGGAACCTGCCACATCAAAAGGTACTTCGAAAAACTCGAAGATGGTGCGGTGAAAGAGATTCACTGTTGCAAACCACAGCACAGCCTTGTCGGTAGAGTAGAGCCCCAGGAAGAAACCGCGGAAACCGACCAGAGCCACACCTACAAGGAAGCAGGAGATGAGCCCGAAGAGATTACAGAGCCAGAAAATCCGGCGGCAACGATCCTCATGGCCAGCCGCGTGATTCTGGCTGGTGAAAGTCACAGCTGCAGAGGCAAAGCCTGCAGAGAAAAAGTAAGTGTAGAGATCGAAGTACTGACCAATGGATGCGCCAGCAACTGCCGCATCTCCAAAGGAATTAATAGCGCTCTGGATGCAGACATTAGAGATGCTAAACAGCATACCCTGCAGACCTGCAGGCAGACCGATAACAATAATTTTCTTCAGTAGTCTGTGATCGATGCCCAAATCATGGAATCGGAAGGTAAAAGGCGACTTCTCTTTCCAGAGGAAGTAGATGACCAGACCAGCTGCGATTCCATTCGAGATCACAGTTGCCAGCCCGACACCGATGACGCTCAGTCCACAGACTACAACAAAAAAGAGATTCAGCACTACATTGATGACGCCAGACAGCATGAGGCTGTAGAGAGGTCGCTTGCTGTCACCCTGGCTTCTCAGCACCGCCGAGCCAAAATTGTAGACCATCTCAAATGGCACACCAATTAGGAAGATACGTAGATAAAGCACAGCGTCATCCATGATATTGCTTGGGGTAGAGATGAGACCAAGCATCGGTACCGCAAGGCCTTCCCCCAGGACAATTAAGCCCAGACCGATCAGTAGGGCCAGGGCGATGGAAGTATGTACGGCATCGTGGATTTTCTTAGATTCATTACGGGCAATCAGATTGGAGATGACCACATTGGAACCAACGGAGATTCCGACGAAAGTCAGCACCAGGAGATTGATGATGTAACCATTAGCTCCGACAGCTGCCTGAGCCTGTCGATTAACGAAGCGGCCCACAACCGCTGTATCAGCAGAGTTGAAGAGCTGCTGCAGGATGCTGGTTGCCGCCAGAGGCAGAGCGAATGCGATGAGTTTCTTAGCAAGTGGACCATTGAGCATGTCCACGGAGTAGGACTTTGTTTTCATGGTAATCTTTTCTTCTTCTAACTTTTATTTCATGAGGAAATGTAGACCCAACCGATCACATATCCTCAACAGTTACCTAGACTAGCACATCGAATAGGGTCTTGTGAACTTCAACGCGGTAACGAGTTCATAAGGAAAAACGTTGAAATGGACATGTGAGGCAGAAAGGCTGTAAGTCCTATAAACTCTAATTATTAACAGTTTATTAAATGTGGAGCCAAAGTATTGTAACCCCAAAATACCTATGCTATAAAAAAGAAAAATTGCTTAGGCAAAACATTTTTTTCATAACTCAGCCACGTGATGGGAATCACGTGGCACTCTCCCCGAATTTGAAGGCACTGGTTTTTCCAGCGCCTTTTTTTAACGCAGTCGGAGTACAAGCTCCGACTGCGTTAAACGCTCCGCGAGGATGCGCACGGATTCGGACGGGAATTTGTCTGCTGAAGCAGACCCGAATCCGGCGCGCAAGACTTGCGAGCGAGTCTTGACTGCGAATCGCAAGCCTCCAAATAGCGATTAGGATGTAACCCAATCCCCGCACCAGACTTGGATGCGGTTTACATTTCTGAGGAATGTGCGGAATCTGTATATAGACTCCATACAAAATATAAGTACACGAAAACACCAAAAATGCAGATAAATACGGGCTTCCATGGAATAAAAGAAGTAGTATAATATGAATAAGTATGCAAACTTTGCTGCATATTAAAGTGAATTTGGATGAAATCTAATTTGATAAAGTCTAGGGTGGATGAAATCCAATACGCATGAAATCTGGGTGGATGAATCTAATTTGGATGTAATCTGCAATGAATAGGTTCCATCCAATACGAATGAGATCTATAGGAGACAGGGATTCCCATGTATCAGTTCAAAGAGGAAGAGCGAATTGCTTATGAAAGCAATCCCATTGCAATGGCGATTTATGAATTTGCGGATGGCGAAGTGCGGACACATGTGGTGTCGGACGGATTTTGCCGCATTATGCATGCAGAGAGGGAGACCCTTCGTGACATCCTAGACCGCGATATGTTCGGCCTGGTGCACCCAGAGGATCGGCCTCGTCTGATGAAGCTGGGTGAGGAATATGTGCTTGGCTCCAGCGTCTACGACATCATCTATCGAATCCGCCCAATAGATAGCCAGGAGTACTTCTACGTCCACACCAAGGCCTATAAAAAGGTGCTTGATGACGGCTCAATCATCGGATTCTTCTATTATATGGACATCACCAACACCGTTCGCGGCATAAGTCTCATGTCCCAGGACGAGTTCTATTCCGTGCAGACCGACTTCTTCTATAAGGATGAGATCACTGGCCTGCCCAATAGCAATTATTTCCACGAATTCTACGACGAGAAGGTCCAGTATTTCTTCGAGATCAATAAGCAACCATACCTGATCTACACCGATCTGAACGGTATGCAGGCCTACAATAACCAGTACGGTAATGTGGAGGGCGACAAGCTGCTGCGCCTCACTGGTCAGATTATGAGGGAGGAGCTCCCGGGAGCGGTGATCTGCCGAGATTGCGAGGACCACATCCTGGCCATCGTCCCTATGTCCCTGAAGGGAAATGTAGACCGAGGCGATACTGTGGAGTCTACGGGGGAAGCATGCAGTTCATCTCAGACTCCAGAGAATGTACCAACGAATGCTGGAGAATCTGCGGCGACAAAAAATGGGTTCGAGGAAGAATCAGTAGCAGTTGATGATGGAAGTGCAGAGACCCAGGATAATCTCAGAGCATTAGGCAGTATGATCAACCGCATCCAGGAGCGCCTAGTGGCAGAGTCCACAGGCAATACCATGGGTATCCTGGCAGGAGTAGTGGAGCTGACCCCAGCCATCACTGGAGCTGAGGCCATCGACCACGCCAAGCATGCCATCCGTGCCATCGGTACCGACCTGAATCAGGTCTACTGCGTCTATAGCCAGGAGGTGGAGAATGCCTATCTCCATGAGCGCTATATCATCGAAAATATAGACCATGCCATGAAGTCCGGTTGGATCCGGGTCTATTACCAGGGCATCTTACGTACCCAGACCAGAAAGCTCGCATCCTTCGAGGCGCTGGCACGTTGGGATGATCCAGAACTTGGACTGATGCAGCCTAAGGACTTCATCCCAGCCCTTCAGAAGTATCATATGATTAGTAGCCTAGACCTCTTTATGCTAGAGCAGGTGTGTCGAGAGTGGCAGACCAGAATCGATTACTTTGGTGTAGAGACGCCTACATCGGTGAATTTCTCTGTACAGGGATTCGATCAGTTCGATATGGTGGCGAGGATCCAGGAGATTGTGGATAGCTATCACATCTCCCATGACAAGATCATTATCGAGATCACGGAGCAGGATGTGGCGAAGGCGGATCAGAGATTCCAGAAGCAGTTGATGAATCTAAAGGAATTGGGATTTAAGATCTGGGTAGACGACTTCGGCTCAGGCTACTCCTCACTGAATGTATTCAATCGATATAATTTTGATCTGATTAAGCTGGATCTCGAACTCCTTCGTAACCTAGATAGTAATAATGGAACCAATCGTAAGATTCTGACAGCCATGGTTCGTCTGGCGAAGTCTCTAGGCGTGCATACCCTGGCTGAGGGTCTGGATAATGAGGAGCAGTTACAATTCCTACGAGAGGCTGGCTGTGGTCGTGCCCAGGGATATCTCTTCTCTAGACCGAAGTCCATTGAAGCTCACATGGAACATATGCGTATGAACCAATCACTTTCTCCAGAATCTCCAGAAGAGGCTGAGGAACTGGATGCACTTGAGGTGGCCCATGACCCATCCCAGTTAGAGTATCGACCAGATAGTTTCCGAGATCTCCCAGTTGCATATGCTGTTTTCGAGGCTCATCTGAATGAGGATGAGACGGCGATTCAGGATGCGATCTATCGATTTGTAAATCCTCAGTATTCTCGCATGTTTGGAAAGCCAGTTGAGGAATTGATCGGTAGACCAGTTGGGATGGCTCTTGGTGGTATCGCAGACCTGTGGTGGAAGCGGGGCTATGAGGTCATGACCCAGGGTAAGGTCATTAAGGATCGCCTCTATTCTAAGATTATCAATCACTGGATTGACTTCGTCATCGCGCCAGCGAATGAACCTGGAATGATCTCTGTTATTTTCCTGAATGTGGATGAGGACCATGCCATTACTCAGCAGCTGGAGAGAGATAAGGATACTGGACTGGCAATTCTGGATATCGCTCAGGTTCTGGGTGGTTCTCTCCAGTATGAGAGGGTAATCAAGCAGTCCCTTGCCATGATTGGTGAGAAGGTCAATCTCAGAAGCATAAGTATCTTCGAATTTCAGGGACAGAGCGATGCACGCCTTACATTTCACTGGTCTGATCCAGATAGCAAGTGTGACGAGACCCACTTGCAGGAACTATTCGGGCTGAATCGTGAGTCTCCTGTTATCACGGAATTCATGGAGGGACAAACCGGTCTCCATCTGGAGGCGGTAGAGAGCATTAAGAAGCATTCCTTGGAATACTATGATGTGCTGGCGAGAAATGGTGTCTTGAATGTGCTGAGCGTGCCTCTTATCAATCGTGGTGAGATCATCGGATATATGATTGCTGAGAATCTGCAGGAAGAGCAGGATCTGGATGCAGAGCGTCTGATTGAGGCGGTATCTTACTTCCTGGCGCAGAAGATTGTCAGTGCGGAACTAATGACTCAGCTTGAGGAGATGAGTATCCTGGATCAGCTGACGAATGTGCAGAATCGAAATGCCCTGATGCAGCGCGCTGAGGAACTGCAGGAGAACTATGCCAAGAGAAAGCAGGCCAAGGCGCTGCAGGGTGCGATGTCGATGCTGAATCAGGCCACAAAGAATGCGGGCTTAGATAGTTTCGCTACGGGGATTCGTCTGAATACGAACCAGTATTCCCTTGGAATTATCTACGTGGATGCCAACGGACTGAAGCAGATCAATGACGCCAGCGGACATGAGGCTGGTGACGGCTATCTCCGTAAGATTGCAAGACTATTGAGTGATATCTGCGGAGAGAAATTTGTCTACCGTGCAGGTGGCGATGAGTTTGTAGTCATGATGGAAGGCATAAGCAAGGAAGACTTCGATGAAGTGATGCAAGAATTGCGTCAGCGGATTGATGAGGATTCTGAAGTATCCATGGCGATTGGCACTGAGTGGCTAGAATCCGCTGAGAATGTGGAGGAAGCGATCCACGAAGCGGATCACCGCATGTACGAGGATAAGAAGAAGTATTATATGACTCACGACCGTCGTCGACGCCAGTGAGAGCTGTATGGGAAAGCAGGTGTGTATCATCCAAATTTGACTTACAAAGCAAATAAGGCGAAACACAAAAAAGAGCAAGCGAATTCGCTTGCTCTTAGACATAGATTAGCTATATCGGGTTTTCTTGTGTTGAAAAAACGTATCAGCCTTCGACAATCTCAGTCTTTGAAATATCACAATTGTCAGGCTCGATAATTTTCTCACCAATGGACTTCACGACCATCTTGCCCTGGCCAGGATTCAGGATGGAGTCCACATGGTTCACGATCTCGACATCCATATTGGTGCTATACTCGAAGGCATATCTGGTATTTACCATCTTGCAATTCACCATCTTCAAACCATCTATATAATCAAGACCTTGCTCGGAAGCAATGGTACAGTTAATCAGTGTGAGATTTTTAGTATTCCAAGCCAGATACTCGCCTGAGATATAGGAATCGTAGACGGTGACATTTTCACAATTCCAGAAGCAGTCTTTGGTCAGGAACTTACAGTTACGAGCGGTTACATTCTTCGCTCCATCGAATGCGTAATTGCCATATAGTTCAACGTGGTCAAGGTCTACATTTTCACAATTCATACCGAAGTAGTCGCCCTTGGCAGTGACATGATCCAGGGTCACATCCTTACACATCCAGAAGGTTTCCTTAGCATCTGCAAAGGTCACATTGCGGAGGGTTACATCCTGACAGCGACGAAAATTCTTCGGTGCCCAAATCATTGAATCTTCAACTATAAGGTGATTGGTGTACCATACGCCAGAGCGGCCCATTTCCTGCCATACAGAGTCCTTCACAGTGACATTATTGGAATACCACAGCGGATACTTGTACTGAAATTCGCTGTTGAACAGCTTGATATTCTTACTTTCCTTCAGAGGTGATTCGCCATCGTGGAAGACGGTGTCGTATATTTCGAGATTTTCTCCGCGGTACAGTGCACGCTCGCCAGCTAGGTTTTCCTGTCGGATGGTTTCGTTGCGACGTGTAATTGGGCTAAAACGGTTCTGATTTGTATTGCTCATATTTTCCATTAAGATAAAACTCCTTTTCTTACATGGAATAGTATACGTCAAGGCTATGGCTATACGTCAAGTTTGTGGATGGTTTTTAGAAACATTTTAGAAATCTGTGAAGCGAAATTATTGAGTTACTGAGTTTTGACGCAATTTATGATTTCTTTAGCATATTTAGATTTAGCTTAGAATTCTGAACTGAAAAGAGGGGATTAATTCAGAAAAAGTTTCGAGATTTTATCGGGAGTTAATTGCTTACAGAAGCTTGGAGTCATTAGACTTATAGGAAATGTAAACCGACCAGAGAGTTGGTATTCAAAAAAGAAGAGCGAGTCTTGACATCGACCAGAAAATAAATCTTCAGTAAAGAGGGACAAAACCATCTCGAAATAAAAGAGCAAAAAAGAAAGGGAATAAAATGAGTTTCACAGAATTATTAGAAGAGCGAAAGGTGCTCTTAGAAAAGGAAATTGCAAGTTTAAGGAGAGAGCGAAAGTACCCAGATGGATCGCTTATTATCAAGTATAGAGGTGGTAGGACAAGTTTCTACCATACAACAAAAAAGGATGGGAAAAGCATACAAAAGTACCTTCCAAAGAGTAACCATGAACTTTTGAGTTGCATGGTGAAGAAGCGCTATCAAAAAATTATGCTAAAAGCGGATGCGGTTGAACTATCGGCGATTCAGGAATTCCAGAAAGCATACCAACGTAGGATGTGTGAATCTGATCAGCGATTCGTTGAGAATTCAGAGGTGCAGTCTATTTTGAGCGAGCAGAGGCGGGGGAATAAGGCAAAGAGTCCTGCAATTCGTGAGAAGGTAATGCGTTGGTCAAAGGAGTCTTATAAGAAGAGTAATAAAAAGGAAGAACATCTGACAGTCCCTACGGGTCAGGGATTGTGGGTGCGTTCAAAATCCGAGGCACTGATTGTGAGTGCATTAAGGAAGTACCAGATTCCTTTCCGCTATGAATGTGCCCTCGATGTGATCTATAAGGATGATTTCTTTACAGCTTATCCAGACTTCACAATCATGGATCCATTCACTGGAAAGATCTACTATTGGGAGCATTGCGGGCTTATGGGAGACGAAGGATACGAAGAGGACTTGCAAAGGAAACTCCAGTATTATCCGGAGAATCAGATATATCCATTCCAGAATCTAATCATGACTTATGAGGATAAGGAGCATCCATTGTCCTATGAGGAAATCGAGGCGACAATTCGATTTTGGTTTGTGGTATAGAGCTTGTGTTTCGCCCAGATTGGCTAGGGCAGGGGTAAAAGGCGAACTTCCGCTGTGTGTGGACGAAGTAGCTTGTCTACCCGCATAGTGTGTTTCACCCAAACTAGCAAGGACAGGGGTAAAAAGGCGAACTTCCGCTGTGTGTAAGCGAAGTAGCTTGTCTACCCGCATAGTGTGTTTCGCCCAAACTAGCAAGGGCAGGGGTAAAAAGGCGAACTCATGCCGAGTCAGGCCGTGAGGACTAGTCTTACTAGAGAGTTTGTTTCGTCTTATTTGCCTGATAAACCGAATATGGGTGAAACACGCTATATTTTTAAGCAAGTAATGGTTCCATGTAACAATAAATGTCGCCTTATTTGCCCGGGAAGCCGAATTGGGATGCAACACACTCCAGAGAGCAAATGAACCACCGCCGCTAGCCGTCCAACACACTCCAGAGAGCAAATGAACCATTGTCACTAGTCAATAGAGCAGAATTTCCAAGAAGTGTATGCAATGCTGGATAGACCATATAAATTAGTTCGATGAAATACACTATAGAACAGAATTTGAGATGCTCAGAAGACACATGCGATGAAAAAAACCGACTCCCAAAGAAGCCGGTCTTTTCCTAATTTGAATACTAGAGGAATGTTAGGTTACAGCAGGGGTCTGCTGTTGACATCAGATAGTGATTATCCGCACTCCCATGCAATTTAGTTTTCCGCTTACTGCACTCCGGAATAAGGAGCCAGAGTTTTACGCAATGTAGGACCAACAATTGCTACAATCACCATTTTGATCAGGTCTTCGATAATGAATGGGATGACGCCAGCACCCAGTGCCTGGATGAAAGTCATCTTCATGGAATAAGCCAGCCAAGCGGTTCCTAGTAGATATGGAATCCAGGTTGCAGCCTCCATCAGGAGGATGGAAGCGATTACTGACAGGATGACGGACTTCTTAGCCAGCTCCAGAGTTCCCTTCAGTCCTAGTCCGATGACGATTGCCATAGGTAGGAAACCGATGATGTATCCGCCAGTTGGCCCGAAGAGCTTACCAGGGCCTCCAGCGAAACCTGAGAAGACAGGCAGACCGATGAGACCAATCAGCATATAGAGACAGTAGGCGATGGTGCCAGCCTTCCAGTCCAGGATGTACATGGTGAGGTAGATAGCCAGATTGGTGAGGGACACAGGCACTGGGCCGATTGGCAGGGACAGAGGTCCCAGAATGCAGATGATTGCGGTCATCAGCGCGGATGTGGTCATCATGATGATTTTCTTGTTGCTACTTGTACGATTGCTAATACCCATTTTTTTTCTCCTTCCATAAATGTAAACCAAGCTAGCTTTAGCAGCACATATCTCAACTGCGATGCACCGAAGTCATAAGGTGTGCTCCAAAAGTCGCATGGTCTATATTTCCAAATATCAATAAAAAAGTTGCTTACGAGTTCCCATGATCAGGCCCAGGCAGGCTTGATGTCGCGGCCAAGCTCAGTCAGCATGGTCAGGTCCTGCTTAATGGTGGAGCCGGAGGTTGTCAGCATATTTCCAGTGATGGAAGCGCTGGCGCCTGCGTCAAAGGTGCTACGACCATTGTCAGACATGAGAGAGCGACCACCTGCGAGACGGATGTCTGCCTCAGGTACGATGTAGCGGTACATGGCGATGGTGCGGAGAATGTCCTCCTCGGTGAGGCGAGGCATATTCTCCAGTGGAGTGCCCTTAATCGGCATCAGTGAGTTGATTGGAATGGAATTCACATGGAGCTTGGCCAGAGTCAGAGCCATGTCGATACGATCCTGCCAGGACTCGCCCATTCCGATGATGCCGCCGGAGCAGACCTCCATGCCCTCAGCCTGGGCACGCTTGATATTCTCAATTTTCTCGTCGTAGGTATGAGTAGTGCAAATCTGTGGGAAATAGTTCCGAGAGGTCTCCAGGTTACAGTGAACTGCACCGACGCCTACTTCGTGCAGACGATGGAGCTGCTCTGCTGACAGGAAACCAAGTGATGCACACAGATGAATGTCCAGCTCACGATTCATCCGGTCAAAAGCGGAGATAAGCTTTTCAAAGTCAGCAGCAGTTGGTGTGCGACCACTGTCCACGATGGAGAAGCGATCCACGCCTTCCTCCTGATTGGCACGGGCGGCTGCAACGATTGCGTCTTCATCAAGCATAGCATGGGCTTCGCAGCCAGTATGATGATGGGCGGACTGGGCACAGAACTTACAGTTCTCGCTGCAACGTCCCTCAACACCGCTGATGATGGTGCACAGGTCCACCTTGTCACCGCTGAAGTGCTTGCGCAGGCGATCCGCACCAGACTTCAGTTCCTCTAGGTCGCAATCCACCAGCCCTTGCAGGATTCCTTGATCCTTGGCGTTAAGTCGACGACCAGCGATAATCTCATCCGCCAGAACGCTGAGATCAATAGATTTCATCTCGCTATTTTCCATAATTGTCACCCCATGATGTCGTAAAAATACTTCATTTTGCATATCAGTTGTAGGCCAGTTCGGTCAGCTGTTACCGGCTGATTTTTGACTCACAACAAGCTCCATTTTACCCTTTGTGAAATATATGTCAACCATATAATTTTGCAGCAGGGTGACAATTAGCGCAAAGCGATGGTAGAGGAGGGGGGTTCACCCTTTTTTGGCAT
>Ga0256407_10007630_pt1 | contig 16192 bp, 1 predicted proteins | sample RumenRJG_04DNA_FD_193489 | JGI IMG/M metagenome (GOLD analysis project Ga0256407, IMG submission 193489) | Bovine rumen microbial communities from Lethbridge, Alberta, Canada - RJG_04 | ecosystem: Host-associated > Mammals > Digestive system > Stomach > Rumen | place: Canada: Alberta | collected...
TGGGCCCAATCCCCAATCCCCAATCCCCAATCCCCAATCCCCAAACCTCACACAAATCCCCTATAGCCTTTAAAATTTATTCCAATTTTCAATAAAATTTTTTTAAAAAATAATTTAAATAATTTTAAATATTAAAATGTTATAAAAATTTTAAAATATTATTGAATTAATCATAATTACCCTCACCTCCACTAGCAATACTACTTTCTGAATCTATACTATCAATTTTATCTTTTATGTTTTCTTTTTGATCTTCTTGTTCTTCTTGCTCATCTTCAATTCTCTTTTCAACATCTTTTTTGAAATCATCAGGAATATCTTTTCCTATTATTTCATATAAATAAATAATTTTATTAATTGGAATATTCATCTTCTTTAATTCATTCAGTTCCTTAATATATTTTTCATCATTAATTATTTTTTTTCCCCATAAGTCTTCTGTTCTTATTATATAATTTATTATATTATTATTATTTAATTCAATTTTCTTTTTTTTATCACTTTCTAAATATAATACTAAAGTCATAAATAATCTAAGGGCAGTAGCTAAATCTTTTCTATTTATATTTCGGTCCTTTTTGAAAAATTCATTTATCATGTTTTCAGTATTACTATCTAATTTTTCTTGATATAATATTAAATCGGAAGAGACATCCTCGTAAATGCATTTTAAATAATAATCAAAAATTTCAGTTGTTTTATCAACAGTAAGCGTTTTATTATCTTTGAATATACTTGGAAAATATTGTGATATATCTTCAACCTTATCCAATATATCTTCAATTTTAGTATCTGCATTAATTATATAATCATTGTTATTATTTTCTGTTTTATTTTTATTTAATAAATTAATTAATTTCAAAAAGTCTTTAATTATATTTTGAATAATATTATTATCATTATTTTCTTTATAAAATTTGTATATAATCACTTTATCATCTAATGATATATTATTATTATTATTATACTTAGATTTAAGGTTAGTAATATGATTTGAAATTTGATTACTAAATAATTCATCATTATAAATAAATTTAGTAATTGTTTCATTTTCTTTACTTGATTCATTTAATAATTGTTTATTATTTAATAATAAATCTGTAATAGTTTCCTCTATAAGTTCATAATTAATAACATATTCTTTATAAATACTATATCCATTCGGATATAAATCTAACATTCTTCTATATGATAAATTAAATATTACATCTATAAATGAAATATTATCAGGTAATTTTAAATTAAATATTTCATTTTTATCAAGTTGTTGCACATTTACTTTAATTTTATCACTAAGATTGTATATTCCTTTCTTTTCATACAAATTTTTAATATTTTCATTTTGTTGTTTAATAAAATATTTATATATAATTTCATAAATTCTTCCAAAATCAGTATCATCATGCATAAAGAAATCACATAATTTATTATCTATAGTTAGTTTTGGCTTATGTTTTATTTCATCTAACGTAACATTTTTATAAAATTCTATAAATTTATCAAATAATTCAGAATTTTCTTTATTTTCTTTGTATATTTCAGTATCTTTTAATTTTATTTTTTCAGCATCTTCTTTGGATATATTATTTGAATATTTTTGACTTATTATATTTAATGCTTTATTGAATATATGCATATTTTCCATGAAATTTTTATTTTTATTTTTATCTGATTTAGAATTAATTCTATTATCTAAATACATTTTTAATATTGAATATTTATTTTCATCCTCCTTTTTTATTTTTTCATATATATATTTATCATCTAAATAATTTGTATAATAAAAAAATTCATAAAATGGAAACTCTTCAAAGTTATCTTTATATTGCTCAGGACCAAATTTTTCTGTTAATAAATTAATGAAAGATTTTTCATCACCATCTATATTAATATCTTTACTATCTTTTTCAAAATCTTCAATCAATTTTTGTATTTTCGATTCTAAATCATTTTCTTTTTTTATTAATGTTTCGTAATTGTTAATACATTCTATATTATTTAATTCTGGAAACAGATTAACAAATATATAATTCATAAATTTTTCTATTGAATCTATCTTTATATTTATTAATTCTTTTTCAAGACGTTCCCAACTTTCTTTTAAAACTTCTTCCCAATTCATATCTTTCGGCTTATAATCATCGAAATAAGTTTTATTTGTTAATAATTTTGCAAAGAATAAATGAGAATATAAAATATAATTTAATAATCTATACGTAATTTGGCTTAAATTTCTAACAACTTTTTTGTCATTTCTAAAATTATTTTTATCAGTTTTGAAAATACCTATTTCTTTTTCAAAAGATGGTTTCATATAGTTCTCTTTAAATTCATCAAGTGTCATAGAATCAATTTCTTTTAATCTTATATTATTATCTTCCATTTCTTTTTTATCTTTAAATATTCTTATATATAATGTTTTCCTTTTCCCTGTTCTTTTAACAGGTATAATTTTTTGATTATCCTCTATAGAACCAACATTTAAATGACAATATGGACACTTCATATTTAATTCATTTTTTCCGGGAAAACCTGAAGGAATTGAATGATAATATTTTTTATCACATAGACAAACAAAGCAACCTTCTTGAGGTGTAATTTTAAAATGATTAATAATTTGAGAAAATAATTTATTATATTCAGTATCATTACCTGGATAATAATTTTTCTTTAAATATTCTTGTTTATTATTATCATATAAATAATAATACAAATTTGTTGATGATTTACCTGCTGATGAAGATGTTGATTTATATGCTGATACAGATAATTCATTTAAACAATAACGAAATCCATATAATAAAGGTTTCTTATTATCTCTATTTATATTATATTCTTTTTTGATTACATTAAATGTTTTTAGATTATATAATAAATCAATAGCTTTCATAATTTCTTTGCCTTGAAATAAAGGTAGACAAACATTATTATAAAAGTTATCAATTATTGTTGTATTAGATGTGAGTAATTTAACTAATATGGTATTATAAGAAGCCATATAAAAATTATCTATTCCTTTGTTTTTTATATTAAATTCTTGAGATTTTATTTTCTTTTTAAATGAATCTAATTCGTTATTTTTAAATTCATCAATAAATAATTTAAAATCATCTTCCTTTAAAGTTTTAACTTTATAATCGATTATAAATTTACTTATTTCGTTAGCTTTTTTAAATTCAATAAAATCTTTAAATTTATTTATTTCTAATTTTTTAATATTATTATCATCTTGAAAAAATTCATAATTATAATTATTATAAAATACTTTATACACATATAAACGAATAATTTTATAAATATTTGGTTTATCTTTATTAAAAACATCTTTTATTTTATCTTGCTTTTCACATTTAGGTTTATCATCTTTATACATTGTATAAAAATATGTTTTAATATATCCTATACAAAATAATTTACAAAAATCTTTATAATTTATATCAAATTTTTCTAAATTTTTTATAAAAGTAGAATAATTTTCTAAATATACAATACAATCTTTTAATATTTTCAATGGTTCTGAATCTAGATATTTTTTAGTGTTTAAAATATTTTTTAAATAATTTAAAGAATTTTTTTCAAATAAATATAATAATGTTTCCTCTAAAATTTTATTATTTTTTAAGTTAGATTCTATTTTATTTATAAATGGATCTTCTATATTAAATTTTGTATTAATATTCTCTTCTTTTTTCTTTAAATTATCCATAGTTAAATTATTCTTTAATAAAAGTTGGAAAATATCAATTGATTTCTTTACCATTTCATTATGTTTTAATAATATTTCTAATATACTAACCCGATAATTAGGATTATTATTCTTTTTAATTTCTTTATATAAAATATATCTCAGATTATCAAAATAATACAAATCATCTTTATAAGCATCTTTCTCTTTAATTATTGACTCGTATATTCCATTAAAACTATTTATAAGACTATCACTTAAATCATCAGTATTATTATATTTTTGGATAATTTCTGCATTAATCCTTAATTTTTCCCTTAATTCATTTATTTTATCTAAATTAGTTTTACCACTAAATATTTCAATTACTTTTATTAATTCATCAATTATATACATTTCATTCAAAAATATAAATAAATTATCATTTAAATATTGTAAAACTTTATTTATTTCAATTAATTTAGATTTATATTGTGAGAGATTTTCTTTTTTTATATTTTCATTCGTTATACAATAACAAATGATAGCCAATAGAATATAATAACTTTCATTAACTTCAGTAGTTACTTCCATATTTTTATCTTTATTAGTAATATATTTAATATTACCTTCATTATACAAATATTCAATCATTTCATATAATTTTTCTTTATTATTGTCAAAAATTATTATTGATTCATCAACAATTTTTAATATATTTTTAATATAATTTGAATTAGTTTCAATCCATATTATTTTTATAAATATATTTGAAATATAATCATTTGTTTTTATAATATGATTTTCATTATTAAATCTTAAATTCAATAATAATATTATAATTTTATGATATATATCTTCATAATCTTTGTTGCTTCTATGCTTTGATAAGTAATAGGTAATATAATCTTTTAATATTATTATTTCATTTTTAGGGTCTTCATCTAAAATTTTTTCTATTGAATAATGTATCAATTTATAATTATTAGATATTTCTTTTAGAATCATATTTACGAAAAATATTTCCTTTGTATGGAGAGCATCTATATTATCATAATTATTTTGTCTTGGTTTTCTTATCAATTTTTCAGTAGAAAAATAACTTGTAATAATATTTCTATTTATATAATTGGATAGTATTTCAAAGAAATTGTAGAATCCAGGAATATTATATTTAAATGCAAATTTACATTTTAAATTAATTTTATCAGTAGGCATTTCATCCAAATAATGTATTATAATTTTTTGAATTATTTCATTACTTATTAAATTATTTTTTTTAGCATCAATTAAAGTTGTTAATATATTATTATCTTCTAATATTAAAAACACTTTTTTTAAATTTTTGATAAATAGTTCTTCTTTAATATAGTCAGTTATGCATTTTACAATATCAACAGTAAATTTATTAATTAATTTTTTCTTATGTATAATATCAATTAATTCTAAACCGGAATCATTTTCATCCGCAAAATTATCAGTTATTTTATATGCAATTTCAATTATTTTATCTTTAATTCCTTTTTCATTTTTGTCATCTAAATCATCTTTGCAATTCATATAATTAATTATATCTTCAATATAATCTTGTTGAACTTTTTTATCAAAAGATGTATTATTATCTAATTGTTCTTTCAAAAAATTAGATAAAACTTTATTGAATTCTTCATCAAGTTTTAGTTCATTTTTAAGACTATTCATTATATTAGACTTATTTTTTTGATTTGTATTTAATAAACTTTCTAATGTAATATTGCTATTACCATTTAAATTATCTATGAATATTTGATTTATATTAGGATTAATATCTGGTAAACTATATATAATATCTTTTTCTTTATCAGATTTACTATTTTTTTCTTTGTTGAAATTTCTATTTATATTTATAATAATTATATATTTATAATCATCCTTAGATTTCGGATCATCATGATATTTAGATAATATATAATTAGTTATATATTTTATATTTTGTGAATTTGATTTCTCAAATTTAATATATATATTTTTTTTATCTGGATTTTCATTTTTTTTCTTTAATTCATCTATTGTATTCTTAAATTCTTTTTCACTTTTAATTTTTGAAATCATAAAGCTCATTTCTGCGTCAAGACCTTCGATATTATTTTCTATACTAGTAAAAGTATAAATAATTGATATTTTATAATCATTTTTCTTCAAATCCTCTAAATAAGTTAAGAAATTATATGTCTTTTTTTTTTCATTATATCTTTGTTTAATTGGATTTTGTTCTGGTAAAATTGATATAATATCTTGAGGTAGAATTTTATAAATTTTATCTATTATTTTTTCTTTCAAAATATTTAAAAGTTTTTCTTTATTTTTTTCCTTTTCTGCTCCTTCATCATTTATATTAATTTGTTTTCTATAATAATATACTAATCCTTGTATATTTGGTACATCACAATTAATTAATAGGTTTTCGAGAGAATAATTATTATGTGTATACCCTTCAACTTTATTATTCAAATCTAATTTATCTATTATTTCATTTGATATCTGCTTTAATGGTTCCTCTAATAAGTTATCAAAAGTTAGATACACTTTTTCAAGCCTATTCAAAAATGCTAAATCTAATTTTTTTATTTCTCTCTTATCATAAATTATTATTATTCTAAATTTATCATTTACTAGAGTTTTTAGTTCTCTAAAACTATCTAGACAAATTCTAGCATATTTATCTTCATCAATTATTTCATAGTTCATATTATATAAGTCATATAAAAATGGATGAATATGGTCTAAATTCTCAATTATAATAACTTTGTCATCTTTAGCATCATCACGAATTTCACTTATTTTCATAAATCTATAATCATTATTATCGTCGTCAGAGAAAGGGCTTCCATCATATAATTTTATCTTTCCTTCTTTTAAAGGATTTTCTAATTTAATATTTTGAATTATTAATGGTGCTAATGATGGTTCAATTTCTAATAATAAAAATCTGCTATTAATTTCATTTATATTATCATTAATATCATTGCTAAGATTATATTTTTTTATATCGTCTTTATCAATTTTTAAATTAACATTTTTATTGTCTTTATAAACTTTATTATGCTCTAAATTATATAATGCTTTGAATAAAAATATCGAATTTAAATTTAATCTTTTTTTTGAATCACCATAAATACTTTCTAAAATCTTTTTTAATACATTAGCACGTTCTTTAATATCGTCTGGCAAATTTTCAAAATCAATATTAATTTCATATACTACACCACCAAAATTTCTTTCAATATATTTTGCTATTATGTCTATTATATCTTTTTCATTTAAATCTTCTTTATTTCTTAGAGAATTTGCTACTCCTTTTATCAAATTATAAAAATCTCTATTACCATGAAAATCTATTTTTATTTTTTTTTCTTTTTTCATTAAATCTTTGAATTCTTTTTTTAATAAAATGCTTTCAAAAATTCCTTTATTATTAATTACTTTCTTATTTTTATCAGAAGCACTGTGTGCATCGTCAATATATGATTCCTCTTTATTACTTTTTTCATCTATTATACTTTCTTTAAGTTTTTTATCATTTTTTTTATCATTATTTTTTTCATTTTCTTTATATTTTTTATATACCATTAATTGTTTGATCAATTTTAAAGTACTTTTATATTTACAATATGTGTAAGAAAGAAGCTCAAATATTTTATCATCTTTTATTTTTGGATATATACCTTCTACAATTGTTTTTGCAGTGAAACTTAATTCATCTTTTTTTCCATCTAAATCTGGAACAGTTGAAACTAAAGCTCTATTTATTTTTGCTGCATCTAATGAATAGTTACTAATACCAACAAAACTTTCATTTTGATTTTTGCCAGCAAAATCTAATTTTGGATGCAATGCTTTAAGTGGTTTATTTTTTGATCTTTCAGCTAATCCTAATTCATCAAAGCATGCAGTTGAAATTGGAAGCTTTATTATATTTTTAATTCCTTCTTTCCTTTGTTGTTCTTGTAGCTTTTTGAAATAAGTTAATTTATCACTTACTTTTTTAAATAAGTTTTCAACATCTTTTGCCTCAGTTGATAAAGAACCTTGAAAATATGTTTGTATAATTGTAGAATAAATTTTAAAAAATTTATTATTTGAATATTCACCTTTAGATGATTTATTTATTAATTGCACGCTTAAACTTTTACCAGTCCCTGGTTTACCTATAATTATAAGTGGTATATTAGTAACTAAGGCAACAAACAATAAAAAAACATTTTCTTTTAATAAAGTATTTATACCTATTCCTTTTTCTGGTTGTACCTGTTTGATAAGAAAATCTTGTTCAACATTTAAAAAACCACTAAAATTAATAAATGTCTCTTTGATACCTTTTTCTGCTTCATATATTCTATCATCAATTTCAGTCTTTAAATCTTCAAATTGAATTTGTTCATAAAGCTCACTTTCATTGCTTTCTTCATATTTTACTAATTCTAACAATTTTGGTTTTAATTCTAATTCAAAATTATTTCGCTTAAAATCATCTGTTAATCTAATATAATAACACAAATAAATAGCGCATATAATACTTCTTATTTTATTATTTTTATCGTTGTTTTTTCTTTTATTATCAGTTGTAGATTTTAAAAATTCATTTTTTTTCCTAAAATAATCCATGAAAAAATCAACTAATTTAGGAAATCTTGCTATTTCTCTTAATGAAACAACAGAATCATCATAATTTTTTCTTAAATATTTATGGCATTCAGCAATTGCATTAGTAGTTATATCATGATATTGAGATTCCCTAGTTATCTGTTTTATTTCAACTTGCAATTTATTTATTTTTTTTTCATGATTTTCAATATTTTCTTTTCCTGTTGGCTTATTTTTCATTTCTGTATCTAATTCGTTTGATTTTTGTTTTAGAATTTTTTTTAAATTTTCTTTTTCTTCTTTAGGAAATACTTTTTCAATTATACTATTTATATATTTTATTTCATCGTCCTTCTCTATCGAACCAAAACTAAAAACATAATATAAAAGTGATTGAGGTAGAGGATTTACTTCATAAACTAAATCATTTTCATTATCACTTGAAAATGTCAGCCCACAAATTTCTTTATCATTTTTTCTTTTTCTATATGGATTACAAGCACCTATTAAGCGAATGTTTTTGCTGATTTCTTTTCCATTATAAGTTCTATTAATAAATATTTCAGTTATCAAATGTAGATGTGAACATGTATTAATTTCATCAAAAAATACCCATAAATCTTCACTTTGCTCTATAGCTATTTTGTTTTGTTCATCCATTATTTCACATAAATCTTCATATGTCAAAGCTGGATTTATATTTATTATTTCAAGATTTTTTTTTCCGTTATTTATTATTTGATTTAATTTTGTTATTAGAGTGGTTTTACCACATCCAGTCTCTCCCATTATAATAACAGGAACATCAGCTAATATTCTATAAATTAATAAAATCATTTTTTTAAAATTATCATTTGTTATTACATAATTATTGTTCTCTTCTGAAATTATTGATAATAAAGATTTATATGTTATCCCATTAATTATTTCATCTCTTTCTACTTGATTAGGAAGACTTAATAGTTTTTTAATTTTAGTCAAATAATCTTTTGAATCTTTAGTTTCTGAATTTTTTGAAGGAATATCAATTTCTTCCCATTTATATTTTTCTGTATCTTTATCTTTTGTTATAAATAATAAAGGCACGTCAAATTTTATGTCTCCTAAATCGTTTTCATATGCTTTTGATAAAATATCTATAGCTTTTTCATCATTAATTTTTGATTCTCCTGTTAATAATTTTGCGAAGCCACCATTAATAAAATATTTTGTACATTTTGCATATTTATCAATATTATCATCTGTAACTTTTTTTCCTCTAGCATAAAAATCAATTTTACGATTAAAACCTTTACATTGTGACAAAAAAAGTTTAATAAACATATTTATTTGATGAAAAGAATATTTTTTAATACCAAATTCTTTCATATATTTATTTACAAAGCTTTTTATGCCTTCATTTGAATTATTTGAATCAACCTTTGGAACCATATATTTAAATTGTTGAATTATATGTTCTGGACAATCATAATCCGGCATTTCTTCAAAAGTAATATTTTCTTTTGAAAATATATCTAATATACTCATTTTTTCTAAATAATTTTCAAAACAATTTGGTATTTCTATGTATATTGAAACCCCATTTGGAATATATAATATTTTTTCATTGTTAGTATAAAATTTAGTAATAAGTAATGAGAAAAAGAATTCATTTAATATAGATTTTTCATCAGATTCAGTTAAATCAAGATGTATAGCAACTTTTTGATAATTTTCATTTTCTTTATTTATTTTTTCTAATAAATCTTTTAATTTATTAAAAATAATATTTTTATTTAATATTCCACCCAAAGGAAAATGATAATATGCTTTATCTTTAGTATCTTTTCTTATTTTTCCTGATTTTCCTAAACCACATATTTCCGAAGTTATTATTTTTATATTAGAGAACTTAGATTTATCAAATTTATTGAAAGTTTCATTTTCAAATTTTTGTTCATTTAATAGTTTTATTTCTTTCAAGAATGCATTAATCTGATCATTTTCTTTATTTGCTCCTTTATATATAAAAACTATACATGAATCTAAATATTTATTTGTATCTTTTTTTTTAATTTCTTCTTCTCCTTTATAATTTTTATATTTAATTGATAAATATTGAGATATATAAACATTCATTATACTTTGTTGATACTTAGAAATAGATTCATTTATTTCTACTGCAAATAAAGTATTATAATTACATAATATTGCCCTAGCAAAGAAAGATTGTATTTCTTCATCAGATGTTTCTTTATTTGTAATTAAAACATTCTGTGCAATTGGATATTTACCTAATTTATCCAAAAATAAATTTATAATAAATTTTTCCATAGATTCATTTTCATTACAATTATGTAAATAAATACCTTTATACTTATCAAAAGATAATATTTTTATTCTATTATAAAAATTTTCTAAACTTTCCGTTTCATTCTCTGAAAAAAATGATGTTATATAATGTGAAATATTATAAAAAGCATCTTCATTATAATCTTCATGTTTTAACCAGTCTTTAACATGGTTCACTGTTCCTTTTGTTCCTTCATTTATTTTTGAATTATCTGTATTATTAAGAATATATCTTAAAATGGAATCTATATTTTCATTATGAACTAAATATTTCATCATACTTCTAAATTGTTTTCCATGTAAAAGTCTTAAATTTGCATTTTCGATATATTTTTTGTTTAATATAGAAATATATGATTTTTTTGCTTTAGAGAGAAAATCAAGAATTTCATCTAATTGTTTTTCTTTACTTCCTAAATAATATTTAATATCTTTCAAATTTGAAATTTCTATTGTAATTTCAATTGGTAAACTACTTCCTTTAACTCGTAATACTTTCATATACTCATTTATATTTTCTAAATTATTTATTAAATCTTTAAAAATATTCAAGATTTTAGATTTTTCTTTTATATTTTCACTAATTTTAGCTTTAGGCTCTTCTTTTTCATTATTCGAATTTTCTGAAGAATCTTTTGCTTTTTTATCAATTTTATTATTTACACTTTCTGTTTTAGGAGGAATTTTATTTTTAATTTTAATTAAATCTTCCATTTTTATAGGAACTTTCTCATCTTTCTCATCTTTCTCATTATTTGATTTTTTTAAATAAAAAAATTTTTCTGAATCCTGATAAATTTTTAAAGTTAATTTATTTTCAATAATAGTTTTCACTTCTTCAAAAATATTTTCATCTGAATTATAGTATCTATCTAAATCCATTATTTTTGTATAATTTTTGGAATAGTTTACAAAACTTTCTATTGCTTCTTGTTTTAAATCTCTTATATATATAAAAATCTGTTGATAATCTTTTGTTTCTTTCATTTCTTTGATACATTGAATACATTTTTTTGTATCTGCTATATTTTCAGCTTTTATTGTAGTATTTGTAGGATCTATTTTATTTTGTAAATCATTAATATCTTCATTTTTCTCTATTTTTTCAATTAAATAATCAATTGCTTCTTTTTTATCATATAAACAATTGAATAATTTATTATAATCTCCTACAGTTTTATAATCATATATTTTTTTTTCTTGTAATTCTATCAGTTTTGCTTTTATTTTATCAAAATCTTTAATAGATAAATCTTTATATTCTGTTAATTTATTATTCCATTCTTCATTTTCCCATTTTTCTTTCTTGTTATTAAGGCAATCAAAAAAGAAAATTCTACTATTAATAATAGAATTATATTTTTCACTTTTAAATAATATAGTTAAATTATTTATTAGTTCTGTATCATTATTTATTTTAAAAAAGTTTTTCAATTTTTCGATGAATACTTTGTCCTCTTTTTCACTTATTTTCAATTTTTCTATAATTGGATCTAAATATTTTTGTTGAGCATTATATAATTCTTTTATATCTTTTTTCTTAATTAAATCTTCAATATCTTTCATTATTTTTACTGCACCATTATATTTATATTCTTCATTATTAGCTGGTAACAATTCATATATTGTATTAAATAATAAAAAATCTTTCACTTCTCTAATGTATTCAACTTTATCAGTAAACGATTTTTTACATGTTTCAACATATTCATATATTTTCCCTCCTTCTTCGAATTGATTTATTTTTTGTTCTTCACTGTCATCAATAATCGATTTTAGTTCTATAATAAATTTTTTTTGGCTTTCTTTAAAATATAATGAAATATTTTCTTTAGTCTCTTTTAACGTCGCAATATCTTTATTTATATTTTCAAATTTTTCTTTTAAATTATTATATTCTTCTTTAGATTTAAAATTATCGAAGACTTTGCTAATTAAATCAAATCTTAATATTTTAGTATCTTCATCATTTTTCAAAAATTCTTCTAACTCTTTTTTGATAATATTTTTATTTGTAATATCATTCTTTATTTCATATAATAATTCCTTTATACTTTCATAATATTCCCCTTTATCATCTATTTTTGAAATTAATTCATATAATAATTTTATTTTAATATTTTCTTCAAAAAATATTTTTACATATTTTTCCATTTCATTTTTATCAGATATTTTTATTATAAAATTATATTCCAAAAATTTTTGTAAAAATAAATTTAATAATTTTTCTCGATTCAGATTCTTTAACTTATCAGATAAAAGTTCATCTGATTTTTTATTATTGCTTTTTTCATTTGATTTATCCCTTTCATCAGCATCTAAGCTTAATACTTTCTTTAATTTTCCATAAATATAATTCATCATTTCTTCAAAAGTTATACTTTCTCCATCATCTATTTCCACTATTTTTTTTATTGATTTTTTTTCCTTTTCAATAAAATTAAATAATGAATTTATTATATTTTTTAAAGCGAAAAATTCTTCACGTTGAAATAGATTGTTATTTATTATTTTTATCAAAAAATTATTTAAAATTTTCTCTCTTTTTTCTTTTAATTTTTTATTTATTTTTTTATTTTTTTCATTTGGTTCACTTTTTAAGCATTCTATTATTTTTATGATATTATTTATATCATCATTATTTTTTATTTCTTTTACAATTTTATCAATAACATCATCAATTAATCTTTTATATTTTTTTTCTTCTTCTTCTTCTCCTTCTTGTTCTTTTTCCTCCTTTTCTTCTTCAAATTCTTCGTCAAATTCTTCATCATCTTCTTGTTCATCATTTGCTTCTTTATAACCGATATATTTATTAATTATTCCTTGATACACTAATCTTATCAAACTTTTTGGTAAATCTTGATTTATATTATTAAAAAATTTATTTTTAAGATTTTCCTTTTGATATATAAAGTTAAGGTAAATTAAATCAACTATTATTTTTACTTCTTTATCTAATTGTAATTTTTTCGCTTTAGACAATTCTTTATTTTTTTCGTTTAAAGAATTTAATAAATCTTTAACATCTTTATTTAATGAATCATATTTTTCATTTAAATTATCCAAATATTTTAATACATATTTATCTTTGTCTTTTTGATTTAGCATTAATAATTTAGTATTAATTAATTTCATTAAAATTCCAACATGTTCTAATTTTTTTATTTTTGATGTAATCGCATTAATATACTCCGTTAACTTTTTGTTAAAAATTAATTCAAATTCCATTTTTTTAAATCGTTCAATAAATTCTTCATTGGCATCATCTAGATCAAAAAGTTCAAAAATTTTTTCTTTTGGCTTTTTGGGATATAAACCTTTTATATAATATGGATTAAATTCAATTATAAGTTGCAACTTTTCAATAGCATTCAATGTTTTGTTTTTTTTTATGTAGTTATCTATTATATTTTCAATCGCCTTACAGAAATCATTGTCTAAATCTTTTAAATCTGCGGCTAATTTTGAGTTCTTAAGAGTATCATTTTTAGTTATCAAATCATAATATTTCAAGAATATTTTTCTTAATTGACTACAAATACTAATATTATTAGTTGTTATTTCATTATAACTATTTAATAAAAATTTCCAAAAATCTTTATTAAAATTTATAAAAATTTTTGCATCTTTTAATGAATCAACTATTGATTCAAGATTATTAATATAATCTGGAATTATATCTCTACTATCATTTTTATTATTATTTTCTATTGAATCTGAATAGTTTTCATTTTTTTTGTCTTCAGATATTTTTTCTACTTGTTTTTTTTCTATTTTTTTAAAATTGATATATTCATTTATTTTTACCAAATCATTCTCATCTTTAATATCATTATAAATATCAAATATATCTTGTAAATTATTATTAATAATATTTATAAACATTTTTATATCCTTTATATATTTTAATCCTATTTTAAAAATTGCAATATCCTTTTTTCTTGCCGAGAAACTTATGAATTTATTAAAAAAATCAAAATTTAATTTTATTGGTTGAATAAAATGACAACTATATTTAAGCATAATATCGTATAAATCTTCTGGTTGATCTTCATATAATTTTTTTATAAGCTTTGAAAAATTATCGAAATCATACGAATTTAAATAACATAATATTATTCCATAAAAATCAATACAATTATACTCATTTTTATTTATTATATCTGGAGTTTCAGATAATATCGAATTAATTTGTGAGCTATAATCTACAAGATAGTCATCTCTATCTAAATTATTATATTTCGAATTTTCATCGGTTGTTCCGAAATTTTTTAATAATGATAAACATAAATCTTTATTATTATATATTTCTATAAATAAAGGTATTAGAAGATTAAATCCTTTTTTTTTAGAATATAAATTAATTGTATCATTTAATAATATATTTTTTTTATCTTCTTCATTATTTTGTATTAATGCTTTTATAAACAAATTCATCTTTTCTTTATATCCAATTCGATTTTGTGATATTTTTGTTTTATAATCAATAATATTCAAACCTTTTTCCAAAGTTACATTATAAATAAAAAAATTATTTTCTGCATTAAATGATATTGTATATTTATCTTCTTTATTGATAAATACAATTTTATATTTTTCTTCTTGAGTTGATTCAAATTTGAAAATCTTTTTATAAACATATTTTTTCTTTAAAGCATCGCATTGGACAAAAATACATTTAGGCTTTATACTTTTTTTTTCGAAATATATATCTTTTACGTTTTCTTCTGAGTCTCTAGGATAAGTTATGATGAAATATATTTCTTTCGTCATATAAAAATTAATTTAAATTTACAATATATAAAAAATCAAAATTAGTTAAGCCAGAAATAGTTAATACTGATAAATAATTGTTTGAAGATAAAGACGAATTAAATCATAATATTAAATAAAGAGCTTTAACGTTTATAATCAATGATTTAATATATGCGATATTATTCAAAAATAATATATCTGGAATTATTTTTTCTTAAAAATTATGTTTTTTATGAATATATTATATTATTAAATGCTTAAAAATATATTATAATTAAAATAGAATATTATGAAAGTTATGCTGAATTTAATGATAATAAAAAACTTAAAAAAGAAAAATATTCTGTCGATGCTTTTTTATTGGATTATGAAATAAGTAATATCAATAATATTTTTATTAAATCTAGAATTCAAGTTGGTGAGTCTTAAATTGTTGCGTCAAAATCAAAACGAGTAAATATTTTTATTATCAAATTTATAATTTATTTATTATATTTTAAAATAATTTTTTGAATTCAATGTTAATAAAGAATAAAATACTGGATTGAATGTTAGTTAAAATGTAATTTTATTATTAAATGAAAAATATAATATTAATAATATAGAAATAAATAATATTGATTATGATTAAAATAAAATTTATTTATGCGGTATTAAAGAAGATTTAAATAATATTCAAATTGATAATTGAAGGGAAAATACTATTGACAATAAAAAATCTAATATAAATATATATATTTAAATGAAAAAATTAAAAATTGAATATGTATTAAATTAAAGATTAATATTATATTTTTAAAATTTTAACAAATTTTA
>Ga0256407_10007632_pt1 | contig 16189 bp, 13 predicted proteins | sample RumenRJG_04DNA_FD_193489 | JGI IMG/M metagenome (GOLD analysis project Ga0256407, IMG submission 193489) | Bovine rumen microbial communities from Lethbridge, Alberta, Canada - RJG_04 | ecosystem: Host-associated > Mammals > Digestive system > Stomach > Rumen | place: Canada: Alberta...
AGATTTGGAGACGAGACAACGCAGATTCTGAAACCGAAGTTCGAGAAGCAAGCCGTGAAGCTGCCAAGATTCAAGAACGTATGCAACGAGCAATGGGCGGCGGTTTATCACCTACCGCTATGCGTTGGATGGGTGCTCTTGGTACATCAGCAGGAATACTTGCTAACACAGCTGTTCAGTCTGCTATGTTATACGACCAACAGGCTTGGGGATTGGGATTGGAGCAAGCATCTTCTGTGTTAAACGGAAATGCGTTCCAAGCCATTCGTCAGAGAAATGCTTATGAGAATCAACAGACATCAATGTGGTTCGGAGCAGGTGGAGCTGTTGCTGGAGCTTTAGCAGGAGCTGCAATTGGTTCAGCCGTTCCAGTTATTGGAACTATTGTTGGCGGAATTATTGGCGGAATTTTAGGTGGTGCTGGAGGCACAGCAGGTGCTTACTATCTTGGAGGAAACAGAGAGCGTTTGCGTGAAGACAAGAGAGTTCAAGCAGCAGACCTTTGGCGTCAGGAAGAACAAAGAGTAATGCAGTTCAACGACATTGTTATGCTAACAAGAGGCAGGGAAACAAACGTTGAAGCTGTAAGAAATTGGTATGCCCTTGGCGGTGTAAAAGATTTTGATAATAATCAGGAAAATCAAAACACGATTGAAACAGCTCAACCAGGAGCTTTGATGAGTAAATATGGAGAGGCAGCTGGAACGACTAATTCGTTTGATGAATTTTCTTCTAAGATAAATCTTTATGACCTTGGCTACACTGCACCTGAGTTTGCTCAACAAGCTGCAAGACGAATTAAGCAAAGAGGTTTTGTTGGTTACGATTCTGTTATTAATGCTCTTTATGGCGATGCTCTTGAAAGAATATTCTCCATGAATAGCGGAACACTTGGTCAGCTGAGTGCTTATGACCGATTCGGAAATAACGCTAATCAGGACTTTGCTAACCTTGCTGTAACTCTTGATGCTCTTGGTACTACTGGTATGCGAGAGGGAGCTTGGGCACGCTCTGATGAATTTGCTGGATATATGACCCAACTCCAAGGTTCGCAACGCTCTGCTTTCTTAACAGTAGATAATGCAAGAGCCGCTCGACAAATAGCTACTGGTCAGGCTATATTTGGCGATAAGTTCGGAGCAGAAGCGTTACAAGGCATTCAGCAGGTCAATAACACTATACAAAATCCGAAAGGCGGTTTTGCCCAAACGCTCTTGTATGATGTAATTCAGGAGTTGTACCCTGATACACGTGGTCGCATTGATAAAATAGAACAAGCTATGTACGACCCTGAGAAGCAGAATCATATTCAGCAAGAGTATCAGCGTAGAATCCAATCCATTTATGGCGGAGTTGATACTACTGCTGGATATTTAGCCGCTCAGGAAGTTTGGGGAATACAGAATCCAAACGTTATGATGCCTATTGTTAAACAATTAGGCAGAAAAGGTGGTTTGGAGGCACAAGGATTAAAGAAGGCAGACCAAGACGAATTAGTCAAGCCGATTTCCGAGGGTGGTTACACTCCAGAAGTATCTAAGCAACTAAATATTGCTGCCGATAATCAGATGAGAGACCTTTTGAAATATTCTGAATCTTTGGTGTCGATAAGTCAGAGCTTGTTGGACATCATTAAGAATGATACGAATCAAACATTAAAAGAAGCCGTTGACGCTATACACGGAAATTGATTATGCAGACATTTACATTATATCACATAAATCCCAACATCAAAACTCTTGAAGAGTTTTGCATTAGTCAGGGCATTCATTTTGATGGCGATAAATCAAAGAGAGACGACAAATATCAGTTGAAGGATTTCTTTGAAGACAATCGTGAAAGAATTTTGGCACAAATGACTGATAAGGATAAACGAGAGTTTATTGCAGAAAAAGGAATCAGTAAAATGGTTAATCAATTAGAAGCATCAGACCTTGTAATTGATATGAAAATTCCATGTCCTTTGAAGTTAGTGATAAACAATCGTCTTGTTTCTTACACTCTGTCTGCTAAGCATAATACGTTTCAAGAAATGACTACCGATATAATAGCATTTGAAGATGAGCAGATAAGAGGTTCAATGCTTCAGGATGCCATTATGTTTAAGTCAATTCGTAGAAAAAAGCCTAAATGTAGCGTCATTGGATTTTTCAAATCTTTGTATTATTCCAAAAAAGATGGATTCAATTCAGACGGCAAAATATCAGACATATATCAGATAAAGTCTAATTTCACAGACATATCTAAATTTATAACAAATGTAACCACTAATGTAAATGGTCAGGGTGGTAGCTTTTCTTTTCAATTAGCTCATGTTCCGTTTTACCATAAATATGAAACTGGAGAATATATGGTAAATATAGGTTCTGATAACGAGGGTGGGGATGTTTTGAGTAAAGTTATGGATTTATCAAGTTTTGAAGAAATGTATAACTTTAGTGGAAAGGAAACAAACTATCCAGTTGTTAAGGCTGATATGGATACAATGGATTATTGGCTTTGGCTTATATCTACAAACGATTTGATTTTCATTACATTTGATGAAATTTCAGATATACAAGATGATGGCGTTGCTGGAAATTCTTTTGATATGATAGGATTGGTTGAGAGTGTTTCATTAAATAGGGATGCAAGTGGAAACATTACTGTGAATGTTTCAGGAAAAGATTTGATGAAATTACTTTCTGATGATTCGTCTCTTTTCTTTCCATGCGCTACAGTAGTTGACCAAGGTAATTTCTTTGATAATACAGAGGGTGCTTTGAGAACTGGAGATATAGCTGGAGTTGGAACTATTAATGGTCAATCAAGAGATAAGGTTGATAAAGATATGATGCGTATGCCTGGTCCAAGCGGAATGGTTCGATTATTCCGAGAGGAATGTAATGGTTTTACAATAGATTATATAATAAAGGTAGCAATAAGTGCTCTTGCTAACATACAAATATGCCCATCTGAAATTTTTGGTTCTTGGGGAGATAGAGTTACAACATTTGCATACCTTACTCCAGCAGAAGATAAAAATAATCAAACAGACAAAAATCAATAATTATGCCGAGTTATCCAAGATTAAAATATGGGTGGTTGGGAGGAAAAAGAGAGCTTTACATTTCTTCGCCATTTGGTTATCGCATCCATCCTGTAAGAAGAAAGAAGTCATTTCATTACGGAGTTGACATCTCAGTCCCAGTTGGTACGGAAATTAAGGCTCCAATGAACGGCACTCTTAAAGCAATGGGAGTATCTAATACAGCAGGACTATGGTGTGTTTTGAATAGCGGAAACATACAACTTGTTTTCATGCATTTAACACAATGCGCAATTGGCGAGAGAGCTGGAGCGACCACAAGCGTATCAGAGGGTCAATTGATAGGTAAAACTGGCGGAGCAAAAGGAAATAGGCTGTCAGGCAGTTCTACTGGCCCACACCTGCACTTTGAATACCGATACAGCACTAATGGTAGTTGGACTAAAAACAATTCAATTGACCCCAAACGCATTCTTTCTGAAAGACTGATTGGTAAATTAAATAGCACTTTTTCTGGCGGTGTTCCAGTTAAGACGAAAAGACGTACTGGTGAAGAGATTCCTGCACTTGAAGTTGGTGATATGAAGCCTATGGAAGAGGTTAATCTTTCTGAAGCTGAAATCAACGAGGATTGGAACACAAATGTTTCTGATATGGTTGATGAAGAAGCAACCGAAGACATTGATGTTGAACCCAAGGAAACAGTAGAGGGAGCTGCTAAGGGTATTTGGCAAATTATTAAATTAGCTATGGATGGTAACGTAGCTAATTTAATGTTATTTGATGCTGCTATAAGTCAACAAACGGGTTCGTTAATGAATTTCTTCAACAAAGCATGTCAGCAGCCGCTTGTAGAGTTCTCAGGCGACACCTTTGGCGACCAATATTATTTCTTAGTTCGCAGACCGCCATTCGACAAAGAGGGTATGATAAAGGCACTCAACGTTCAGCATTTATTTGAAGTTGATGTTCAGAAACTTGAAGCCGAATTAGGAAAGTTGAAAGAAGATAGTGGAAAATATTGGGAAAACGACAACCAATATGATAAAACGAGTGCTAATTGGATGATTCGTATGAGAGATTGGTATAAGCAGTATGGTTACGGCACTAATTACTGGAATAAGGTTCAGCAGCTTGAAGATGATATAAGAAACGGCAAAGAGATACAAAACGAGTATCTTCAAAAAGCCAATCCGTATGTCATTGAGAAAAAAGACATCATGAACTCTAATATTTCTTTCAATACTCAAGGTATTTACTCTTGGTACCAATTCTATCCTCAATATGAGCTTGCTGGAGATAAGATGCAGTATGTTGTTCCTGCTGTTATGTTTCCTGAATACGCGGCAATATACGGCAGCAGACCTTTGCAGATTCAATCTCAATACGCTTCATTCAAAGGACTTGGAACGAGAGATGCTCAGCGCAATGGACTCAAAGACGAGATTAGCGATAAGCGTTGCCGCTCTATTCTTGATGACTTAAAATATCTTATTGAGTCAAATGCTTACAATCCATTTGTCCGTCAGGGTACTCTGACGATTATAGGTACACGCAGGATTCGTAGAGGTATGTTTGTAGAAGTCTGTATTGAAAGCGGAGTTCCTGAAATATTCTATGTCGAAGGTGTGAGTCACAGTTATGGTATACAAGGCATTACTGTTTCTGATACCACCACGTTACAGTTATCTCACGGCATGGTGAAGAAATTCATCAAAGATAGTAATAAACAGCTTGGTGAGATTTCTTACTTTGACTTAATAGAATTTAAGGGCTATGAAAAGAATCGTAACAACTTGAATATAGGTAATTGGCGTGAAGTTATATCACATTGGGCGGTGAATAAAGATGTTTTTAAGTTCTTTTTGCAGAAAAAGCAATTTATTAAAGGTGACCATAAATACGAATAAATATGGGCGGTTGGTTTGAAAAAAATACTGGTAATAAAAATGGCATTAGTACTGGAGGTGTTGGATATGTCGTAATGCCTACGGATAAGATAGGGATTTCAGACTATATGCAGCAATGTTATCGTTCTAATGAAATAACAATGGGCGGTGACGGATATGGTATTATGTCGCACGTTAAGGTTGCAAATGGATTGATGCAGCATATAAAGTTCCCGAATGACGATGACGGAAAAGGTAGTATGGTCGTTTGGGTTAGAGAATCTTTTTACAACAGACCTATTGTCGTAGGAGTTTTAGCCGACAATGATACGGCTGTAATTTCCAATCCTGGTCAAAGTAGGGAGATTCAAGAGTATGGCGGTGTTTCAATTGGTACCTTTACAGATGCTTTGAATGGAATATTAAGTCTTTTGGCCGTTGGAAATGAAACAAGACCAGTTAAGATAGTCGTAAAGGCTTCAGGCTCTGAATATGATGAGGTAGAAGTTAATGCGAGCAATAAAATATCCAACATCAGCAAGTCTTTCTCAGTGGAGGCAACAGAAGATTTCAAGGTTGAAATAAACGATGGGGAGAAACCAGTTATCACCATTGAGGGAGATTTAGACAAATTGCATTTCAAAGATTTCAGGGGCAATGAGGTGATAATAAACAATTACGAAAGTGCAGAAGATGAAGAGTATGAAGGTAGTGAAGAAATAAAGAAGTATATCCAAATCAAAGATACATTCGGGAGAGAGTATTTGTTTGACGAAGAAAAGGCTGAGTTGAAAGACCAGTTTGGACATACTGCTTTGTTTGATGAAGAAAAAGCTGAAATAGCAGACCAATTTGAGCATAAAATAGTATTCAATGCAGATGAAGCTCACTATACAGATAAGTTCAATAATGAAGCTATATTTAATGAAGATAACATACAATTTAAGTGCAAGAAATTTAATGTAGGTAATGGAAATGAACACATGGTTCTTGGAGATACGTTAAAGGGGTTGCTTGAACAATTGATAGGAGCTATAAACTCACTTACAGTACCAACTCCACATGGTCCAAGCGGTACGCCTTTGAATTCTGCTCAGTTTAATTCTATAAAATCTCAACTGAGTAAGATTCTATCTCAACTGTCTAACACAGATTAACAGATATAGGAAAACAAAAAAAATAAAAAATAAATATGTCTCTAAAAACAATAATGAAAAGTCAAGGCACTAACGCCACTCAGCAGTTAATTGATACTGCTCTAAGCGTTGGTAAGGCAGCTATACATGCAGCTATGCCAGATGACTTTGAGTACTATCTTTGTTCTTTGGAGCTTGTTAATCATAAGGATGAAAGAAAGGGGTTTTTATCTTTTTCGGTTATGCCTGAACAGATAAGCGAAAGTTATACACCGATTCAAACAATGATTAAGACCCACAATGCGGTTGTCACTCTTTTCAACGATTCTTTTGCTCCAGTTGATATAAATATAGCAGGAACATTTGGACGAAAGATAAGACTTTTGCTCAATTACAAAGACCCGTGGATACAAACTGGCGGCAAACAATTTTTAGCTTTGAACTTTGGTAAAGTTGCTGGTGCTGAAGTAGGTGTTAAAACTGGCTATGGTATGACTAAAGTCTTGCAACACATACTTAATGCATCATCAAAAACTGAAGCTGAAAGTGGGAAGCCGTATTATTTAAAGTTCTATAATTATGCTTTGAACACTGCTTATCTTGTCGATGTGGTTAATTACACAGTCAATCAAAGTATGGGTAGTAATATGATATGGAATTATCAGATGACTCTAAGGGCAGTAGCACCACTTTCATCATTCTCTAACATAGGTAACAAGATGAAGAATCTTTTACCAGAGGTTGCCGCTAATTCGGTTGCTAACGGAGTTGCTAACGTTGTTAATGGTATGACAAGATTGTTCTGATATGATTTCTGAAATAGCTAATAAGTTCCAAGATATTACAAAATTTGATTTGTATCAATATTTTGTAGATTACGCAGATTTTATGCGTAATCAATTTCCGTATGTTCGTGCATATTACGCAGGAGAATCGGAAAGCATTGACGCTTCATACATTGATAATATGAACAATCTTTCTGAACGTTCCAATACGTTGATAAAACTTTTTAGTACATTCGGAGCTAAACTTGGTAATGTAGGATATTGGGAGTTGCAAATTTATTGCCAGGATTTGAGAGACACTATTCAGAGAGTTATTAAGTTACCGAAATACTTGAGGACATCAAAGACAGCGAGGGGTTACAAGCCGTATGTTCAGACTGAATTCAATGTAGGTGGTTACAGAGATTTCAGAGATATTTCTTCAATCATAAACAACGGAGAAGTAACAGAGGAAAGTCTGATACTTAACAACGATTTTGAAGAGGAGGATTATGAGATTGATGAATTAAAGCCTGCTAAGGCTTTTGTAGTTAATACTGGCGGTACTGCTGTTAAAACTATTCTTGAGCAACCGATTGGAGAAAACGTTTATGGAAGAGACATTGACGCTAAGATAACGTTTGAAGATGACGACCTTGCTATCAAAAAGTATAGAGACAACGTTGAGCAGAAAATAACAACGCTGCTTGAATTATATGTTGGCGACATTCCCGAATTTCCTACATTTGGCAGAAGTAAAACTGCTGGTGATAACTTTAGCAATTTTAATTACGCTGATTTGGTCAGAGAGATTCAAAATGTATTTCTTCAAGACGATTTATTTTTGAGCGTTTCGGTTGAAGACATCAAGGTAGTTCAAGGAGATATATATGTAACTCTTGATATTCTTACAAAATACATTTATGCTGTAAAACGTACAATAAAGATATGATAACGAAAATTATTCCAATAGACACTTTGAAGCAGATGTTTGTAGAGATTCTGCTCAATAAGACAGACAAGATTAGCGATATTTCCAATGAGAGCGTTCTCAATGGTATAGCATACGGCTGTTCTAAACTTGCTCAGCGACTTTTGGTTAATCAGGGTGTGGTTGAAGGTCATCTGTTCCCTGATACAGCATATGGTGACTATCTTGATAATATAGCCGCTTCAAGGGGTATAGCACCACGTTTTACATCGTTTGGTTCAACTACCTATGTAAGAGTTCAAGCAGCAATAGGAACAACGTATTCAAGCGGCACAACTTTTATTTCTTCTAATGGTATTCAATTTGTATCTACATCTAATTACACAGTTGGGCGTGATGGTTACGGATATATTAAAGTTAATAGCGTTCAAGGCGGTGCCGCATCTAATGTAGATGCCTTAACAATTAACACTGTCAGCAATCCTCCAGTTGGACATATTGCTTGCACAAATGAGTATGCTGCTACTGGTGGTAGAGACAATGAAAGTGATGATGATTTTAGAATAAGAATTAAGGCGAGTGCTAATCAATTAGCGAGAAACACTATGGCATACTTGGAGCAGATTTTTATGAAAATCAACTCTAAGGTTTTGCGCTTACATAGAGGTGGCGTTGATGAGAATGGACGTATATGCCTAATAGTGGTATCAATCAATGGACAAGATTTTACGACTGCTGAATTTGATGAGATTCTTTCTCAATCCGAGGAATTTTTGTCGTTAAATGAATTAAGTAGGCAAACTGTTAGTGGTTTTCCGATAAGTTTGGTGAATCCTAATTGGTATCCAATTGATATAGATTTCCGTTGCGACATTGACCCAGCATATGACCAGGCATCAGTTCGTCGCAATATGCAAATTGCAGTATCTAAATTGTTCGATTACAGATATTGGAATACAAATGGAAAGGTTGAGTGGGAAAACATACTTTACGCTATCAGGAATACCGATGGTGTTAGATATGTCTCTGATGCTTTCTTTTTGCCTAAGAGCGATATTAACATGACGAATTATAGATTGCCAAGAGTTCGTGGATTTATAGTAAGAGATATGGATGGCGGTGTACTTTCAGATAATTACAGCATTACATCGCAATTCGATTACACAGATTATTTCTTTCCAAACAGTCCTGATGCTAATTTTCAGCAATCTGTTATAACAACAATTTAAGCATATGATTAAAACGAGATATTGTCCAACAGTAGAGCTTGAACGCACAGGAGTTCCAAGATACGGCCAACCGACTGCGTTGAAGATGACTTTATTGCCAGCTATTGACGAAAACGGCAATAAAGCAAGGCCAACTATCATTGAGGCTAATATTATTGGTATTTCAACTGATGATACCGATAAAGTTGTCTATGATGGTGTTCAAGGCGGTTTGGGTGATTTAATGGTTACACATAACGATTCTGCTGGAGTAAATGTAGTTAGTATCAACGAAAGAGGCGAATTGATTCTGGCACCGCTTGACGATGATGTAGATTTGTATAGCAGAAGTCGAGAGGATGGGCTAACAAAACATGGTCAATATCTTATGTATAATGACCCATTTTCTGCTATTGGTTACGCAACAGTCGTAGATTCTAACAATCAACCTATTTCCGATGTATGGATTCAGATGAAAAAGGTGTTCAATGAAGTATATGTTACTCATACCGATTCAGATGGATTCACATACGTCAGAGGTAGAAATGGAGAAAGGTATCAAGTTGTTCTTGCAAAGCAGGGTTACAATCAGCTTATTATTGAAAATTGGAAATTCGTAGAGGATGCTGAAGTGAAGTTCATATATCCGTTAATAGAAAAGACTATTTGGGATGGTATGTATTCTGATACGGATGCTCATATGTATGTTGACGTTCACGATGGAGGACATGCTTAATGGAAGAGAGTAAATTTCTGTTGAATCCTGGAGATTCCATTATAATAGAAACAAGTCAGAATGATAGTGGTGAATATGCCATTACCAATCCTGAGTTTGAATTCAGTGGAGTAATTTCTGAAGATGCTTACGTTGACATTTACTTCAGAACATTATCAAACGGAGTTATTCTATCAGATTGGGAGAAGATAGGCACTCAAAATTCCGCTTTGAAGCAACACAGTTGCGAGTATAATATCAGTAAAGGACAGATTTTACAAATAAAGTTTGAACGTTCAAATGATTCTGTTGAAGGTGAGATTGAATTTGTAAGATTCTTCACTGAGGGTGACTATATTCTCATAGGCAAAGAAACTCCAACTCTTGACGCTTCAATGTTTGCTGGAGTTAATTCTGACCCATCTACTGTTGCGCTTGAAAACAATCTATTCAAGAAACTTTATTTCAGAGGGATATTGCCTAATTACATCAAACGAGGCGATAATCGCAGCATGAATGAAGATAGGGATTTTGTAACTCTTTTTTCCGCAGTTGCGAGATTCTTTGCTTTGATTATAAAATTTTTCAAGCGTTGGGAGAATATAGTTGATGACGAAGAAATGTTGAAAGAAATTCTGCGTAATCATGGAATACAATTTAATGAGTCAGAAATAACTCTTAAAGACCTAAAAACGATGGTTGCTAATATCTACAATGAATTTTCAAAGCGAGGTACACGTGAAATGTTCTTGCTCGCTGGCGATAATAGACATGATGGTACAACTGTAGATAAGGATGGCGAATTTATGCGTATGATACGCGCAAAGGCATATACTGAGCTACTAATGGAAAATATACCTAAGACCGAAATGGGCTGGTATCTTGGAGTGTCGTCTCCAATATATAGAGGTATATCCAACAAGTGCTATGATTTGGATAAGTTGGGAGTTAGCAAAATGTTGTTCAATAATATAACTGAATTCAAGTCTAAGTTCCTTTGGTTTGGAAATGTTGCTCTTGGTACTAAGCGTTCAGCGTACGGCGATGGCTACACAATCAGATGGAATACTGGCGGCACTGGAATTGGAAGAACGAGCGTTAATACAGATGCTGATGATTTCATGATTCCAGTTGATGCTTGCATGGATTATGAAATTACGATAGGAATACGAGTTAAGAAGATAAGTGAAAATGGAAAAATATACGCTTATGTAGAGGGTTTCAACAAGGATAAGATGAAATTGCAAGATTCGTTCATCACTCCAGATAAATCAAATGTTGTGATGCACTCCAATCCTGACGGTGAAGACATTATTTGCGGAAACTTTTTCAACAGCGAAACGGAAAAATATTGTCCGACTACTTATTTCAAAACAACTAATGATTATTTCATAAGGTTCATAATTAAGGCTTATTCCACAGAGCCTCAATCTAAGTGTGCTTTGAATATAGGTATTGGTAACGAGCTTCATTTCAACAATTCTTTCGTAAGATACATATTGCCTACTATTATGGTTGATTCTTGTACTTTAGAGGTTTTTGATATCCATATGAGACCTTTGGTAAGAGGAACAAATATAAATCCAATAATAGGAGAGGGTGTTGAAGATAGTTTCAGCCTTGGATTCCTGCAAACATCTAAATTCTTCCATATGTATTTGCGTAACAGAAACACTACTATGTCAGAACTGGATGTTGAAGACTTTATTAACAGAAATATGCTGCCGTATAGCGGAGCTAATATAATAACATTCATTAAATAAAATACAATGGACGTAAAATTTAGTAACAATCTTTTTCTTGCTGTTGCTGAACTGAATAAGTTTAAGCAATCACTTGGAGAAAACGGATGGAAGATGTTTGCCAAGAATTTGGTTAAACAATTCGGAATTGCTCAAAATACGGGCAATACAATGTTTTTGCCAGTTCCGAAGTCAGGAGCTTCAGAAGTTGTTACAATACAACCAGGAATTGCTTTTGATTCGGATATGAACGCAATAGTTCTTGAGAATGCAATTGATGTAAGCGTACCTGCCGCCCAATTGACTGGAAATTTGAAATATTGGTTGATTTTGAGGCATGCTTCTAACCATTATGAGAAAGGTACTGTGAATATTTCCGCTGACGGAGCTTTGACGGGCACTGGTACAGATTTCTTGAGCGTGTTAAGAGGACAGCCTGATTTTCCAACTAAGATACGTTTAGAATCACAAGTCAATATTGGTGATTACGAAGTTGTAGCTGTATCTTCATCAACGTCTGCTATTCTTGCTGGTAGTTTTACGGCTGAAAGTAATTTGAAGTATAGCGTTGTTGGTACTTTCACTCCAGGATTCATTCCCAATGAGGACAATTCTTTGATATACGAATATGATTCTTATGAAATTGAGGTTCGCATATCTACAGAAACTCCAACGTTGGATGATGGAAATGAGTTCCTAATTTGTAGCGTGAATTATGTAAACACCGCTATGGAGTTGAGAGATTATCGTGTTGAGTATATGCTGAACAATCCTTATGTGCAAACTCTTGATTCTATGAAAGAGTTGTCTAAGGATAAGATTGTTTCACTTGTAATGGCATCAATCGTTTCTATGAACGATAAGGGTATCATGATGGAACTTCAACTTCAGCATGGATTTAAGGTTTTGAATTTTGAAACTAATATATTGTCGAGCGGTTATGCGATAGATATAACAAACGGAACATGCAATTACATAGATACGTCAAGCGTATTACCCAACAGTTTGTTTAAGGGTTGGTATTTGCTGAATCGCGATACAATGTCTTACAGCGTCATTACAGATTCAAACAATAAACGTTTGTTTATTACTGAGTTGAATCCAGATTCTGTTAGTGGAACAGATATTGTTATTGTGCCGCCGTTTAAGGAGATTGAATATCAAATTACTGTTGGTAACAATGTACCAAGTCCTGGTGTTCCGTATGTATTCAAGTTTGGCATTGAAAACATAAATAACAAAGTTGTTATTCCTATATTATATAAAACAGAGGGTGAAAGTTTTTCGGACAACGTAGTTGTATCAATGAAGTACAGAATGATTGGTTCTGGTACAGATAAGTATCAGTTGTTTGATTTTGCTGTATCAGGTTTTGATGATTACGATGGAGTCAGAAAATCTATTGCTAATTCATCATTCAACGTTCCTATTGGTACTATACAGCCTGCCGCTGAAGTTCGTAACTATTCGTAAAAGAAAGGAATTGCTGTTATGATGTTATATTTAACTGGTGCTTCAAATTCGCTTGCTAAGTCAAGCGAAGCACCTCAGACGGATGTTAGCAAGTCTTTAGGCGGTTACATTAGTTCATCAATGGTGCCCAACGGAAATGTAAATGCATTGTTTGATACGATTTCTTTGAGCACTTTGAAAAACAAGCCTAAAGAAACTATTGCTATTGCTCTTGTTAATAAATTAGAGAATGCCGTTTTTAATGTAGAAATTAAGATGGTTACAAAAAAGGATGCTATTGGCAAATTTAAGATTGCTGCTGTTAATGTATCTGAAGACTATCTTATGGAACACATAGAAAACAGATATTCTGAACCAATTCAAGCGGAATTTCATGATGTGGATTTCTACAGAGCGAGAGTTGTGGCAAAAATAGTTAATCATGCTATTCCAGGAGAGGTTATTTCATTTCAGCCGTTTGATGTTACTGTTGAAGTCGAAAAGCCTGAGTTGGAAGAAACGATGAATGCTATTATCAATGCTTTCTCGCTGTCTTCTGACTATTCGGCTAATAAGTTATCTGACAGAGAATTTGAAATCATTAGCAGGGCAGATAATGTGGTTGCTGAACCTTTAGATTGTTTCGCCGTATCTACTGAAAATGCCGAGATAGAATTTGAAGGTAAATTTGAAAACGGAAAGGACAATACTGCTTTAATAGCAGAAACTCTTGAGCCCAATCAAGCTATTGGTATTTGGATTCAACGTCAGATTGTGCCAGAAATTATTTCAAACGAGGAATTGTTGAGACGATATGATAATGGTGTTGTAAACGAAGAAACGGAAGAAATTGAAATGGTGTTGAATTACGATTTGGTTGAAACGTCTGACAACGATAATCAGGAGCCTGAAAATGGTGACGGAGATTAGCAGTTATTAACAAAGAAAATTCATAGAAATGGACTATCAAGAAATAAAAGACCTAATCAACTCCACCCTACAAGGTAAGGAGAGTGGACATGAGATTACACCACTGGAGCATCAGAATATGATTATGGCGGTGCTTGAGTACGCTCATTCCGTAGAGGTTACTGGTCAGAGTGTTCTTCAGGGATTCGCAACCAGTTCTACTGTGCCTGCTACACCTGACGATGCTAAGCTCTGTTATATAGCTCTATGTCCTAAGAATACCACAACTACATTCTCTACTTTCGACGGCTATGATGGACAACCAATTTCTGTAACTTGTGCATCAAACGAAGTTAAGTTTGCTGTGTTGTTATGGAATACAAAGTATTGGGAGAAGATTGAACAAAGTCTGACAGCGTAAAATCATAAATTAAAAAAAATATGGAAAATAACAATTATGTAAGCGTTGGCAATATCATCGAGCAAGAACGTTTGAAGCGTCAAGCTCAGATAGCCAAGGGAGTTAGTTCAGATGTGTACGACCACATCGAAAAGGCTCATCAGGATGATTTATCCAAGGGTGTTGAAATGACTGATAATCTCAGCCGTTTTGCTGATGACGTTGATAATCTAAACAAGGCTGAAACTGAGTTTTTGCTTTCTAAGTTACAGCGTCAGATAGTAGTTGACCCTGAGAGTTCTATTTTGAAGTCATTCCGTTCAATTGCGATTGACCACCTGAATGACATCGAAAAAGCCGTTTATGCCGACAATGCTCAGAATCGTAAACTTGGCCGAGTAGGTCAGGAGTATGGAAGAAAGAAAGCTGATTCAACTCAATCTATGGTAAATAGCAATGGTCAGTTGAATCGCAATAACTCTGATGCTAAGAGATTTATTGAGTTGGACAAGAAATACGATGATAAGTCAACGCGAAAACAGATGTCTCATGAAGAGGTTAGCGAGTTACTATCATTACAGAAAAAATTCCACGCCGCACAGAAAGCGTTGCTTGATAAGCAATATTCTGGCTCTAAAAATCGCATAGGACGTGGTAATAAAAACAAAGAATCAAACTGGACACCGCCATATAACTTGAATCTTGATGTTGTAGATAGACTATGGACGGAAAGAGAAAGTGCTGATTATAATGAAGCATTAGTTCAGAATGATAAAGAATCTCAAAATCAATTGCTGAAAATAGCTTTTGATAGAGCTAAGAAAAAGAACATTAACATAAAGGCAGAAGATTGATGAAGTCATTAAACGTACCGAGTTCCAACCAGCCAGTATCTAATATTGGTTATAGCGAGAATTTTTCAACACCAGGCAAGTTACCTGATGATGTTTGCAATTATGTCCGAGTTAAGAATGTTGGAGAAGAAATTGGACATATACGTCTTTATGGGAGTCAGGATGACGGCATGGCTTTCAGTCCTGGCGAAACAGAATACCTTTATATAAATGAGGGTGAATGCATAGAGATTGTTGACGGAGAATTCAACGTCATGCATTGATAAATCTTTCATAATATTGGTGAACCCAGCTGTCTGAGAAGATAGTTGGGTTTTCTGTGTTTTATAGCAACGTTTCTAAACAAAAGTTAAAAAATGCCCTAAAACGAAAAATTTTTGCTAAAAAGTTTTGCCGTTTCAAAATAAAGTCGTATCTTTGTACCATAAAAGTTAATAAATCGAACAATTGTAAATTAAAATCGTTATGGAATTAGACAATGTATTGAAGAAATTGCGCAAGTTACAGAAGCTGTACGAGGGCGCAAAAAAGATTAACAGCGAGGGCGAAGCAGCTAATGCTGCAGCAGCAATTCAAAGACTGCTTGCTCAATACAACCTCACCATGTCTGAAGTAGGTACTGGTGAAGAGGAAAAGAAAGACGAAGTTAATGAGCAGGTAGTTTCAGGCTACACATACAAGAGTATTGGAGGTGACTGGGAGTATCGTCTGTGGTACGTTATTTGCAAGTGGAATTTCTGCAAGTGCTTTATGTACGGAGATTCTTATAAGAGGTTGATAATTTTCGGCTCTAAGGAGAATATGGAAGTGGTCAAGTGGTTATTCGGAGTTCTTTCAGAGAGATTTGTGTCATTCTCAAAAGACCGCTTCAAGGAGTATCAGAAGTCAGAAGAGTATCTCATGGCATTCAGAAAGCCATCTAAAGACCGCTATCAGAGAGGTTACTTACACGCAGCAGTAGCTGGGCTGGATGCTAAGCTGAAAGAGATTTCAGACCACGATAAGATTGCTGAGCCTGAGTTTGGAACTAAGGTTACAGCACTTGTAGTTCGTACCAATACAGCTATTGATGAGTACGTGAACCATAGATTCGGTGGATATGGTAAAGGTAGAAACATGTCAAACTCTGCTAATGCCGGAGTTGGTGCCGCAAGAGCAGCT
>Ga0256407_10007633_pt1 | contig 16185 bp, 1 predicted proteins | sample RumenRJG_04DNA_FD_193489 | JGI IMG/M metagenome (GOLD analysis project Ga0256407, IMG submission 193489) | Bovine rumen microbial communities from Lethbridge, Alberta, Canada - RJG_04 | ecosystem: Host-associated > Mammals > Digestive system > Stomach > Rumen | place: Canada: Alberta | collected...
TTATGGGGGATTGGGGATTGGGGATTGGGGATTGGGGATTGGGGATTGGGGATTGGGCCCAATCCCCAATCCCCAATCCCCAATCCCCAATCCCCAATCCCCATTAATATCTATAGCCAATTTAAATGAATGAAATATATTTAAATTAATTTAATAAAATAATTTATTTTTAAGATAATTATTTTTTTGTATCTTTGATAATGCTTCGACATATAAAGACATACGAAAATTTCAATTCATTTAAAATGAAAGCACTTATCTTTTTGTTAATTTGTTTTATTGCTTCAAGCAATATTGTCTCCACCTTGAAAGGAGGACAGAGTTTCATTGGCGGAAAAGAAGATTTACTTACTTTAAATAAACAAAGAAAGTTGGAAGAACAATATGAAGGAGGTTATATAAAAGTTTACTATACACAATGTGATTATCCTTTGGGTTTTAAAAAAAATATCGAATCCAGAAACTCAATATCAAAAATAACTATTTCTGGTTCTGATAGAGATGTTTTGAATGGTAGATTTCAATCAGATAAAGAAGAAGAATTTACAATATATTTTAAAACTCCTACAAAAAGTTTAAAAGCTTTTTTTTCAAAAGGTAAAGACTCTTGTTGTCAATTTATTAAAACAATAGATTTTTCTCATTTTGACACATCTCGACTGGAAGATTTTTCTTATTCGATAGAAAGATGTTTCTCATTAGAATCTGTTATTTTTAATAATTCTATAAAATCAAATGTAAAAAGTTATGGCTATATGTTTGATAGGTGTAATAAAATAAAATCTATTGATTTATCAGGTTTTACAAAAAAAAGTTCATCATATAATTATTTTATTGGTATGTTTTCACAGTGTGATTCTTTAATGTTTATTGATTTATCTAATTTTTATTTAAAGGAACAAATAGAGTATTTATTTATGTCATACAATACGACTAATTTTAAACATGGAAATTATTTTAATGTACAATATATGAATTTAAATAATAGTTCAGTTGAAAAAATTGGTATTTATTCACTTATGAATTTTGCTTTAGAGGTAAATCAATCATCGACTGTATATTTTTGCCTTAATGAAGATATATCACTATATAATGATCTTAGTAAAGAACAAATGGAAATTAAAGACCATATAAAAAAATGTTGTGATTATAATTATGAAAAATTAGAATGTAACGAGATTAATTATATAATAGTGAAATTTAATACCAATGTTGAATATACAAGTGGATTTAATAATGAATATAGAACATATATTGTTAAAATACTTTTAGATGGTTATGAAAAAGGAATAAATGATCCATTACAAATAGAAGCAAACAAAGAACTAAAAATATATATTGATTATTCTGTTGAAAGTTTAAGCTCCTTTTTTAATTCACAATTTGATAATAATTGTAAATACATTAAGTCAGTAGATTTTGCTCATTTCCCTTCTAAACTAAGAGATATGTCTTATTTGTTTTATGGATGTTCCGCATTAGAATCAGTTACTTTTACAAATTTCAGCTTTAAATTTGTTAACAATATGAGTTATATGTTTTTTAATTGTAATAAAATAAAATCAATAAATTTACCAAATATTACATTTGAAAAAATGATAAATAGAGTTGGAAAAAATGGAATAATGGGAATGATTAGTAATTGTAGTTCTTTAATTTCTATTGATTTATCTAATTATAATAACCAAAATATAGATTTATCTAGTATATTGGAGGATAATAAAGGACATTCGAATTTAATTTATATCAATTTATATAATACTAAACTATCGTTAGATAAATTTTCTAATTTTATCACAAAGAGACTTAGTTATGCTATGTCAAAAACTTTATATATTTGCATAGAAGGAGATGCATTTTCTAATTGTAATGGAGATTTTTGTGAAATTTTAAAGTCCTTAGTAAAAATATGTTGTATTAGTAAAACTAATATATGTGGGGGGATAACAGCAGATAATTATATAACAGTTAATTATAATAATAAATTTTCTTATGGTCTTTCACAATTTTTTAATCTTTATAATAGTAGAAACAACCTTGAAAGAATATTTTTAGGTGATACACAAAAAGGAATAGGGGATCCATTAGAAATAACAAGTAGTTCAACATTAAAAATTTATTTTGATTCTTCTATTGAAAGTTTAAGCTCCTTTTTTAATTCATACTTTGATACAAATTGTAAATACATTAAATCGGTAGATTTTTCTCATTTCTCTGCTAAACTAAAAGATATGTCTTATTTATTTAACGGATGTACCTCATTAGAATCAGTTAATTTTAATAATTTTAATGGAGCAACATTAACAAATATGAGTTATATGTTTTCTAATTGTAATAAAATGAAATCAATAGATTTATCAAGTTTTACATTTGGAAATATAGTTGAAGATGGAATATTCGGAATGATTAGTAATTGTAGTTCTTTACTTTCTATTGATTTATCTAATTTTAATAATCAAAATGTAGATTTATCTAATATATTGGAGGATAATAAAGGACATTCGAATTTAATTTATATCAATTTATATAATACTAAACTATCGTTAGATAAATTTTCTAATTTTATCACAAAGAGACTTAGTTATGCTATGTCAAAAACTTTATATATTTGCATAGAAGGAGATGCATTTTCTAATTGTAATGGAGATTTTTGTGAAATTTTAAAGTCCTTAGTAAAAATATGTTGTATTAGTAAAACTAATATATGTGGGGGGATAACAGCAGATAATTATATAACAGTTAATTATAATAATAAATTTTCTTATGGTCTTTCACAATTTTTTAATCTTTATAATAGTAGAAACAACCTTGAAAGAATATTTTTAGGTGATACACAAAAAGGAATAGGGGATCCATTAGAAATAACAAGTAGTTCAACATTAAAAATTTATTTTGATTCTTCTATTGAAAGTTTAAGCTCCTTTTTTAATTCATACTTTGATACAAATTGTAAATACATTAAATCGGTAGATTTTTCTCATTTCTCTGCTAAACTAAAAGATATGTCTTATTTATTTAACGGATGTACCTCATTAGAATCAGTTAATTTTAATAATTTTAATGGAGCAACATTAACAAATATGAGTTATATGTTTTCTAATTGTAATAAAATGAAATCAATAGATTTATCAAGTTTTACATTTGAAAATATAGTTGAAGATGGAATATTCGGAATGATTAGTAATTGTAGTTCTTTACTTTCTATTGATTTATCTAATTTTAATAATCAAAATGTAGATTTATCTAATATATTTGAGGATAATAAAGAATATTCAAATTTAATTTATACCGGTTTATCTGGTAGTAAATTATCATTAGATCAATTTGCTAATTTTGCTAAAAAGAGGCTTGATTATGCTATGTCAAAAACTTTATATATTTGTATGGATGGAGACGCATTTTCGAATTGTAATGGAGATTCTTGTGAAATTTTAAAGTCCTTAATAAATATATGTTGTAATGGTGGAAATAATATATGTGGGAAGTCAAATGCAGATAATTATATAACAGTTAATTTTAATAATGAATGTTCTTATGGTCGTTCAGAGTTTTTTAATTTTGATAATAGTAGAATAAACCTTGAAAGAATATTTTTAGATGATATACAAAAAGCAATAGCGGAGCCACTAGAAATAACAAATAGTTCAGCATTAAAAATTTATTTTCATTCTACTATTGAAAGTTTAAGCTCCTTTTTTAATTCAGACATGGATCCAAATTGTCAATTCATTGAATCGGTTGATTTTTCTCATTTCTCTACTAAACTAAAAGATATGTCTTATTTGTTTAACGGGTGTACCTCATTAGAATCAGTTAATTTTAATAATTTTAATGGAGCAACATTAACAAATATGGGTTATATGTTTTCTAATTGTAATCAAATAAAATCAATAGATTTATCAAGTTTTACATTTGAAAATATAGTTGAAGATGGGCTATTCGGTATGATTAGTAATTGTAGTTCTTTACTTTCTATTGATTTATCTAATTTTAATAATCAAAATGTAGATTTATCTAATATATTTGAGGATAATGAAGGATATTTGAATTTAATTTATACCAGTTTATATTATAGTAAATTATCATTAGATCAATTTGCTAATTTTGCCAAAAAGAGGCTTGAGTTTGCTATGATAAAAACTTTATATATTTGCATGGAAGGAAATGTATTTTCTAATTGTAATGGAGATTTTTGTATAAATTTAAAGTCCTTAGTAAAAATATGTTGTAATGATGAAAATAATTTATGTGAGGAGTCAAAAGATGAAAGTTATATAGATAATTCTATAACAGTGTATTATAATAATGAATGTTCTTATGGTCGTTCAGAGTTTTTTAATTTTTATAATAGTAGAATAAGCCTTGAAAGAATATTTTTAGATGGTATACAAAAAGAAATAGGAGAGCCATTAGAAATAACAAATAGTTCAGCATTAAAAATTTATTTTGATTTTCCTATTGAAAGTTTAAATGATTTTTTTTCTGCGGATTATGATACTAAAGTTGCCAATATTAAATCAATAGATTTTTCTCATTTTGATTTTTCTAATATGAAAAAAATGATAAATTTGTTTAAAGGATGTACCTTATTAGAATCAGTTAATTTTGGAAAATTTAATGCATCAAATGTAGCAGATATGAGCTATATGTTTTTTAATTGTACAATGATTAAATCAATTGATTTATCAAATTTCAGAGGAAAAGAAGAGACACTTGCTACAAGTATGTTTGCATTTTGTGATTCATTAATGTTTATTGATTTATCTAATTTATATTTAAAGGATAAATTGGAATCTTTAATAAAATTTGATACTGAGCAAGAATATTGTAATTTTAAATATATAAATTTATACAACAGTTCAATTAATGAATCTGATATTTATAATTTTGCTAATTATTCTTTACAGATAAATTCAAAAGAGGAAGTATTTTATTGCTTTAATGATGATGTATCATACAATTTAGCTGATTATATTTATCAAAGAGAAAATCCAAAGATAATTAAAGACCATATAAAAAAATGTTGTAATTTTGATTATGGAAATATTAGATGCAATGAGACTAATTATATAATAGTGAATTTTAATAATAAATTTAAATATGAATATGGATTTTATAATACTTATAGAACTAATGTTGATAAAATAGTTTTAGATTATGTACAAAAAGAATTAAATGAGACACTAAATATAATAGAGCTTTCGGATCTAATAATTTATTTCAAAGAATCAATTAATAGTTTACAAAGTTTTTTTGAGAAAAAAGAAGATGACAATGTTAAATATATTAAAATGATTGATTTTTCTGATTTGGATACATCTAACGTAACTGATATGTCATACTTACTATATGGATGTACTTCATTAGAATCAGTATCTTTAGTAAATATAAATACTTCATTAGTAAAAACATTTGATTCAATGTTTAGAGATTGTTTCTCTTTAAAAAGCATTGATTTATCTTATTTCGATACTTCATCTGCTGAAAAAATGGGAAAAATGTTTTACAGATGTCAATCCTTGGAATATCTTGACTTTTCCTATTTTGATACTTCTTCAGTAACCTCGATGGAAGAAATGTTTTATAATTGTACTTCTTTAGAATATTTGGATTTATCATATTTCGATACTTCACTTGTGAATAATATGAATTCAATGTTCAGTCAATGTACAAAATTAAAAGTGTTGGATATATCATCATTTAATATGGAAAAAATATCTATGGCTAAGAATATGTTTGCCAATCTTTTTGGCTTACAATATATAAATATTTACAACGTTAAAAACACTGAAGATTATATAAAAGATAGTTATTTGAAAATGATAGATAATTTGGCCATTTGTCAAAAAGACAATATTATTATTAGTGAAAAAAATGCTTCTTATATTTGCTGTTATTATGACATAGCAACAAATAAATGTGAATCTTATGGTTATATGCTAATATATTATGACCGAGAAGTTACTTATAAAAATGGTTTTAGTAATAATGACAAGAATTTTGATGAATTCAGAAAAGAGGATTATTTCATTATTAATAAGAATTATACTAATAAAATAAGCAATGGTAATGAATTAGTCATTAGTAAAGGAAGTAAATTAGAAGTTTATTTTAAATCAGATATTACAAGCTTAGAAAACTATTTCAATACTTATTATGACCCAAATGCCCTATATGTTAAAAAAGTAGATTTATCTCATTTAGATATCTCTTCAGTTACTACTACATCTAATATGTTTTATAATTGTAGTAATCTACAATCAATTTATTTCTCTAATAAAGAAATAACTTCTTTAGAAGATATGTATATGATGTTTTATAATTGTAAATCATTAAAAGATGTTGAGTTATTATATTTAAATACATCATTAGTTAAAAATATGGAAAGTATGTTCGAAGGATGTGAAAAATTAGAAATACTTGAATTATCAAATTTTAATACATATTCAGTGAATAATATGGCTAAAATGTTTAATGGTTGTAAAAACTTGAAATATCTTGATATTTCTGCTTTTAATTTTGAAAGAATAAGTGAAGTTAGTGATATATTTTCAGGTACTAATAACTTACAATATCTTAATTTATACTATACAAATAATTCTTTAGATATTTTGAAAAATCAAGAATTAGATATTTGGAATAACCCAACAGTTTGCCAAAAGGAAAAAGTAATAAAACAAAATGATGTAATTGAAGATTGTTGTTATTTTAATGTTAGTAGTAATAATTGTGAATCATCAAATTTTATTGTATTATACTTCGGAAAAGAAACGATATATGAAAAAGGCTTTATAAAAGATAATCAAGGCAATATAATTCGAGAAGATGAAATTGATTTCATTATTCATGGAAATCACTCAATTAAGTATAAATCTTCAGATAAATTAAATATTGGAAAAGTAAAAAAAATAGAAATATATTTTAAATCTGGTATAAAATCATTAGACAATTATTTCAGTATTATTAAAGATCCAAATATGGAAAATGTTGTGTCAATGGATTTATCTCATTTTAATACTTCTTTAGTAAATAATATGTCTTCAATGTTTTATGGATGTCATTCATTAAAATCAATAGATTTATATGATATAGATACTTCTTCAGTAGTAGATATGAATAACATGTTTAAAGATTGTAAAGAATTAGAAGTACTTGACTTATCATCTTTTGATACATCTTTAGTAACAAATATGAATTCAATGTTTGATGGATGTGAATCTTTAATATATCTTGATATATCCAATTTTAATTTAGAAAATATTAAAAATTTCAAATCTGTATTCGATGGTGATGATGATTTATTATATGTAAATTTATATTACCTTAAAAATTCGTATGATAATATTACTGAAAGTGAATTAAATTATTTAGAAGATGTAACTATATGCCAAAAAGAATATTTAGTTACTAATGAAAATGCAACTTATAATTGCTGTTATTATGATATTAAAAAAAAGGAATGCATTAATGATAATTTTGCGGTTATTTATTTTGATAATGACACAACATATGATGAAGGGTTTAAAAATCAATACAGAGAAGGAACAATAGATTTTATTATTAATAGAGATCGTAATATTAAACTTAGAGATACTGATAAATTCAGAGTAATAAAAAGGCATAAAATTGAAGTATATTTTTATTCTAATATAACTAGTTTAAATTATTATTTCAGTGAAGGTGAAGATAATCATATAGAAAACATTACTTTTATAGATTTATCTAATTTAAAAACATCTTCTGTTACAAGCATGATATCAATGTTTTCAGGAAGTAATTCAATAAAATCAATAGATCTCTCTAACATTGATACTTCTAAAGTAACTGATATGAATAATATGTTTTATGAATGTTCTTCATTAGAATCTATTGATTTATCTTATTTTGATACTTCCTTAGTAGAAAAAATGGATTATATGTTTTATGAATGTAGCTCATTAAAAATAATTGATTTATCATATTTTGATACATCTTCATTAACTAATATGGATTCAATGTTTAATAGATGTAATTCATTGCAATTGCTGGATATATCTCGTTTCAATTTGGAAACATTAGAAAATTATGATTCAATATTTAAATACAATTATAATTTAACATATATCAATTTATACTATATCCAAGATTCTAAGGGTTATATAACCAAAGCTATAAATTATAAAAATAGTGGAATTAATATAAATAATTTAATAGTTTGTCAAAAAGAAAATATTATTGAAAGTACTGATAATAGATGCTGTTATTATAATATAGATAATCATGAATGCGAAAATCAAAAATATATTACAATATTCTTTGGAGATAGAACTATATATAATACTGGCTTTGGAAATGATTTCAGAGGAGATATAGATTTTATTATTAATGGAGAAGATCATAATAAAAAACTATCAGGAAAGGATAGAATATATTTACATAGAGGTTCAAAATTAGAAATATATTATTTATCTGATTCATTATCTTTACAAAATTATTTTAGTGCTGCTGAAGATGCTAATATGAAAAATTTAATATCAGTATATTTATCTAATTTAAATGCAACAGTTTCAAATAATTTAGATAACATGTTTTATGGATGCGAGTCATTAAAAACTGTTATTGATTTAAATGATATCAAAACATTACAAATAGTTAATATGTCCTATATGTTCTATAATTGTACTTCAATTGAATATTTAGACTTATCAGCTTTTAATACATCTTCAGTACAAAATATGATTTCAGTTTTTGAAAAATGCAGGAATTTAAAATACCTCGATATATCTCATTTTAATTTAGGAAACTTAAATGACAATGATAATATTAAAAATATGTTTAGAGATGTTGACAATTTGAAATATATTAATGTTTATAATGTTCAAGATCCAAATAAATTATTATTAAATCATAATTACCAAAAAAAATTCTTTTCAAAAGAACCTAAATTAATAGTCTGCCAAAAAGAAGACCATAAAATTATTTCTCATGTTAATATTACCAATGAATGCTGTTATTATGACATAAATAACGATAGTTGCATTGATACCAATTATATAACTCTATACTATGGAAAAGATGTAGAATATACAAGTTTTGAAAATGATTGCAGAACAGGAAGTATTAACTATATAATTAATAATGATCATAATATTAAATTATCATCTAAAGATGATCGTTTAACAATTAAAAAAGGAAGAAAATTTGAAATATATTTTAATTATCCTTTGGATTCTTTAGAAGATTATTTTAGTCCTTCTTGTGATCCTAATATGAAATATATATTATCAGCGGACTTATCTAATTTAGATACTTCCATATTAACCAATATGAGATCAGCCTTTTCAGATTGTGAACAATTAGAATCAGTAGATTTTTACAATTTTAAAGGATCTTCAATTATTAACATGAATTCCTTATTTTCAAATTGTGTTTCACTAAAATCAATAGACTTTTCCTATTTAGAGCCTAATTCTATTGCTTATATGAATAGAATGTTTTCAGAATGTACTTCACTAGAATCAATCAAATTTTCTTCATTTGAAGTAACCTCTTTGATTAATCTCGAAGAAATGTTTAAAGGGTGTAGTTCTTTAAAATCGCTCGATTTATCCAAGTTCATCACTACTTCTACTATTAATATAGAATATATATTTTCGGGATGTACTTCACTAAAATATCTTGATATATCAAATTTCAATATGGAAAATGTAAAATATGCTATTTCAATGTTTGAAAATGTTATAAACTTAGAATATATTAATTTATATAAAGCGAAGGATTATAATGCTTATATTTCTCAAAGTGAATTAAATACTTTGGATAAATTAACTGTTTGCCAAAAGGAACAAATCCTTAAAAAAGATGATGTGATTAACAAATGTTGTAAATATAATATAACCACTGATCAGTGTGAATATACAAATTATATAGAAATATATTATGGAGAAGATGTTTCTTATAATGGTGATTTTACAAATTGCAGTAGAAAAGATATTGATTATATAATTATTGGAAAAAATGGTGAACAATTTACAGTTGATAAAAGTTTCGACATAAATTCAAATACTAAAGTAGAAATACACTTTAAAAACAAATCAGAAAGTTTAAGTAATTTCTTCTGTTCAGAAGATGAAAATACACAATATATATCATCAATAAATTTAAATTATTTAGATACATCAGAATTAAAAGATATTTCTTCTATGTTTTCAGGATGTAGTTCATTAAAATCTATTAATTTACTATATTTCAATACATCCTCAGTGATTAATATGAATTCTTTATTTGAAGGATGCAGTAAATTAGAATCAATTGATTTATCTAATTTTGAAACTTCATTAGTAAATAGTATGTCTAGAATGTTTTATGGTTGTAATAATTTAAAATCAATTAATTTCTCTTCTTTTGATACTTCTTCAGTAGTTGATATGAGTTATATGTTTTATCAATGTAATTCAATTGAATCATTAGATTTATCTAATTTCGACACAAGTCAAGTAACTATTTTTAGTAATATATTTAATAATTGTACTAATTTAAAAGTTCTTGATATATCTCATTTTGAATTAGGAAAAGATGCTACATATAAAAATATGATTAAATCTATTACAAATTTAAGATATATTAATTTATATTATGTAGTAGATACTGATAATAAATTCCCTGATTCTGATATAACTAAAATTAAAGATATAAATGTTTGTCAAAATGTCAATGAAAGAATAGTCGAAAGTGAAAACATAATTGAAAGATGTTGTTACTATAATATATTAACAGATAAATGTGAAAATTCTAATTATATTGTATTAACATTTGATACAGAAACAACTTATGAATATGGTTTTGTATACGGTATATTCCAAGATCCTTTAGAATCTAGAGAAGAAAAAATAGATTTTATTCTTTACAACAATAAAAAATATAATGCAACAGAAAAATTAATTATAAATGCTGGTTCTGAAATAGAAATATATTTAAACAATATAACAAGTTTAAAAGATTTCTTTTCTTTGAGTGATGATGCTAATCTTGAAAATATTATATCAGTAGACTTTTCTCATTTAGATTCTTCAAATATAACCGATTTAAGTGGTTTATTCATGGGATGTTACAATTTATTAAATGTTGATTTCTCTAATTTTAATTCCTCTTCACTTATAACAATGCAATCTATGTTTTATAGTTGTGAATCAATCGAATCAATAGATTTATCAAATTTCAATACTTCATTAGTAATTGATATGAGTTATTTGTTTGATGGATGTGAAAAATTACAATCTATTTATTTATCTAATATCAATACTTCAAAAGTAGAAAATATGGCTTATATGTTTTCTGAATGTAAGTCCTTAGTATCACTTGATTTATCATATTTCGATACTTCATCTTTGACCAATATGGATGATATGTTTAATAACTGTAAAGCATTGATATTGCTTGATATATCTAATTTCAACCTAGATAATATTACAGATTCTCAAAACATATTTAAGGGTATTAAATCTTTAAGATATATTAATTTATTCAATGTTGAGGATAAAAATAATATTATTCAAAACTCTGCTCTCAAAGATTTAAGCGATTTGGTGGTTTGCCAAAAAGAAGAAATTTTATCAACTAATACTAATAATAGAAAATGTTGCTATTATAATATTCTTGATAAAATGTGCGAGTCTGATAATTATATTATAGTATATTATGGAAAAAAATCCGAATATAAAAATGGATTTATAAATAAATATAGAGATAATATAAGTTTCATTATTAATGGATATTATAACAATATTTTGGGTTCAAATGAAGAATTAATAATAAAAGAAGGATGTAAAATAGAATTATATTTTAATTCATTGATGACATCTTTAGAAAGCTTTTTTGACTATAATCATGATATTAATGCAGGAAATATTAAATATATTGATTTCTCTCATTTTAATTCTTCATTAATAACTGATATGAGTAAAGCCTTCTCAGGTTGTACTTCATTAGAATCAATTAATTTCAATAATTTTAAATTTTCATTAACAAATACTAATAATATGTTTTTCGGATGCGATTCCCTCAAATCATTAGATTTGACCAATTTTGATTTCTCACGAGTAACTGATATGAGTTATATGTTTTATAGTGTTGATTATTTAGAGTCAATTAATACTACTTATTTAAATATTTCTTCTGTAACAAAAATGAGTTATATGTTTTATAGATGTATATCATTAGAATCTATTGATTTTTCTTTTTATCCAACTTCTCCTTTAACCAATTTAGAAAAAGCATTTTATGGTTGTAAAAACTTAACTTCGCTTAATTTATCTAAGTTTGATACATCATTAGTGACTAATATGAAAGAAGTATTTTATGGATGTGATAATTTAACTTATTTAGATATATCTAATTTCAATATGGAAAAATGTGTATATTGTAGTGATATTTTTTCTCAAAAGGATAAAATTATATTTATTAATATATTCAACTTAAAAAATGGTACTTTAATTTCTGAAGAATTTAGTATAACAAAAAACATTATATTCGTTTGTCAAAGTGAGAATATTATAATAAATAAAAAAGCTTACTATTGTTGTGAATTTAACTTTGAATTTAATGAATGTGTAAATATGCCCACAACTTTCCTTACAACATCACTTCAAGAATCTACTTTGATAAATCCACAAAGTACAAAATATCCTGTATTTACTGATAAAACTGTTATTACAGATGATAAATTAAAGACTACTGATTTCATTCATAATGATACCACTTTAATCAAAGAATCAATATCAAAAACCACTTATATTCCGGAAGAGATTGAAGGTTCCACTGATTATAGAAATACTATATTTAAAGAACCAACTACTTTCATTACATCAGAAACTACAAAAGTTGAAAGTACATTTTTAAAAGAAAAAGCTGAATCAACATTTAATTATGTGAAAGATGCTACCAATGTTTTTGAAACATCATTGAAAACCTCTAAAATTGAAACTACATCTGTACCTACAACTAATCCTTTAATTGATACAACTTCTTTAAACAAAGAAACCACAATTGTTACTTCCAAAAGTTCAACTGAATCAGTATCAACTAATGAAATTGCTTCGACTGATATAAAGACATCAACAAGTACTGTTAATGAACAAGAATCAAAGACTACTTCTTTTATGGAAATTTTAACATCCATAATCAAAGAAACAAAAGAAACAATAACAAAAACTAGTAATATTGTTCCTAGTACACAAACTGAAAAAGAAAATATTCCAACTACTTCTTTACTTGAAAAATCTACTGAAATTCCTATAACTACATCTATTGAAAATAAACAAAAAACCTTCAGTTTAGATAGTACCTCAAAAGAAATAATAACAGAAAGAACAACTTCTGAAATGCAAGAACCAGAAGTTAGCACAACCAATTTAGAAAAGGTTCAAACTACTCAATCAAATTCAGATACTACAAGACTTACTACTTCAAAAGTGGATACGACCCAAACAAATACTTTTAATGTTATTAGCACTGGATACACTACTTCAAAAGTTGATATTGAAGAATCAACTACAAATAATGAAAATATAGCTGAATCTACTATTTCTGAAAGCAATATTTTAGAAACTGATAATTCAAAATCAGATACCATGGACATTAATATTTCTAATAAACCTACAACTTCTGAACCTAGAATAGTACATACAACCTATGAATCCGAAATAGAATCTACAACCTCAGAGCAGAAAGAGCCAGAATCTACTACATCAAAACCTGAAATAATAGAGCCTACTACCAATGAGCCTGAATTATCAAAATCTACATCAAAAGGTGAAATAGAAATAACAACATCAAAACCTGAATTATTAGAGCCTACAACTTCAGAGCCTGAAAAATTAGAGCCTACAACTTCCGAGCCTGAAAAACAAGAACCTACCACATCAAAAGCTGAAGAGTTAAAATATACTACCAATAAACCTGAAATAGAATCTACTACATTAAAATCTGAAAACCAAGAAACTACTACCTCAGTACCTGAAATAGAGCCATCTACTTCTGAGTCCGAAAAACAAGAATCTACAGCATTAAAAACTGAAAAATCAGAGCCTACCACTTCAGAGATAGAAGAACCAAAATCTACTACATCAAAACCTGAAATAATAGAGCCTACTACCAATGAGCCTGAATTATCAAAATCTACATCAAAAGGTGAAATAGAAATAACAACATCAAAACCTGAATTATTAGAGCCTACAACTTCAGAGCCTGAAAAATTAGAGCCTACAACTTCCGAGCCTGAAAAACAAGAACCTACCACATCAAAAGCTGAAGAGTTAAAATATACTACCAATAAACCTGAAATAGAATCTACTACATTAAAATCTGAAAACCAAGAAACTACTACCTCAGTACCTGAAAAATTAGAGCCCACTACCTCAGAAGTAAAGAAGACTGAATATTCTACACTTACAACTTCAACCAACTATCCAAAAACAGAAAAAATTTATACAACAATACCTAATAATATTAATCTCACATCAATTGCTTCAACTACAATTAAAATACCTACTACAATAATAGAAAACCAAATAAAAACAACAATAACAACTCCCAACGGCCCGGCAACTGCTGTTTTAGTAGGCATTAGTCATTACATAACTTTTGATTCATATTTTACATTTTATGTTCATTTTGTAAGTATAAGTGGATTCATTTTTTCTCATACTTTAAATATGTTTGTTCATTTAATTTATAATACATTATTAAGAATTTTACAAAATCAAGAAGCAATTTGCGAAAAGATTAATGACGATTTAAAAAAGGCGTCCTATTTATGTAATGTTGTTGCAGATGTATCAAGGATTAGTAGTATTCAAATTGAGCCAGAATTTAATTTTAACTCTCAAAATGTTACAATTTTGGGTATTTCACCAGTTGCACAAACTTTGATGAAAAATGTCCAAAATGCTACTGCTGAATATGATAGTCTATTTCAATCTAATATCTATGTTTTAAGTCATTCTAATATTACAACAGATAAAAGAAATTATACATTCAATATAACTGGTATTATTGAAGAACAAAAGCCTACTTTTGAGAATATTGATTTAATATTAAAAATTAATACCAAAAATGAAGAAGATATAATTGAAACTGATATAAACTGCACTATTGTTAATACAAATGTCTCTAATTATACTCTGAATTGTTTAGGTGAAAAAAAGGTTTTATATGATTTACAAAGTGCAGTTTCTGTCATTGAAAATGATTTGCTTCTTGTTAACTTTGATGAAAATAGTACTAGTGAAATATATTTTTCATCTAATTCTTATAGATTTAAAAAGAAAGACACAAATGGTATGAGTGCTGGGATTATTATTACTATTGTTCTAATCCTTTTGATTGCTTTGGTTACTGCTATTACCCTTATTATCCTAAGAAAACGATTGTTTGGAAAAAAAAATAAAAGCGCTCAAGATTCAACAGTTGCCAAGTTAAGGATTCCTTGAATTTATAATTTCTTAATTGTTTTAAACCTTAGTTATTAATTATTGGAACTTATTTAGTTACATTATTATTATTAATTTCTCTAAAGAACAAGTTTAATTTAGAATTAACTAAATTATTTAAGGGGATTGGGGAAAAAACGGATTGGGGAAGTAGAGATGCTATCAATTCTTTTTTTCTTTTTTCTGAAAAGAGAAAAAATACATATGAACTATTAAAAATTTTTTTGGAAGAAAAGTATTATTATTACAAACATTAATGATGATAAAAATATATTTAATTAAACACTTAATAAATATTTTTTATAAATATATACAAAAGAAAATGCTTTTTTAAAATATTAAAAATTATAAATTACATTTTTATTTGTTTAAATTGGCTCAAATCAAATTTTCGTCCACGAAGTATTTTTATTGGAAGTAATAATAGTGCTAATGGAGCATCGAGAAAGTTTACTTTTTTCCTATGTCTGCTTTAAAAATTTCTTCACCTTTTGATGATAGCTTATTTAGTCAAGGGACCTTTTCAAATTAACAACCAAAAATTTGAATTGGAATTCCAGATAATATTTCGGAATAAAAATTAATACTTATTTTTTCATTATCACAAAATATTTTTCATTTAATTATTATCGAATAAATTTCATACATTTTTTTTTGTATTGATAAAAGTATAATTCTATATTAAATTTTTGTTTTGCATTATTGTTATTCTTAATAT
>Ga0256407_10007634_pt1 | contig 16184 bp, 8 predicted proteins | sample RumenRJG_04DNA_FD_193489 | JGI IMG/M metagenome (GOLD analysis project Ga0256407, IMG submission 193489) | Bovine rumen microbial communities from Lethbridge, Alberta, Canada - RJG_04 | ecosystem: Host-associated > Mammals > Digestive system > Stomach > Rumen | place: Canada: Alberta | collected...
ATATATCTGGAACCGACAGATGAACAGTCAGTAATTGCAAATGTACCGGAGCCGGATGGGTGTCCTTCTACTGCATTGCCTGAAAAAGCTCTTGGTTTCAGAATACAAGCATACGGAATGCTTTCACACAGAGACCTTTTCACCAATCGCCAGCTCACAGCCCTGACAACCTTCAGCGATCTCGTAAAAGAAGTACAGGACAAAGCCGAACAGGATGCCATTGCGGCGGGTATGCCGGACGACCATATCCCACTCGCAGACGGTGGTATAGGTGCACTTGCTTATGGGCAGGCTGTGAGTGTGTATCTGGCGTTTTTAGTAGATCAAGTTGCCAATCATTCGTCTGCTCTTTGTGGTTGGAATTCAGTTAACACACAAATGAGAAACACTTTTGGTAGACAAGCAATACCGATGGTTTGGGATTATGCTGAGTGTAACATTTTCAGCAACTCATCAGGTAGTTATAATAATCTATATGAGAGACTTTGCAAAGCGTTTGTTTCATTAGGCAATAATCCTATTGGAATTGCTAAACAATTTGACGCACAAGGCGATTGTGGACTCAGAAATATAGCTGTTTCAACTGATCCACCATATTATGATAATATTGGATATGCTGACCTTTCGGATTATTTTTATGTATGGCTAAGAAAATGTTTAAAAGATATATTCCCAAAAGTTTTTCGCACAATGTTAGTGCCCAAAGAAGAGGAATTGATTGCAACACCCTACCGCCACAACGGAAGTGCCGCAGAAGCAAAGGCATTTTTTGAGGACGGTATGGCAAAAGCCTGTCAGCAGATGTATCTATATACAAGAGATGATATTCCGGTAACAATTTATTATGCCTATAAGCAGAGCGATTCCGAAGAAGTCAATGAAACAAAGGCATCTTCTGGATGGGAAACTATGCTGAACGCAATAATTCAAGCGGGATTTTCCATAACAGGAACATGGCCGATGCGTACCGAAAAAGAAGGAAGAATGATAGGAAACGGTACAAACGCCCTTGCCTCGTCTATCGTTCTTGTCTGCCGCAAGCGTGATGAAAACGCTCCTGTCTGCATAAGAAGAAACTTTGTCAATGAACTGAAACGGGAGCTGAAAACAGCACTGAAAAACCTGCAAAGCAGTAATATAGCCCCTGTTGATATGGCACAGAGTGCAATAGGTCCGGGTATAGCGGTGTTCTCAAAATATAAAGCTGTCCTTGAGGCTGACGGCACGCCGATGAGCGTAAGATCAGCCCTGCAGATCATCAATCAGGAGCTTGACCTGTATTTCAATGAGCAGGATAACGACCTCGACAGCGAAAGCCGCTTCTGTGTGGAGCTGTATTCGCAGTATGCCTTCAATGATGCGAAATTCGGAGAGGCAAATACCCTTGCCACAGCGAAGAATATTTCCGTAAAGACGATAGCCGACCACGGTATTGTATATGCACAGAAGGGTATCGTAAGACTGACAGAACGAAATGAACTGCCGGAAAAAATCAATATCTATGAAGCAAGTATATGGCATATCTGCCAGTATCTGACCTATGTGATGGAAAAAAAGGGCATAGACGGCTGTGCGGAAGTATTATCAAAAACGCTCAGCACTAAGATAACCGCAGCAAAGGAGCTTGCCTACAGACTTTATACCATTGCCGAGCGTAAAAAATGGACACAGGAAGCGTATGCGTACAATTCACTTATAGCATCATGGCAGGATATACAGGCTCGTGCCGCAGAACTCAGCAGCAACGACAGCGGCGAACAACTTACTTTGTAAAGGAGGATAAAACGTGGAAAATATTGAATATGTCCAGAAGGGCTTCCGTATCCTGAATGCATCTCTTTCGGGATATATCGCCCGTGAAATGAGCCGTGAATATAAAGATAAATGGTGGGATGTCATACTGTTCACTCTTGATGATAATGCTGCCGATTTGCCAAAAAGCGGAACATTTGCAGAATTGGTAGATTCCCTTGATGTTGCTAATTGTATCCGTCTAATACAGTGGAAATGGGCGGAACTTTTCAGAAGGCTTATGCCCCGTGACTGCAAGACCTGGGCAACGGAACTTATGGGAGTACGCAATACAGTTTCTCATAAGGGTTCCTCAGATATGCCGCGGGATGATGCAGAAAGAGCACTCGATACAATGGCTCGTCTTTGTGCAGAAAGTGATCCGGATGCCTCCGAGGATATCCGCAGGCTCCTGCGTACCCTAAGATACGGCACAGAAAACGGCTCGACCTCTAAAACAGACGGAAATAATACGGCACAGCCTGCAAAACCGAAACAGACTGCAGCTGTGCTGCAGGACGAAAATTCAGAAATGCTTCCCTGCTGGAGAGATGTCATAGAACCGCACCCCGATGTTGCACAGGGACGTTACCTCAAAGCGGAATTTGCTGCTGATCTTGCACAGGTCGCACGAGGCGAAGGAGCGTATGAATACAGAGATCCAGTGGAATTCTTTGCCCGCACATACGTCACTGAGGGCATGAAGGGACTTCTTGTACAGGCAATAAAACGCTTTACAGGACGTGACGGTGAGCCTGTGCTCCAGCTCAAGACATCCTTCGGTGGTGGCAAGACACACAGCCTTTTAGCACTGTTCCATCTGGCAAAATGTCATCTTTCTCCCGATCGGTTTCCTACCCTCAAGGAAACTCTTGAAGAAGCCGGAGTAGATACACTTCCGAATGCAAAGGTTGCCGTACTTGTCGGAACGGCACTTGAACCGGCACGTTCCAAGCGTCCAGCAAATCTTCCGGGTGTTACAATAAACACGATCTGGGGCGAAATGGCAGCACAGCTTGCTATTGCTGCAAACAAGCCAGAACTGTATGACTATGTAAAGGAGTCCGATAAAAAGGGCGTATCTCCCGGAAGTATCGCCCTGAAACAGCTTTTTGATGACTGCGGTCCGTGCCTTATACTGATGGATGAGATTGTCGCTTATGCAAGAAAGCTGTATGGAGTTGATGGACTCCCGGCAGGCAGCTTTGAAAACTTTATTTCCTTCATTCAGGAGATAACCGAAGCGGCAAGTGCAAGTAAAAACAGCATGGTAGTAGCCTCTATCCCCGAATCAAATATTGAGATCGGTGCAGAGGGCGGTAAAAAGGCACTCGAAGCGATCGAGCATACCTTCGGCAGAAAGGAATCCATATGGAAGCCGGTTGCGGCAAATGAAGGCTTTGAGGTAGTACGCAGAAGACTCTTCCTTGACTGTAAGGATAGAGCAAAGCGGGATCAGGTCTGCACAGCTTTCAGCAGAATGTACCAGACCAATTCGGGCGATTTTCCGATAGCCGCAAAAGAGGTAGATTATCAGAACCGTATGAAAGCCTGCTACCCGATACATCCCGAGGTGTTCGACAGGCTGTACGAGGAATGGGCTACATTGGAGAAATTCCAGCGTACAAGAGGCGTTCTTCGCCTTATGGCAGCGGTAATACATGAGTTGTGGATGGCAAACGATGCCGCAGCTATGATAATGCCCGGCTCCCTGACACTTGATATGCCGAATGTCAGAGAGGAGCTTATACGCTATCTGCCTAATCCTGAAACATGGAATGCCGTTTTTGATTCCGAAATAGACGGCAAAAATTCACAGCCCTATCGTCTGGATAAGAATAACCAACGCTACGGCAGAAAAATGGCAGCAAGAAGAGTATCAAGAACAATCATGCTCGGCAGCGCTCCCACAGTCCGTGCTCAGAGCATAAGAGGCATAGAAGCCTCAAGAATAAGGCTCGGCATTGTCCAGCCTGGCGAAAATATAGCGGACTTCAACGATGCACTCAGCAACCTGAGAAATTCGCTGACCTATCTTTATTCCGATACAGCCGGAAACCGCTATTGGTACGATACTCGTCCCACATTGAGAAAAACAGCCTCGGACAGATCCTCACAAATGGCTGCCTCAGATGTAGAGTACGAGGTCGAGAAGCGGCTCAGAGCATTCCGAAAGGAAAGCCCCTTCTCTGCACTGCATATCTGCCCGTCCTCTTCAAGTGATGTTTCAGATGAACAAAGCCTTCGTCTTGTTGTCCTCAAACCCTCTGACACATACCATAAGGGCATCAGTGAAAACGATGCGGTCAAAAAAGCAAATGAGATACTGAATACCCGCGGAAATTCTCCTCGTACTTATCGCAATATGCTTGTGTTTGTCGCAGCGGATCAGGAACTTATGAACGATCTTGATAAGGCTGTCCGTGATCTTCTTGCATGGCAGTCCATAAAAAGAGACAGCACAAGCCTAAATCTTGATGCTGCCCAAAATGCAGAGACAAAAGAAAACATAGATAAGTGTGATAAAACTGTAGATCTGCGTGTACAGGAGGCATTCTGCTGGATGCTTGTCCCTGAGATAGATATCAATACCGATATTAAAACGATCATCTGGAATACAGAGTACATATCTGGCAATAATACTGTCATTTCTAAAGCAGCGGCAAAGCTGATGCAGGACGGACAGGCAATTACAAAATGGGCGCCCACCTTGCTGAAAATGGAGCTTGACAATTTACTGTGGCGAGAAAGCGATCACATACAGATCAAAAAGCTCTGGGAATATCTTACCACATATTGTTATCTTTCCCGCTTGTGTGACTACTCTGTTCTTGAAGAAACAATAAGAGCTGGTGTTGAGGGAGATGATTGTTTTGCGATTGCGTCCTCATTTGACGGAACACGTTATTCCGGTCTGAGATACAATCAGTCGATCACAGCGGCATATTCGGAGGATTATCTTGTCAAAGTCCCCTGTGCTCTGAAACAGATCTATCAGGATCGTCAGGCAGAAGAAAAAAAGCCTGTCATTTCTACAGGAGGCGGCACAGATATTCCACCGTATCCCAGTGGAGACGGATATACGCCGGGACCTGCTCCGAGTCCGGAATCACAGCCTCCACAGGTATCAAAGGATACCCGTTTCTTTATGAGTGTAACTCTTGACAACACGAGAATAATACGGGATATGCAGAAATACCTTGAGGAAGTCATTGCACATTTGTCAGAGAGTGAAGGCTGCGAAGTCAAACTGACTTTGGAAGTGGATGCACATTCTGCTGACGGATTTTCGCAAGGAACGGTGCGCACAGTCTCAGAAAACTGCCGCACCCTTAGGGTACAAAACTTCGGTTTTGAAAACTGAATATAAGTAATATCCCCGTTTACTTGGTGTTACATATGGAACAGGTTGGTGTCCCAAGCACTGATCGTAATGAACAATTTGAATTGATTGACCGCACTGAACATGAGTACCTTGGGAATGGATATCTCGTCATCTCTATCGATACAAAGAAAAAAGAGAATATCGACAACTTTAAAAACAATGGAGCGGAATAACGAAGAAGAAAGGCATTTAAAAAAAATTGATGATATAGTAAAAATGCCCGATGTCGTGTTTGTATTTCAGGATGAAGTTCATTATACTTTTCGCTTGACTTGCCTTTTTTCGTTTCAAATTCGGTATGAACTGCTCCTATACAGCAAAAATTTTCTCATTCTTCTTTTTGATAAACCCAATCAATAATGTAAAAATATAATTTCGGGTAGCCGTACGGGTTAAAGGACTGCCTGCTGGCTAATTTTATATAAGTGCAAAAGCAAGCAAAGCTATAACGCTGGAAGGATGCCGATAAAATGGCCGAGGAAATAAACGCTATCATCAAAAAATACAATATTGATGTGAACTATCAGGAACCGCCGGCATATTAAACCGGCAGCAAAACAAACAGGAGTACCGCCCCTATCATCTCAAGGTCTGGTACTCCTGTTTTCATTAATTTTGTATAACGGAAAAATATAATTTCTTTAAAGTGTTTTATCTGTAAATATCCTCCAACGTAAGCAGCTTAACTTCGCCCTTATCGCCAAGCTCACGAAGTCCGTCTGTAAATCCGCATTTGAAAAAAATATAATAATGGTATCTGTTCCCTTGCCGAAGACAGAAGCATAATTCCGCAGCAGCTCCAGTTCATCAATACCGATCTTTTCGTTTTTGTACTTGCATGAACCTATAATATACTCACTGCTGTCAGAGCAGGTGCCTACAATATCTATCTGCACTTCTTTTTTAGCTGCATTGTCCGTACCCCACCACTGTCCTATATCAAAAAGTGTAAAGGGAAGATCATCGGCATAGTATAGCAAATAATCCCTGCACATCTGTTCAAAAATCAGTCCCATATAATCAGAAAAATACTTTCCGACCGTATTCGGATAGGTCTTTTCAATTCTGCCGGAAATGATTGCATTCATATTCATCGGTACAAACCGATACCAGAAACGGAAAAAGTTATCTCCAATCTGGTATATCGTTTTCTTTGTGCTTTTTTCAGTAATTGGCGTTTCCTTTTTGACGATACCAAGATCAAGCAGTACCTTAAGATATTTCGCACATACACCGGTTTCAATTCCCGATTTAGTTGCTATCTCATTGAGCTTTGACGAACCTCCGGCAATGGCACTGATGATCGAATTATATGTTGCAGGTTCCCGAAGCTCCTGTTTCAGCAGATTTGCAGGCTCTTCAAAAAGATATGCCGAACTGTCAAACAGATTTTCGAGAAGTGCATCATCAATGCTGTTTTTGACACCAAGCTTATTGATATAGTGGGGAATACCTCCTGTTATGCCATAAAGCAAAGCCTGATCTTCAAGATACAATGCCGGATTAAAGGCTGTGATCTCTTTGTACGTCAGTGCCTGTATTTTGAATTGAGCTGTCCTTCTGCCGTACAGCGGACTTTCATAGCCAAGCACCTGATATTCCATAAAGCTCATGGACGATCCGCACAGTATCAGAAACAGTTTGCTTTTGCTCCACACATGGTCAATGATATGCTGTAATCTTGAAGAAACAGAATTGTCTGATTTAGCAAGATATGTGTATTCATCAATAACGAAAACCAGCCTGTCATTCTCAGAAAGTCTTGTTATCTCTGCAAAGGCATCATCAAAATCCCTGTAGACCGGAGCCGTACTGCTGTCAGCACCGGGATTTTTGAATTCATAGATCGTCCTTGAAAGCATTTCAAGATTTTCCTTTGCCGAACTGCTCAGTGCAGAAAAGAAAACAGCCGGCTTATCCCTGCAGAATTCATTTATCAGAGCCGTTTTGCCTACTCTCCTTCTGCCGTAGATAACAATGCATTCAAAGGCGTTTCCGTTATATCGTTTATCAAGCTTTGAAAGCTCCTTCTCCCTACAATAGAACATATATCTCCCTATCCTCCAAAAAATCAACTCGTAAGTTAGTATATCATAAGTTTATTATATTATTCTGCTATTGTCAAGGGGAAGATATCGGCATGGAAATACTCTCACAAAACATTACCATCCTTCTTCATAATCTAGACTTCTCCATCTGTTATTATCAGCCCTTTTATTTTCAGGTAATAGTCTTATTGACATTTTTAAATTATTAAGGTGTTAGTCGGAAAAAATGGACTTTAAAGTAGTCATAAAGTAAAAAATGTGGTATAATGGTAATATCAACTATCGAAAGGATGAATTTTATGACACTCAAAGAATTGCAAGCATATATTTTGGAATTGAGTCCATATCAGCTCGATCAAATTGCCGTTCAGGTTGTCAAATATCTGAATCTGAATGAGCAACTTAAAAATACACGTCCGGAATGCTGTCCATGCTGCGGTAAAAACCAAGAACATCTTATCAAAAAAGGATTTCAGCACGGCAAGCAACGCTATATGTGCAAGGATTGCGGAAAAAAATTCACATATGACATCAACCAAATCACTGCTCATTCGCATCAATCGACAGATGCATGGATAACAGTCATTGAAGATACATTGTCACTGAAGTCTCTTGACGAAACGGCAGGCAAGATCGGTGTATGCCATGAAACGGCTTTCAATATGAGACATAAACTGCTTGCGTACTTGGAAACAATAATGGAAACGGCGAAACCGCCCGGTGAACTTGTCGAAGCCGATGAGACATATGTTGCCGAATCTCAGAAAGGTGTTAAATGCAAACATCGTAAACCAAGGAAACATGGGGAAAGTACATCAAAACGAGGATTGTCCAATGAACAGTACTGCGTTTGTGTAGTTACTGACAGAAACAAAAATGTATTTGCCAGATGTGTCAACAGGGCAAAACCTTCTTCGGATGATATTGTCAGTGCACTTTCTGCACACATTTCCCGAAAATCTGTTCTGCTGTGCGATGGTGCAGCCTCATATAATCAACTTGCCGATACTTTGGATTGTAAAAAAATCGAGTTGATTGGTCACGAAAGTTATGACAGGGTTTATCATCTGAATACAGTCAACAGTTTACACAGCAGAATCAAGATGATGCTGGAACAATTCCGAGGTGTGGCTTCCAAATACTTGAATCGTTATTTGGCACTCTTTTCCGTAATCGTATCATGTACCAAGTCTTCTATTAATGAGTTTGTTGATAATTTACGGTGTGTTTTGTCCACTGTCAGGGTAAATATTACTTACAATTCCTCTCAAACTATTGGGATATTGGCTTTATAAATAATGAGTCCTATTTTTCCGACTAACACCATTATTAAATTCCTCGGCAGATATACTTTGGCTTCATTCCATCGTATGTATAAAGTATCCGTACATCAGCTTAAATACTTCTTTTTCCAATTCTTTTTAAACTGATAAGTTCCTTCTGAAAGATCAGTATAATCGAAATCAGCATTCATATGACCAGTTTTGGTTACTGTCATCGTCATATTAGTCCAAAGTTTTTCTTTCTCAATATTTCTTTCCTTTGAAACAAGAATATCAATTATTGAAAAAGACTTTGCAAGTTCTTTTTCGGAAATATCAGGAATATCATAGCACTTGATATACTTATCGCCTGTACGAATATAAAAAGCGAAAGAGTAAGATGCATTTCCGTATTCAAGATAAACAATCAGTCTGTTCCAATCTGAAGTAAGATATTTACTTAATTCATCGAAGATAGCCTGATAAACATTTTCGTTGATCATTTTTTTGCCTCACCTTCATTTTTAAATACAACAATATCTTTATCTCCATTGATACTGTATATAACATGGAACTCGGAAGGTCTTGTAGAATCTCCCTCGTATACTACCTCAATTTTTAACTTGACATCTGCACCATCCTTAACCGCATCTGCGAGTGTGGCTTCTAACTTTGCAAAATCACCCCGATTTAGCTCTGCATCCATTGGAACAAGGTTTTCTAATTTGTCACTACCGTCAAACTGATGACCAATCAAATGTCCTCTGTCATCGGTCGATCTGTATTCCTGTCCATCTATCCTTCGGACATCTTCCATACTTCGATCATAACTTGGATCTTTCATCCTTAACTGCCCCTCTGCGTTTACAGGTCGTCCCTGATTATCGGTTTCGTACTGATAACCTCTAACTTTAAAGTGTTTATTCGGCAACAGGGAATCGTTCTCACGGTATTTTATACCGATATCATCATAATATTCTTTAACTCCTGCATTTTCAACAGGAACAGTATTCTGTTCTGACTGATCACTATTTACATCTTTTACGTTACCCGTATTCATTTCCAATATTTCTCCGTTTGCTGATATATCATCAGGTAAAGGCAGGTCTTTAAAAAAGTCAGGCATATCGGTATTTGCCTGTACATTATTTACATCTTTTGCATTATCTATATTCGTTTCCAATATTTCTCCATTTTTCGATATATCACCAGGTAAAGGCAGGTCTTTAAAAAAGTCAGGCATATCGGTATTTGCCTGTACATTATTTACATCTTTTATATTATCTATATTCGTTTCCAATATTTCTCCGTTTGCTGATATATCATCAGGTAAAGGCAGGTCTTTAAAAAAGTCAGGCATATCGGTATTTGTCTTTATATCATTTACATCTTTTACATTATCTGTATTTGTTTCCAATTTATCTGATTCAATAACTCCCTTGGTTATTTTTACAGCAGATTCAACTCTTTTTATTGATGCAAATGCACTTTCTCCTGTATTTGGATCCGAGGTTGCATCACTTGCAATACCATCTATAGCGGCAGTACCTGCTTTTTTGCCGATTTCTTTGCCGATTTCTTTGCCGATTTCTTTACCTGTTTCTTTCACGGTTTTACTTACGGCTTCAACAGCAATAGCTGTTGATATTGTTTCAAATATTGCCATTTACAGCAGCCCCTTTCCTTTCATATAATTTTGCCATTTAAGGATACTGTCCTCGTCATTTTTTTCCATACGGCGATAATGAATAATACATTCAAGTATATGATAGATACTTTTATCCGTAAATTCCCGAGTATCTAATGGTAGCTGGTCAATAAGTGATTTATTCCATTCATCAGGAGATTCACATTCCTTACTATTTTCGATAATAGCATCATTTGGATCAGACAGATCACAAATCATTTTCTCTATTATTTCTTTGCTGTATTTCTTTTTGTTGTCAAATATTTTAAACAGACGAATTTTTTTGTGAGATTCCATATTTGACTGTACAAGCCATTTTTTTAGCATTTCTACATCTGTCAATGCTTTATCATCGGTAATACATGAAACAAGATACTGCACGATTCGTCCGCTTATAAATTCACTGTTTGGTGCCGGAGAGTAATCCGAATTATCTTTTTTGATATATTGTTTTGGCTGGGCAGAATAATAGAAAATTTTTCCGAGAACAGGCTCTATCCACTTGTTTTGATATATGGCGGCAATACCGGTGGGAATTTTTGAAAGTTCGATAATCTGATCATCTGTCAATCCGGCAGATTTTCCTACCAGTTCTCTATCCGAAAAATCTGGAAGATGCAAGATGATCTTTGTATTGGTATTCCTGATTACTGACATATCCAATAAACCGGGAGATTGATCTGCAATGATAAAACCTTCGCCATAAGTTCTCATTTCCGCAATGGCATTTGATATCATCTCAACAGATTTTCCTGTAAGATTTGACATCTCATCAGACTGTTCCAAAGATGTACGCCTTAAAAGATGATGTGCTTCTTCCAATACGGTAACATGTTTGAGAGGAAGATTGATCCCACCCCGTACAGTTCTTCTTTCCTGAAGTCTCATGACAATTATACCCATTACCATAGATTTCGTTTCACTTGATCCTATACGGCTCAGGTCGATAATTGTATTGTCCTCAAACAATATTTTATTGTCGATTTCATCGCATGTAAACATCTGCCCATTCAAACCGTTAGTAAGAGACTTTACCCTTGTAATAAGAGAACCAGTATAATTATCCTTTACTTCCTGAGAATAATCGGAACTCATTATAACTTTTCTTAAAGAATAAAGCAGATCTTTAAAGTTCGGATATATCATCGAACCAGAGCATACGGATGTATTAAGATCCCAGCCAGCACTAATATAAGTATCCTCCACTGCTTCCTTCAATATGGCAGGCATAGCTGCATACATTGGCCAGCATACATTGAAAATATCTATAAGTCTGTCAATATGTTCGAGAACATGGATACCATCTTCAAATTTAAACGGATTGATTTTCAATAGTTCTGTAATTTTCGGATTGGTTCCGAAGACATGAAAAGTATCTCCGAAAATCTGTTTATATTCACCCTTTGCGGGTTCAACTATCAACGTTGGAATATGCTTTTTGTTTAACTCACTTATGATCTCATATATCGTATTCGATTTTCCTGATCCGGTTGAGCCTGTAATAAAGGTATGTTCACGCAAATTATCGACACTAAGTGAGATTACGGAATTTGTGTATTTTTTCCCCATATGATACATATGACCGATACTAATAGTATTTCTGTTCGGGTCTGTACAGTGAACATTTCGACCAAAAGCAGCCATCTCACGCACAGATACATTGTTGACGGAACGATATGGTATGCTGCATTGTACAGACAGTTCCTTTGTGCTTATCATTGTTGATGGAGTAACATCTACAGGTGCAGTTAAATCTATCTCACAGTCCGGATCGTTGAATCTGGGATGTGTAAAATGACGCAGATACTCCTTGACTGTTTCTGACTTTTTATCTTTGTACCAGGTATTAAGACTTGCTGTCTCCAATGCAGAACCTTCTCCGTTAATGATACCCTTATAGGCACACGCTGCAATTATTGACGTTTCCTTTGATGGGCTGATAAAATACGCCGCACTTGACCACATTCCATAGTTTTCACATTCTTTAATACGTTTCAGATGTTCATCTATGTATTCAAGAAGTACTTTTATTGATTTATTTTCATAATTTATCATGGTTGAGTTGCCGGAACTTTGATTTTCTCCGCTTTGACTGCCTTTTTGATATGTATCGGAATGAGATTCCAGATGTGATCTTTGAGCTCCAAACTGTTGACTGGTATTTTCCGAAACGGATTTCCCCTGCTGTTTCGCTTGCGACATATTTACACCAAGCATACCGCCTACCATTCCGGTTATGCCTGATGCTACCGCCTCTGACAGAACTCCCGCACCTTTTATGGGATGTACAAGATTTTTTCCCCAACCTGATCCGGATGAAGTAACCGTATTTTGACTTGAAGAACCGTAATTACTTGATCCTCCGGCATTTAATCCAAATGTGTTTGTTGTACTTTCACTTTTTGTAATGCCGGATCCTTTTGTAAAACTTTGGGTTTTGGCTATGCTGCTGCTTATACTGTCCGTATATCCTTCTGTCTGAGTTATAGATAAACTTGTTTCTCGATTTACGGAAGCTGTAATATCACAGCCTGCAAATGGTGTGAGACCAGTATATAATTCTTCGTATCCATGCTTGATTTCTTCGATCTGTCCGCCTGATATGGGATCTGAAATAATCATCATGGCATATTCCTGATCATTCATTGTATCTATAAATTTTTCTATTCCCTGAACATACCCAGTATTTTGGGCATCGTCATTTTTAAGGGACGGAAGACTTGTAAGGGAAGTTACAGCATTTTGTTTTTTTGAAGGCAGGATCTTTTTTAATAATTCTATGCATTGATCCGTTTCGACCAATACTATATCACTCCCAGGAAAATTACCATCAAATGTCTTTTTGAAAGCACTTCCCAATTCCATATTGGCACAAAAATCATTATATTCGTCTGATGTTGTCTTTGTGCCTATATAAAGCTCAAGCCCCTGTTTACTGCTGACGATCATAAAAATAACCGATAAATTAAGGCTATGCATTGAGCTGTAAACATTGTTCAAACGATCCTGAATATTTTCATCCTTATTATATACAAGACTGCATATTTTGAACAATCTGATATTATTGTCTATGGAAATCGACTTTATATTTCTGGGTATAATTTCTGTATCGTACCTGTTCAACTCATCCAAATAGATTTTTTTTACAGATTTTTCTGCTAATTTCAATCCGTTTATCAAATCTGTATCTGTTGTATCAGTAATTTTGGTCTTAGTATTAACAGACATTTTTATACCTCCTTTTATGATTCTATATCGATTTTTAAATTGATAAAGCGTGTCTTGATAGCTGATAATTTATTGTTGAGCTCTTCAAGCTGTTTGAGCTTTTTCTGTTTTGCTTCAAAGCTTTTTTCTTTATCCTTATTCAATGCCTCTATTTTTGATTCTTCCATGCGGATTTCTTTTTCCAACGCATCTGATATTTTTGTTAAAGTTGTTTTTACATTATCGGAAATGTTTCTTGCATATTTTTTACAGTTTTCTTCTTTGCTTTTTTGAAGTTCTTTTTTTAATTCTTTTTCCAGCTTATTCTTATATTTTTTGGTTAAAGTATGCCCTGCTGTTGCCGTTTGTGCAACACCACTTGTTAACATTGCGATCAGGGCTACGATCATAAAAGCATTTACGCTGATAGGTGTCATCAAAAGAGCAAATGCTGCACCTATAGTAATAACAGAGCGTTTTACCAGTTCACCAAAACCCATTGTTGCACCGATAGCTCCGTAAGCAGGGCCACCAAATGCTGTACCCACGATTGTTGCAGCAACTCTTTGAAAGCCTGAAATATCATTTGGCGTTTTGATACCGCTGATATTTAATTTAAATTTATCAAGATTAGCATAAAAAATATCTACATCTTTGCCTATGTCTTTTTCTATTCTTTCAATCTGCTGATCAATGTACGGATTGAGTTTCGAATTTGACCATTGCCACCATTCATTCTCTAAAAATAAATTTGTTTTTAAAAGAAATTCTTCTTCCAGAGCTTTTTTTGATTCTTTTTGCTTTGAGGGATTGATCTTCACTTTATTTTTTAACTCCATATGATCGATAAATTCAGGTAATTTCTTCATAATGGAATCATAGTTTTCTTCGACCATACTTTTTGTTATTTTAAAAAGTTCTTCTGTTTCGTTTTCTATTTTTATTTCTATCATTTTCTTTCTGTCATGGGCAGCCTGTAGATTGGGCATAGCCTCGTTTATTTTTTTGACAGCCTCATTATAATCTGTTTCCAGTAATGACATATATTCATTTATGTGTCTTAATAACAGATCATTTGAGAATGTTATGCAAGGATTCACAATATTCATGAGTTTGGTCTTTCCTCTGGTATTCCTGAGATATTCGGAAAGACTTTTTTCAAATTGAGGGATACCCGTTTTTTCAAGTACAATCTGATCCGATTTTTTCTCCTTTGCTTTTAATGCATGGAGAGAATCAACGAAAAATATACCGTTATCTTTAAAAGATGTAACAGGTGCCAGCTTTTTTATTGCATATCTTTTGAGACGATCCTGTTCGTCTTCGTCAACGGTATCGAAATGTGTACATATGAAAAATATATCTTTATAGCCTCTGCTGCGTATACGCTGATTGATGTAGTCCATATCTGATTGACCGGCAATTTTCGGGCACGCCAATACATACAGAATCGCATCGGCATGGTTAAGGTATTCTTCTGTTACTTTTGTTCTTGTATCATTTTCATTCAATCCCGGAGAATCAATAATACTTATGCCTTCACGGCACAACTCAATCGGATATGTTATCATTGCCTTGCTGTAAGGCGATTCATGAATATATTTTTCTATCTTATCAGAAATTTCTTCATCATCCGGGATAGTAACATATTCTTCAAGATCTGCTATGTTAATTTTCAAAGGAGGAATGTATGTATTTTTGTATTTTGCTATATGTTGTTTTGCTTTTCCGGGGATCATATCTGATATTTTTTTAGGTAAAGGATTTTTAAATTGCAATTCAGCATCTTTTGTATTACCATAAACAACTTCATTTATAACGGCAGTACAGGGGGTAGAATATGCAGGCAATACTTTTTCTCCCAGCAAAGCATTGATAAAAGTACTTTTTCCGTTTTTAAATTCGCCAATTACAAGTACTTTAAAACTTGTATTCTCAACCTTGCTTTTTATAACCGACAAAGGTTTGCAGTCAATAGATATCCCCATTTTACTTATGGAATCTGTTACTTTCATAAGATCTGAAAGATTTCGGGAGATTTCTGCACTTTTTTTCTCATTTCGCTGTAACTGTTAATAGACATTTTAAGTCCCCCTCCTTGATTTTATCAATAATAGTTGTAAGTTCATCTATTTTCAATCGGGTATCTTTATCATTGTCATTCATGACTTTCTGTTGAGAATCATAGGCGGCAAGATATCTGTCTGCTTTATTTTTGAATTCAGTAAGAATATTATCATAAATACATTTGATATCCTTGCTGTTTTCTTACCTTCGACGATATATTTATTATGCCTAATGAAACGAATTGAAATATGATTAAGCAAAATATCAATAATACTATACACTACTTGATTGATTAAAATGACCTATATAATAGTAACATAATCTCCTTGACTTTTCAGCCACATATCAATACCCTTTCCAAAAACTTCTGCATATACTGTATAAGTTCCGTCCTGTTCATCAAGAATTTCAGCCGTTGGCAGTCTGTCAAGAATGGCATCAATGTCCGGTCCGTTATATTTGAACTTTATTTTTTGTAACCTTCCACCGTACATAAACTGTACTCTTTTGCGGAATTCACCTTCTTCAAATCTGTCTTTGTAGGGAATATGAAATCTTTCTTCAAGAAGCTTCAAAGTTTTTATCCTGTCGATACGGTAAATAGTCGGAAATGAGTCATTGATAACATCAAAATCTTTTTTCACTTCTTCATTATCAATAAATGCTGTAAGATAAAAATAATACTCGGAAAACAAGATGGCTACAGGTTTCAGTTTTCTTTTGACAACAGATTTATC
>Ga0256407_10007635_pt1 | contig 16184 bp, 15 predicted proteins | sample RumenRJG_04DNA_FD_193489 | JGI IMG/M metagenome (GOLD analysis project Ga0256407, IMG submission 193489) | Bovine rumen microbial communities from Lethbridge, Alberta, Canada - RJG_04 | ecosystem: Host-associated > Mammals > Digestive system > Stomach > Rumen | place: Canada: Alberta...
TGGAGGAAGCCGCATGCGCGGACCACGTGATCGTCATGGACGGAGGGCTGATCAAGATGGAAGGAACGCCGCGTGAAGTCTTCTCAAGGGAAGAAGAGCTGGTATCCCTGAGCCTGGGAGTGCCGGCGGCGGTTCAGCTCGCGTCGCGTCTTAGAAAGCGCGGAGTGGAAATTCCTGAAGGCATTCTAACAGATGAAGAACTCGTCAGAGCTATTACGGAGGCAAAGGCCGAATGATAGAAGTAAAGAATCTGACACATGTATATAATGAAGGACTGCCGCATGAGACTACAGCCCTTGACGATATCAGCTTCAGAATCGAAGACGGAAGTTTCGTAGGGATTATCGGACACACAGGGTCCGGCAAGTCCACGCTCCTTCAGCACCTGAACGGTCTGCTGAAGCCGAGCTCCGGAACAATCGTCATAGACGGCGTGGACATCACTGACAGTCATACGAAGATGCTCGATATAAGAAGAAAAGTCGGGCTGGTTTTTCAGTACCCTGAATACCAGCTGTTTGAGGAGACTGTTGCGAAGGACGTTGCTTTCGGCCCGTCCAATCTGGGACTTGGCCAGGAAGAAATAGACGAGCGTGTGCGTCGCTCAATTGAGCTGGTTGGACTGGACTACAATCACGTAAAGGACACTTCGCCATTTGAGCTTTCAGGCGGACAGAAGAGGAGAGTGGCAATCGCAGGGGTACTTGCCATGGAGCCGGAGGTGCTGGTGCTCGACGAGCCGACGGCGGGACTGAATCCGAAGGCGCATTTTGACATACTGAAAATGGTGCAGGACATACACGTAAGAGAGCACAACATTACCATATTCGTTTCCCACAACATGAACGACATCGCCAGGATGTCGGATCAGGTTCTCGTGATACACAAAGGCAGGCTTGCCATGAACGGAACGCCGGCCGAGGTCTTCGCGCGGGAAGAAGAGCTTAAGTCCATGGGACTTGCTCTGCCTGAAGCGACAGAGATAATATCGCAGCTGAGAAGGGAAGGGATGGATCTTCCTCAGGACTGCCTGACTGTTGATCAGGCTGCGGAAGCCATAGCAGCGGTGTTTGGAAAATGATAAGAGACATTACACTTGGACAATACTATCCGGGCAACTCCGTGATTCACAAGCTGGATCCCAGAGTAAAGATTCTGGCGGCACTGTTATACATAGTGGCGCTGTTTGTCGTGGACAAGTTCTCCGGATTTATTGTCGCCATTGTGCTTCTCGAAGCGGTAATAATAATATCCAGAGTTCCCAGAAAGTACATCTGGCGGGGCCTGAAACCTGTGCTGATAATCATAGCCTTCACCCTGATAGTCAACATATTCATGGTGAGGGGCGAAGTGCTTTGGCAGTTCGGCGTGCTGCACATAACGCGTGAGGGACTGCGCACGGCTGCCTTTGTAGGAATAAGGCTCGTGCTCCTTATCATCGGCTCATCCATGCTGACGCTGACGACCAGACCTATCGGGCTGACGGACGGAATCGAGGCGCTCCTGTCGCCGTTCAAGAAGATCGGACTTCCGGCCCACGAGCTGGCCATGATGATGACCATAGCCCTGAGGTTCATACCGACACTCCTGGAGGAGACCGATAAGATAATAAAGGCTCAGCAGGCGAGAGGAGCCGATTTTGAGAGCGGCAATATTCTAAGAAGAGCAAAGGCTCTCATTCCGATTCTTGTGCCTCTGTTCATAAGCGCGTTCAGAATCGCGCAGGATCTCGCCATGGCCATGGAAGCGCGCTGCTACGGCGGCGATGTGAAGCGGACGAGGATGAATGCCATGGTGTTCGCGAGGCGCGATCTTATCGCGTCGATTATCTTCTGCGCTTTTCTGGCTTTAATAGTTCTGCAGAGAGTGTTATTATAACTAGCATACGGAAGGCAGATTATCATGAGACAGCGTAAGGCTAAGGACCTTGAGAAAAGACTTGCCGCTTGCGGCAGGCACATTGTAAATAAAGAAGACGGAAGCCTGGATGAATTCTGCTGCGGAGCAGCAGATCTTTATGTTGAGATCGGCTGCGGAAAAGGCCAGTTCATAATCAAGAAGGCCGCCGCTAATCCGGACAGCAGGTTTCTGGCCGTCGAAGGTCAGGAAACGGTGATTCTCAGAGCCGCTGAAAAAGCGATGTGCGTCAGCGGCGAAGCTGAGTGGCCTGAAAATGTCCCCGGCGCGGAGCGCATGGAAGGCATTTCCGCGGAGCTGGACAATCTGAAGTTCATAAACTGTTTTGTGGAGAACATGGCGGATCTGTTCAAAGAGAATCAGCTGTCGGGACTGTATCTGAACTTCTGTGATCCGTGGCCTAAGGCGCGCCACGCAAAGCGCAGACTGACTTACCACAGGAGACTTCTGGACTATGTATGGGCTCTTAAGGACGGCGGTTTCATCGAGTTCAAGACCGATAATGACGACCTGATGGCTTTCACACTTGAGGAAATAGCCCAGACCGGTGAGCTTTTGCATATAGATGAAATTACGAAATCTCTTCACAGTGAGGAGTGCCATTACGCTGCGAAGGAAACCACTACAGAATATGAGGACAAGTTCGGAGCGTCCGGCAAGAACATAAACTACGTGAGAGTTATTGTTGATAAGGAGAAACAAAGTGACTGAATTTATTTTAGCGAGACAGAACGGAAGAAAGATTCCGCGTGAGGACAGGATCTTCGGAATATCCAACAGAGCCAAAGCGGCCATAGCCGAGAAAGGAAGAGAGAATGTCGTTAACGGAACGATCGGAGCGCTTCTCGACGACGAGGGCCGTCTGGTTGTTCTGAAATCCGTTGACGAGGTGTTCCGCGGGCTGGGCCCGAATGATTACGCCGAGTACGCGCCTATAGGAGGCATAGTGCCGTTCAGAGAGGCGGTACAGAAGGCGGCCTTTGGCGAACACGTTCCTGAAGGATATCTGGAGGCAGTTGCAACTCCGGGCGGAACAGGATCGCTGAGAAACGTGATCTCAAACTACTCAGAGGCAGGTGACGCCGTGCTGACGACGGACTGGCACTGGGCTCCTTACGGAACAATAGCCGGAGAAATCGGCAGGAAGATCGAAGTGTTTGAAATGTTCACCGAGGACGGAGACTTCAACGTGGAGTCATTCCGCGCAAAGAGCTCAGAACTTCTGGCTGGCCAGAACAGCCTGGTCATAATTCTTAACACTCCTGCCCACAATCCGACGGGGTATTCGCTGACAGTCGATGACTGGGACAAGGTAATCGGGGTTATCAAGGAAGAGGCTGCGTGCGGTAAAGCAATCGCCCTTCTTGTTGACGCGGCTTATATAGACTTTGCGGGAGATGAGGAAGAGTACAGAAGGTTCATGCCGAAGCTGTCTGAGCTTCCTGAAAACGTGATTAGCATCGTCGCTTACAGTCTGAGCAAGACGTTCACTCTTTACGGCGCGCGCTGCGGAGCGATGATATGCGTTGCCAAGACAGCTGAGATCGCTGATGAGTTCAGACGTGTTTCAGAGTATTCATCCCGCGGCTCCTGGTCCAATACAGCCAGAATCGCTCAGGTTATTCTCTCGAGAATCTACAACGATCCTGAGCTTCTTGAGAAGGTGAACAGCGAGCGAAAGAAATACAGAGACATGCTGGCTGACCGCGGCAGAGCCTTTGGCGAGGCGGCTGCCGAATGCGGGCTTAAGATCGTACCGTATGACGCGGGATTCTTCGTCAGCGTTCCTTGTGACGATCCGGATGCCGCAAGCCGCATGCTGGAAGAGCAGGACGTATACCTCGTACCACTGGCAAAGGGCATACGTGTTTCCGTGGCGTCAATACCTGAATCGGCGTGCAGGAAGATACCGCCGCTTATTAAAGAAGCGATCGAGAAAGGTTGTTGACACATACTGTAATGAATGGTAATATATTCCTGTCACAGAACACCGGTATATTTGCATATAAGGGGCTGTTTGGAAAGGAGATTATTATTATGGCAGTATACGATGATGACAGGGACGTTACCTTTGAAATTATCGAGGAGATCGGCATCATAAGCACTGTTGAAACAGGCTGGGCGAAGGAGCTTAATCTCGTAAGATGGAACGGCGGCGTCGCCAAGTATGATATCCGCGAGTGGGACCCCTCACATCAGAGGATGTCCAGAGGGATAACCATCAAGGAAGAGGAGATGAGACGGATTCTGGAGCTAATGAGGAAGCGACGCGCAGGTGCAAGAGCACGTAGAAGATCAGCCGAAACAAAACCTGTCGTGACTACAGAAGATGTGTCAGAAGCTCTCTCTGAGGACAGGGTGGAAACAGCAGAATAAGAGTTTCACGATAGTATCGCATCAGATTATATTCTGATGCGATACTTTTTTATTATACGTTTTTTGCGATAGCACCATTTGGTTAATACTTTTAGCGCAAATAAGTGCACTTTCGCACAATTGTGCGCTTTCGGCAACTTAGTAAAATGTAAATGAAAAGACTTCGACCATATTACTTTTATTTATTGTTGTTTGTGAAAGCAATGAAATGGGAAAGAAAAGGTGAGCAGTATGGCAGAAATTAGACATTTTATAGACACATGTGATTTTACAAAACAGGAGCTTATGGACATCATAGACCTGTCTCTTCAGCTTAAGAAGGCAATCAAAGCAGGATATCAGCCAAAGTTGATGAAAGATAAGACTCTTGCGATGATTTTCCAGCAGTCTTCGACGAGAACAAGGGTTTCATTTGAGACGGCGATGGAGCAGCTGGGCGGTCATGCACAGTATCTTGGTCCGGGCATGATTCAGTTGGGCGGACATGAAACCATTGAAGATACCGGTAAAGTACTGTCGAGATTATGCGACGTTATCATGGCCAGAGTAATCGATCATGAAACTATTGTTCGACTTGCCAATTCATCAACAGTTCCAGTAATAAATGGCATGTCAGATTACAACCATCCAACACAGGAAGTTGCCGATGTAATCACTATGTTCGAGCACCTGCCAGAAGGGAAAAGGTTCGAAGACTGCAAGGTTGTATTTGTTGGAGATGCCACACAGGTCTGCGCATCATTGGGCTTTATCGTAACGAAACTCGGCGGCAACTACGTGCATTTCGGACCGAAGGGATTCCAACTGAGGCCTGAACATACAGATATTTACGAGCGACATGTTCAGGAAAACGGCGGTTCCTGGATGGTAACTGATGATGAAGAGGAAGCACTTACAGGAGCAGACTTCATTTATACCGATGTATGGTATGGCTTGTATGAGAACGAGCTTTCACCGGAAGAGAGACAGAAGATCTTTATGCCGAAATATCAGGTAAGCAAGGAGATGATGGCGAAAGCTAATCTGGGAGCGAAATTCCTCCATTGCCTGCCGGCGACAAGAAACGAAGAGGTGACCGATGAAGTGCTGGATTCGGACATTTCTATCGCTTGGGATGAAGCAGAGAACAGACTGACTGCGATGAGAGGTCTGCTTGTATACTTCACTATGTATCAGAAAGATTCCACTGATATTCAGAAGCAGGCGGCAAAAGAAGAATTCGATGCATTTATGGCCGAAAGATTCTAACAGCGGCTCAGAACTTACGAGGGAGAACTAACATGTCTGAAAAAATCGTAGTTGCACTTGGAGGAAATGCTTTACAGGCAGCAGATAAAGAACCAACAGCGGAGGCTCAGCTTCAAGTCGTGCAGGAAACCTGCGCATATATTGCTGAATTATGCGGAAGAGGTTATGAAATCGGTATTGTGCACGGAAATGGGCCTCAGGTGGGGAGGATTCTGCTGGCATCAGAGACAGCGAAAGATGTGACGCCAGCGATGCCGTTTGATGTTTGCGGCGCAATGTCACAGGGATATATCGGATATCATATTCAACAGGCCCTGAGGGAACAGCTCCTTAAAAGAGGAATTGATACTAATGTTGCGACGGTTATCACACAGGTTGTAGTGGATGCTGAAGATCCCGGATTCCGGAATCCAACCAAACCTATCGGACCATTTTATAAAGAAGCGGAGGCCAAGGAACTTGAGGAGACTAAGGGATATGCGATGAAAGAAGACGCCGGACGAGGCTGGAGAAGAGTCGTCGCATCACCAATTCCTAAGGAGGTTGTAGAAATTGATGCGGTGCGCAAGCTATGGGAGACGACAGTTACCATATCCTGCGGCGGCGGAGGAATACCAGTTATCAAGAAGTCAGACGGTACGCTCCAAGGCGTTCCTGCCGTAATTGATAAAGATTTCGCAGCAGAACTGCTGGCTGAGGAAATTGGGGCGGATGTGCTTATGATTCTTACCGCAGTAGAAAAAGCGGCAATCAATTTCAACACACCTGACCAGGTGGATCTTGACACAATCACAGTTACAGAAGCAGAAAAGTACTGCGAGGAAGGGCACTTTGCTTCAGGAAGTATGCTTCCAAAGATTCAAGCAGCAATCAAATTTGTCAAGGCCAATCCGAAGAAAAAAGCAATTATTTCATCATTGGATAAGGCGCTTGAGGCATTGAATGGGGAAACAGGAACCATTATTGTGGCCGATAAATAATTCATAGTTCTGCATCTTGCAGAAAACCTCCATAAAGCGGTGAAATAGCACGAACAAGGGGGGGGAGAGCGTTTCGCTCTCCCCTTGTTCGTATCATGGACAATCACTGATGTTAGTCTTCGTCAAGTGCTGGTGGGAGCTGTCGGTCCGCATTGTCGTCAATTGCAACCTGGAGAATTTTAAACAATTCGTTTTTATTGTGAATATTCAGCTTGGAGTAGATACTGCTCAGATGTTTTTTCGTCGTTGTTTCTGTGATGAACAGTCGCGTAGAGATTTCTTTTGTCGAGCATCCGGAAAGAACAAGCCGGAGGACATCCCGTTCGCGTTCGGACAGACCATACTGGTTTACGATATCCGCGATAGAAAGTGGTTTTTTGCCGGCGTCACGGTATTGTTCAATATCGTAGAGATAGTAAGCGTAGCAGGCGATATGGTCAATGAGCTGTTCCGCAATCTCGATTTCCCGCACAGAGAAATCCTCCTTGTTATTGTCCCTGAACAAAGTCAGGACACCTACGCGCATTGCATTATGAGCTAACGACAGCGTGAGTGCGTATTTGATGTTATCCACCTGGAACAAGGACGCGTAATAAGGTAGTTTCATCCGTTCAGCCTCATCTTTGAAAATGTCGGTATCTCTTATTACGATTGATTTGTCATAGAAATTGATCCAGTTATGCGGAATTTCATTAGGAACCAGATGCACAAAAGAATTGTATTTCTCCGGATCAAAACCCTTGATCACATAATCGCAGAGTATATGATCGTCAGAACTATCGTGATTATGGAGCCAGAAGCTTGCCTCATCATGAGGTATCAGCAGCTGAAGAAAATTCAGAAAATCATTTTCGAACAAATTGTTCAGCTCAACCGGAGGCTGAGAAAACAAATTCAGTGTCAAATGATTGATGGCGCGCCAGTCATTTTCGTAAAGCATGATTAGTCTCTCCCTTTAGCATACTGCCTTATTACCCTGGTAAAACTCTCCTTTATTTACTGCACATATTAACACAAAAAAAGAAGACACGAAAGTATACTTTTGTGTCATTCGTGGTGTACGAAAAGTTGAAATAACAGAAAAAATGCTTGCACAATGGGGTGAAGGGGCAATATCTTTTCGCGCTTTACCTAAGTAAAATATAGACAATGATATGGTCGAAAAGTCGGAGAAAAAAGGAAAGGAAGGTGAAGCAGGTAAATGTATGATCTTTTACTGAAAAACGGGAATATTATCACGTTGGAAGAAGACATGCCCAAAGCAGAATGGGTAGGCGTGAATGATGGAAAAATTTCGAACATCGGTATTGGAGAGCCGGACGATGACGGCAAGGAAGTTATAGATTTGGAAGGTAATACCGTGTTGCCGGGGCTGTGGGATTCACACGTCCATGTTATGCCTACAGGCTTTTATCTGCAGGGAGTCAATCTGGAGAAGGTTACCTGCATTCAGGATGTTCTTGATGCAATGGAGGAAAGATGTAAATCGACGCCACCCGGCGAATGGGTTTTCGGCGTTGGATTCACGTCTCAGTACATCAAAGAATACAGATTCCCCAACAGCAAAGAGCTGGACAGCATCAGCGGAGATCATCCAATGATGATATCTTCACAGACATTGCATGGGGTATCACTGAACACAAAGGCAATGTCGATGGTCGACATACCTGATATTCCCGGTGTCGGAAAATACGAGGACGGAACCTTTGATGGGACGCTCCTTTGCGATGACGCAGCGCTTGCTGCGCAGGGGGGGATCATGGGCCTCCTGCCGCAGGAAAAAATTGAAGAGTTCATCCAGAGCTGCACAGAGGTGGCGGCCTCCAAGGGCGCCACGACACTGTGCGGATTAATGGGACAATTTACTGATAGCGATGTAGATGTTGATATCGCCATGAAGGGTGGTTTCCCCGTCGACATTGAAGTCTTCTATCAGACGTGGGATCTGGAAAAGGTGAAAGCTAAAGGGCTGCCCCGCATCGGTGGCTGTCTGACTCTGGATGGGGCAGGATTTGAGTATACAATGGCCAATATGCGCACATATCCGGACAAACCTGAACGCAGAGGCTTCCTGATCCACAGGGATGAAGAAGTATATAATCTGATTTCTGCAGCACATGCGCAAGGGATACAGACGTCATTCCACGCACTGGGCGAGAGAGCGATCGACCAGCTGCTGTTTTGTTACAAACAGGTGATTGGAGAACAGGGGAATAAGGATCTGAGGCACAGAGTTGAACATTTCTCATTGGCCTCGCATCTGCATATGGATATGCTGGTTGAGATGAACCTGATCGCATCCATGCAGCCCTCATTTACAGCATGGGATCTGCCGGAAGGCGGCGTCTACGAAGGCATGATGGGATGGAACGTTTCCCGGACATTCTGGAAAGAGGCGGAATCATCTGTGGGGGATCTGATTCTCCGGTAACTCCAATTGATCCGCTGTATGGTATCGCCAACTGCGTACGAAGCAAAAACCCCATAAGGAATATTCCGGTAACGGAAGCGCTGAAAATCTTCACGATCAACGCAGCGTATTCAGTACATAAGGAGAATGAAAAAGGAACCATTAAGGTCGGTAAGATCGCGGACCTCACCGTTATAGACAGAGACCCCTATGATTATGCTGATTCAGATGAAATCTATAACATGAAGGCTCTTAAAACGATCAAAGATGGAATTATCACTTATTCGTTGTAGTTTGGCTTATTTTGAGGAGGGACAGAGACATGAAGAAAAAAGTATTGTATACTGTCATGATTATTTTCTTTATCATCATGTTTGGATTCCTTGCAGTACCCGGATGGCAGGGTTTGATCAATAGGATTGAACCGCACATTCTGGGCATGCCGTGCTACCAAGCCTGGATCTTCTATGGGTCCTTGCTGATGGCAATTGCTATGATTGTCTGGTGCTTGTTGGACTTCAAATTCGATGATGAGGAAGAAGCTGCGAAGGCAAAGACTGAAAAGATTGAAACAGAAGCAAAGGAAGAAGGAGGTGGAGCAAATGTTGGGTAAGGCTGCAATCAGCATTGGCTTGATTCTGGCATATTTTGTTATCAACGCAATTATCATCAAGGCAATGGGCAGAAGACAGGAAAACCTGGAAGACTATGCAGTTGGAAACCGCTCCTTCGGATGGCTTTTGAATTCGTTTTCCTATATTGGCGGATGGTATTGCGGAACAACATATACGGGCTGGTTTTCGAACGCCGCTACGATAGGTGTGTTCGCGCAGTACGTCATCATCTACTCCATTACTTCACTGGTCATCATGTTCCTGATGGCGAAACCAGTATGGAGACTTGGTAAGATCTATGGACTGGAGACGCAGGGTGACCTGGTTGAACTTCGATACGGAAGCAAGAAATTCAAGTGGATATTCTCTCTGCTGACGATGCTGTTCTGGGCTCCATGGCTGATCATCGAGATCAAGACGATTGGATATGTAGTGCAGGCCGCGACATATTATTCCATCGGATTCAACGTTGGTATGATCTTCGTCAGCCTGTTCGTTATCGCATACTCATTCCTGGGCGGCGCCAGAGCAAGCGCTGTCGGTGGTCTGGTTCAGGGTATTACATTCACGATCGTCGGCGTAATCGCCATCTACTGGCTGCTTGTGAAAGCATATGGCGGAATTGGTGATGAGTTCAATCTCGTCGAAACACTGAAGCCTGAACTGCTGACTCTGCAGGAAGGCCTGAACGGAAAGTACTGGTTCGGCATGCTGCTGACCTGTACGCTGGCAGGATACATTCTTCCGGGCGTATTCGTATCAATATACAGAGCGGATTCCTCCAGAGCAGTTAAGAAATCAGTTCTGATTGCTCCTACAGCAGGTATCCTCATCGGATCATCCATTCTGATCTGCGGACTGGGTGCGGCAACCTTCCCGAACTTCCCGGAAGACGCACAGGCTGGTGCATTCTGGCTGGGCGGAGAATATGGCGGTCCTGTTATGGTAGGTCTGATTGGTATCCTGGCACTGGCTGCCTCGATGTCGACCATTTCGGCTGTCATCAACTGCATGTCTGTACTGATCTCCAAGGATCTGATCCAGACAGTCAACCCGAAAATCAACAGAGATAAGCTCTTCAAGTATGCGAGAGTTATCACCATTGGCGCTGGTATAGTCGCAATCCTCATTGCGATGTGCGATATTCCGAACCTCATGTTCATCGCGCTGATGATGTATGACTGCTCAATCCAGGCATTCCCGGCAGTATTCATCGGGCTCTGGTGGAAGAGAGCAAATCTTCCGGGCGTATTTACCGGATTCTGCATCGGATCATTCTTCTCCATTATGGGCAACCTGGCTCCGAGCACAATTGCCTGGGCAGGCGGATGGTCTGGCGGAATGATTGGATTCTTCTTCAACATGCTGGCTGTTGTAATCTGCGGACTGCTGATCAAGCCGGACGGCAGATGGGATAAACTCACAGCAGAATGGAAGAATTACAAAGAAGATTATTCAAGCAAGCTCATTTAGTTGCATTCACAAGATTAGATCAATAAGCTGAACAATATTACACCGATTATCTGCAGAGATCGAAAGTTACTGTAGAATGAAACTAAATGAAATAGGCGGGAGATTCTACAGGTAGGGTCTCCCGCTTTCATATGGACAGCAGATCATCAAACAGCAGAGGATTAAAAAGATTGTTCAGGAAAGGAACAGAAAAATGGAGAAGGCTGACACAATCATCCGCAGCAATGCCATATTCACCGCATGTGATGAAGAACCATTTCGCGGTAGTATTGCAGTCAAAGGGAACAGGATTTTAGACGTGTGCCCGGGAGATGGCGCACTGATCTACAAAGATTCTGGCACACGCTTCTTTCAATACGACGATCAATTGGTCATGCCGGGTCTTGTCGACGCGCACGATCACATGTGGTGGGGTGCCGTTTCGCTCAGTGATCATGTGGTAGACATTACCTGTTCTACATCGGAAGAAGAGGCTGTTGCCATGATTAAAGCGTATGCGGACAGTCATAAGGAAGAACCGCGCATTCGCGGTTTTGGATGGTTTCCTGCGAATTGGAACGATGCGCCTTTGCCAACAAAGGAATCGCTGGATGCGGCAGTACCGGACAGGCCGGTATATATGAACTGCGCAGATGCCCACACCTGCTGGATGAACAGTCTGGCGCTTGAAGAAGCGGGATATACTCCAGATATTGAACTGGGAGCGGGAAGTGTAGGTCTTAATGCGGATGGCGAAATGAATGGTTTGGTGTTTGAACCAGACGCGCTGGAACTGGCATGGAACAAGTATTATGATTTTCCGAATGATCAGATTGAGGAAATCACGCTTCACTATATGGATACACTGGCTGCTCACGGCGTCACCGCAGTCAGTGAAATGAGTGCCGATAAATGCAGCGACACGATATATAACAGATATAGTCTCTTCAAAAAAATGGCCGCAGCAGGGAAATTTAAGGCCAGAGTCCATTCATTCATGGCATTTATGCGAAAAACCGACTTTACGGATATAAGAAAATGGCAGAAAGAGTTCAACACAGATCTGTTCAGGATTTCCGGCGTCAAAGGATTTCTGGATGGCGTCACATCGACTTATACAGCACTGCTCCTGGAACCCTATGCTGACAGACCGGATACATGCGGTGACGGAGTACCGCTTGATACACAGGAATCACTGAACGACAGTGTCATCGCAGCCAATGCCGCAGGCCTGCCGGTTCGCATCCACTGTATTGGAGACGGCGCAGTCAGAATGGCTTTGGACGCATACGAGGCCTCACGAGAAACGAACGGAGAACACGGTTTGATCAATACGGTTGAGCATATTGAGCTAATTCATCCGGATGATATCAACAGGTTCCGTGAACTGAATGTAGTCGCCTCAATGCAGGGAGAGCATTTGCCATTGGAGAACAATGAAAAATTCACTAGAGTAGGAGTAGAGAGAACCAGATACGAATGGGCCCATAAGTCTCTGTTGGATGCCGGCGCTACATTAGCTTTTGGAACAGACTTCCCGGTTGTATTCTTAAATCAGTTCCCAGGTATTTATGCCGCGGTTGAGCGGAAGAATTACGATGGCAGTCAGGCAGGACTGCCTGATGTCGAGAAAATAACTGTTGCCGAGGCTTTGAGGGCAAATACGCTTGGTGCGGCAAGAGCATATATGAGGGATCATGAAATCGGTAGTCTGGAGTCGGGAAAACTCGCTGATATTATTGTTTTGGACAGAAATCTGTTTAATGCGCCACCGGAAGAAATAAAAGAAACCAAGGTGCTTATGACTATCATGGGCGGAAATATCGTTTACGAGCGATATAAGAAATAGGCAACACATATAGATAGGAGAAGAAAATGAAAAGACTGCAGACCTTGCCGGTCTGCAGTCTTTTGCCTTTTGCGCTGTTAGTCTTTTATGAATCCCTTCGCGATTTTGGATTCATGGATAATCTTGAGGATTTCGTCTTCTTCAAAGTGTTTGATGTATTTGTCTTCGATGTCCTGAATTTCTTCCTCAGTCATAGCTCTGTCGAGGAGGTCCTTGAGCAGTTCCTTTGCTACGTGGTCTTCTTTCTTAGGTACCAGCAGCTCTTCGGATGCTTCCTCGATGTCGTGAATCATGTCTTTGATAGATGCCATAATTGTTTCCCCCTTACAACATTTTTTCTTCGCCTCCATTGTAGCACTTTTAGCGTTTTTGTTAAGAACTTTTTATTGTTATTTTGTACATTATGTTATACTAAAGCCATGAATATCAAATTAATAACAGAAGCCGCACCGGACGGCGAAAAACTGAATATCAGAGAAGGAATGACCCTGGAGGAGCTCGTCAGAGAGCAGGGACCATTCAAGTACGACATACTTCTGGCAAGAGTCAACGAGACAGACATTGAGCTGACGGCAAAGCTAAACGAAGGCGATACAGTAAAGCTTCTGGACATGAGGACACAGAGCGCGAATATCGCATATCAGAGAGGAGTGACCTTTATATACCTGATTGCCGTCAGAGAAGTGTTCGGGCAGCTCGGAATAAAGGGCGCTGACGCTGAGATTGACAATTCCCTGAACAAGGGCTTCTTCACGCGCGTGAGACCTGTCAGGGGACTGATCCGCAAAGAGCAGGACAAGGTTCAGGACGAGATACAGCAGCTGCTCACGGACGAGGTAGTCGCAAGAATCGAAGCCCGCATGCACGAGCTTGTGGAGATGGATCTTCCTATAAGAAAGAGCATTGTATCAAAGGAAGAAGGAATACGAATCTGGGAAGAAGGCAATTATGATGAAAAGGTCAAGCTCCTTGAGGAGGTCAAGGATCCTGACTTCATGCCTGCTTTCTACACAATTGATGTTCCGACACCTGACGGACCGGAATCCTACGTGAATTACTTCTTCGGACCGATGGTTCCGTCCACAGGACACATCAAGCTGTTCGAACTCAAGAAGTACCATAAGGGAATCCTCCTCCGCTATCCTTACTACAGCAGTCCGGACAAAATACCAGAGTACGTCGATGACAGCAAGATATACGGGGCGTTCAGCGAGGAGCACAGATGGCTGCATCTGTTGGGTATCAGACACCTGACGGACATGAACGACCTCATCTACAATGGCGAGGCCAAGGACACGATACTTCTCTCCGAGGCTCTCCACGAGAAGAAGATTGCTGAAATCGCGGATGAGATAAAGAAGAGGAAGAGCAGGATAATCCTCATAGCCGGACCTTCGTCATCGGGCAAGACGACCTTTGCCAAGCGGCTCTGCATACAGATGAGAGTCATTGGTCTGAGGCCTATTTACATGGGTACTGACGATTACTTCGTTAACAGGGACGACATGGAAGTCGACGCCAACGGCGAAAAGGATTACGAAAGCCTCAACGCCGTGGACATCGATCTCTTCTGCAGCAACATGAACGACCTGCTCGACGGCAAGGAAGTCGACATTCCTGAATTTGACTTCATCAAAGGTGAGAAGGTGTTCGGCAAGCGTCTGACGAAAATAGACAAGGATCAGCTCATTGTTATCGAAGGGATCCACGCCCTTAACGGCAAGCTCACTGAGCAGATTCCTGACAATACAAAATTCAAGATCTACATCAGCCCGCTCGCGCAGCTTAACATTGACATACACAACAGAGTCCCGACTACCGACGTTAGGATGCTGAGAAGGCTCGTGAGGGATTACAGATACAGAAATCATTCCGCGGCAGCGACAATAGACGGCTGGCCGAAGGTCAGGAGCGGGGAAGACACGAACATCTTCCCTTACAACAACGAGGCGGATGTACTCTTCAATTCGACGCTGGCTTATGAAATAGGTTTGCTGAAAAAATACGCGGAGCCTTTGCTTGAGGAAATCACTCCTGATCAGCCTGAGTACGGAGAGGCGCGCAGGCTGCTCGATTTCTTCAGGTTCTTCAGGACTATTGAGAATGAGAAGGACGTACCTAACAACTCCATCATTCGTGAATTCATCGGAGGGAGCGTGTTTGTAGAGTGATAGCAGTAATCGGCGGAGTTTCGTTTTTAGTCGACATCAGGCTCAAGCCGCCTGCCCGAGACGTGGAACTCCAGAAAAAACAGGATGAGGAAGCTCTCCGCATGGCGGGCATAGATCCGGACAGCGGGATGGACATGACCGCCGGCGGGCAGAAGCTCGAAGGCTTCAGCCAATACTACGAGCGCACCATGCGCCAGCAGGCGAGCGAGAACTACTGGAGCGAGGTCGGCGCTGGTTCAGGCCAGTTCGGAGGTTATGATCCCGTTGTTGATGACAACAATACGGATATCCGAGTAACGACGAGCGGATGCGCTTTTAATGTGGCAAGGCTGCTGGCTTCTGAGCACGGAGAAGATGTCTGCTTCGTATCGGTAATCGGCGATGACGCCTTTGGCCTGGCGGCCAAGTGTGAACTGGAGCAGGCCGGCGTGGACGTGTCGGGGATGAAAACCGTCAGCGGCAGCACGCCTGTCTCTGTTGAGATGCACAATATTATCGGAGACCTGCAGTTCCAGAGAGAAAGCAGCGTTGTCATGGACGAGCTCACGCCGGAAGTCATCGACATGAGCGCGGAGATACTTGACGCCGCGGACATATTATTCGTCGACGGGACTGTACCTGCAGGTACACTTGATTACATATCTGAGAAATACTCAGGCAAAAGCAGGATATTCTTTGATCCGGGTTCCATCGCGGGAGGCGTGCGTTTCGCTGATTCCGCAATGAAGGCCCACTGCGTTCTGCCTGGACGCATGGAAGCGGAGGCTATGAGCGGACTTCAGGTGCTCGGCATGGATCAGCTGATGGCTGCCGGCCAGGCGTTCGAGGAGCGCGGAGTCGACAGAGTGATCATTACGCTCAAAGGAGGCGGCCTCTATTATAAGGAAGGAACATGCTCGGGCATCATAAAGCCGGAGAGGAAGCTCACCTTCGCGGAAACGAGAGGGGCGGGCGATGTTCTCAGCGCCGCGGTCGTTGCGGCAAGCGCCGGCGGAGAGGAGAGCCTCGAAGCGGCAGCGGGCGCGGGGATCAGCGCGGCGGCGGAGTTTCTTAAAGACGCAATCGATGAAAGGCCTTACTGATTTTGCATAAGGCACACGGAAGCCCGAAAACGCGGCGGTTTGTAAATAACGGTGGTTGATATAAATTAGTAGGAGGATGAAACAG
>Ga0256407_10007636_pt1 | contig 16183 bp, 8 predicted proteins | sample RumenRJG_04DNA_FD_193489 | JGI IMG/M metagenome (GOLD analysis project Ga0256407, IMG submission 193489) | Bovine rumen microbial communities from Lethbridge, Alberta, Canada - RJG_04 | ecosystem: Host-associated > Mammals > Digestive system > Stomach > Rumen | place: Canada: Alberta | collected...
TCAGAAATTACCGATGATGCCAACTATATTAAGAACATGGGTCAGAAGGCAACAACTCGTAAGCAAGCTGAAGCTGAGGCAGATATTGCTGAACAGAAGAAGCAAGGAAACGTAAAGATTGCTAATACAAAGAAGGAAGAGGAAATTGCTGTTGCTGCAGCTGAGAAGGAGAAGCAGGTTACTGTTAATCAGACGCGTCAGGAACAGGAAGTAAAAGTTGCTGGTATTGAAAGAGACAAGCAAATTCAATTAGCTGAGGCTGAAAAGGAACGTGAGTCAGGTATTGCAACTCAGGAAGCTGAAAAGGTAGCAAATATTGCTGAGGCTCAGGCTGATGCAGAATCAAAGAAAGCTGCAGCTAAGGCAAAGCAGGTTGCAAATGTATCAGCAGCAGATGCTGAGGCTGCTTCTAAGGAAGCTGAGGCAAATGCAAAGAAGGTAGCAGCAGTGGCTGCACGTAAGGCAGAAGCTGAGTCTGCAAAGGCAAAGTCAGAAGCTGAACAGACAAAGGCAATTGCAACTGCTCAGGCAGATGCTGAGGCAACTGAGAACGAGCAGGAAGCAAAGAAGCAAACTCGTATTGCACAAGCTAACCAACAGAAGGAAGCTGAGGTAATTAAGGCTACTCAGGAGAAGGAAGCAAAGGCTGCTGAGTATGAATCTAATAAGAGACAACGTAAGGCAGAACAGGATAAGAAGGCAGGTGTTGCTGAGCAGATGGCAAAGATTGAAGTTGCACAGGCTCGTGCAAAGGCAGGTCAAGCTGAGGCAGATGCTGTAAAGGTTGCTGAAACTGCAAAGGTTGAAGCTGAGATGTCAGTCGAAAAGACTCGTCAAGATCGTCAAATGGAAGTTAATAAGGCTGCTGCAAAGGCTGCTGAGGAAAACTTGAATGCTACTGAAATTATTCCAGCACAAAAGGCTAAGGAGAAGGCAGTTATTGAGGCTGAGGCAATCAAGCGTAAGGCAGAACTTGAGGCTGAGGCAATCAAGGCTCAGGTATTGAGAAAAGCTGAAGCTGAGGCAGAAGCAACTCGTATGAAGTTGAATGCTGAAGCTGAAGGTACCAAGAATAAGTTGATGGCTGAGGCTGAAGGTAAGAAGGCAAGCTTGCTTGCAGAAGCTGAGGCAATTCAGCAGAAGGAACTTGCTCCTGCTATGGCTCTTGAACGAATGGTTGCAGCTGTAGGTGGTAATCCTGATCTTGTTGTTCAGTACAAAATGGTTGACCAATATAAGGGTATCGCAGAGGCTCAGGCTAAGGTACTTGAACATGTACAACTTGGTAATGTTACCGTTTACGGTGATAAGAATACTGGTGCTGACTTCGCTAAGAGCTTCGTTCAGAACTTTGCTCCTGCATTGGATATGATTAACAGTGGTGTTAAGGATCAGTTCAAGGGACTTTTCGGAAAAAATGAAGATCCTAAGGTTTTGAATGCTCCTGAAGATAATTCAAAGAAGAAAGGAAAGAAAACGGATAGCTTTGAAGAAGTAAAGTAAAATTTACTAACAATATATGAGGTAATATTACCCTAACAATAATTAAAGGTTACTGATTTTCAGTAACCTTTTTTTTTATTTTTTTTATTTTTTTTAAATACTAAATATAATTAAATTTAATAAGTTATGCAAGATATTAAAAATTTTATTTTAGAATCATTAATTAATGAAAATAAATTAGAAAGTAATGATTATTATATTAATGATGCTACACCAAAATATAAAGATACTAAAGAAGCAATAAAGGCATTTAAAACTGAAAGATGTCCTATAAGCATAGATAGAAAAATAAAGTTAATAACAAAATTAGTTGAAGATAATATTGAACTTACTCCTAAAGTATTAAAAGATCTTCGTAAAAAACATAAAGAAACTGCAACTGGTGGAAGCAACGTTATTATTTTTATACGTAATAATAAAGGTGTTTTAATGTTAACTGATGATGGTTTTGAATCATTATTTGATATTGAAAATGGTGTTGACCGATGTGATTGGATATTAAAAACAAATGGTGGATATCATTCAAATGGTAAACCTTATTCATATAAAGAAATATTTGCAGCATTAAATGGATTAACTGCTGATATATATGAATATGATAGATCAAATTAAAAACATCATATTATTAAAAGAGAAGATTTAAAAAAATATTAAAGATATTAAAAATTATGAAAGATATTAAAAAATTTATATTAGAATCTAATAAAACTAATATAATATCTGAATCACGAAGAGATGAAATTGAAAAAATATTATCACAAAAGGAATGCCCAATTGCTGATGAAGAGTTTTATGAAAAATATGATTTATATTCATACGCGGTTGCACCTAATTTAGATGGATTTGTTGATGAATTTGAAATTGATTATATGGGTGACTTTTGGGTATTATCAGAACAATTGAATGCAGATATTCCTTGTGATGAATTACCATTAGAAATATTGCCTTATAGTTATGGATATAATCAAGAATCATTAGAAGATTTTGATTATTACGATAATATTTGGAAAAATGCTAAAAAAACAGAAAAGAGCAAAACAATTCGTATGATTAAAAAAGCTATAAGAGAATATAATTAATTAATTTATATAAATTTTAATTATAAAGGTTACTAATTAATTAGTAACCTTTTTTATGTTTTAAACTCTGGCTTACAAATTATTTTTTTATTTTTACTAAACAATATAATAAAAATAATTCAATAAGTTAATATGAATTACGAAGGAAAATACGGAACTGAAGATCCTCAAGACAAAGATAATGTATTGGATAATTTGTTCTTAAAGAGTGAGTCTCCAGATTTACAAGATACTGATGATGCTCTTGAAACTCCAATATTCTTAATTGATATGGATGAAGTTGATAAGAGAACATTAGAAAGAGCAACAGATATCACAAACAAATTAGCAGCTTATTATTTTGACCAAAAGTATATTGATAATCATCCTTATGTTACATCAAAGATTACACAAGAAATTGATAACATAAGAAGATTATTAAAAATGTTATCAGTAAACGAAAAGGCTCAAGATACATTAATTATGTCTATTACGGGAAATTCTGCAAAAGGAACTCTTTATTCTTCTCTTACATCATTACAAAATTCAATGCTTCAAATGCAAGCACAATTAAACTCATTAACTGCTAATCTTGAGAACATATTTAAGGAAATGCAAGAGAATTGTGATAAGACATTCCAAGAAAAAGAAAAAGAAGAATCAGAAGATGGTTCAATGGTTGTTCGTGGTTCTCGTGACTTTATTAAACAGATTGAAAATTCATTGAAAGCATCAAATAATAATACACCTGAAGCACAAACTGGAAGTTAAAACTGTTTCTTAAATATTTATTTTTATATATAAAGAAAGATATTTTTAACATATTATGAATTTTATAGATAGCGGTGTAACATTTAAGGATATTCTTAACGCTGGTCTTTTTACTGGTGGTCCTAAAATTGCAAAAGGTAAATATAAAAAAGATTCAAATGATAATATAACTGGCAATATGCCAGTTGTTAATGCAATTGATATTGACTGGAACAAAGCTGAAATCCCAGGAATTAATGATCCTATAACATCAACAGGACAATTACTTTCTCTTATTGGACAATTAAAACAAGTATTAGGTAATACAAGTACAGCACCAAATCAAAGTATACTTGATAGATTAACATTACTTGAAAATGCGGTTAGAGAATTACAAGAAGGAACAGGTGGTGCAATTCCTGATGATTTGGCTGAACAGTTAAATACTATTACATCAAATATTAATTCATTACAAAATGATAATAGAGATATTCAAACACGTTTAACTACACTTGAACAAAATGGTGGAGGTGGTAATCAACAAGCTATTGTACAACAAATAACTGAGTTGATGCAACAAGTTGAAAATCTTGATAAAACAAAACATAGAATCATGGAAAAAGATGCCTATGATTCTTTAACATCTTATGATTCAGATACATTATATTTTATAATCGGTGAACCTGATTATATTGTAGTTAATGGTGGTGGACAAGGTGGAGGAACTTCAACAAGAATAGATTTAGATTCTATTTCAACACAGTTAACAGTTAACGGGCAATTACATCGTGAAAATAATATTGTTCTTGAACCAGGAGGTACATATATAATTTCAGGTACATTAGCTGGTACATTAACTATTGATGCATCTCAATATACATCTGCACAAATGGATGTTATCGGTAATACAGAAATTATATTATCAGATGTAATAATTGTTTCAGATGAAACATCATACGGTATATTATATAAAACTCCAGCAGAAAATAAAGGTTTCAAAGATTTAATTTTAACAGTAAACAAAAATACTGCGAATATTGTATGTTGTAGATTAGAAATACCACGTGGTGATGACCAATGGGGTGCTATACATTCAATGAATAACTTGATTGTTAGAGGCACTGGATATCTTTCAGTTAGAAATGATGGTGGTCATGGTATTCGTGCAACTGAAGTAGATATTGCTGGTACACATATATATGCAAATACTGAACATGATGCTATACATGGTAAGAAATTATTCTGGAACTATGGGACATTATATATTGCAAAAGCAAATGATGGATTAGGAACTGGTACATATGGTCGTATTATTGTACTTGGTGGTACATTCAATTCATCAAATATTGAAGGAACATTATTTGATAGTGGTATGACTGGATTATATAATGGTAATATTTCAATAACAGGTATTTCTACAATGAACGGAATGCTTGAATTAACACCACAAAATTATGCATCAGCTATGAATACTGGTTATCCAGGTTATGTTTATAAATGGCCGACAAAGCAAGCTTATTCAGCAGGTACAAATGGTGAACAAGTACAATTAACAAATAATGTGTATAAAGTAACTGGTAATGCAAATCCAATTATTTCTGTTGTTGGTGTAATTTCAAATCCTATTGAAATTGTTACATCTGGTGGTGTTGATGCTGTAGTATATTTAAATAATGCATATTGTACATCAGCTACAAATGCACCAACAATATATTATAATCCATCAGATAAGTCAGGTAAAGTTAAGATATTTAATGTGCAAGATAGTATTAATATTGTAAAAAATACATATACTGAAAATACATTTAGTCAAGCATCTGTTTATGAATGTGATGCAATTAAATCTGAAAATAATATAAATGTTGAAATTAAAAACGGTTCACATATGTATGTTACTTCAGATTTTGGTGATGGTATTGATGGTGGTACAATGAAAGTAACTGATTCTAAAGGTGCTCTTGTTGTAACAAAATGTGGTCAACGTGGATTAAAAGGTAATGTTGTTGTAATTGGACCTAACTGTGAAGTTGAAAAAAGTCATATTACATCATATTATAAAGATCCTGAAGATGATCAAGGAACACCAATTGAAGATTATACAACATTTGATGGTATATGTATAGTAAAAGATAACTGCACACATGGTGAAGTTGGTCCAGCAATAAGCGGTAATAATGTAAAAAATACTGGTTTTGCTGATATATATGCAAGAAATGGTAAAGCAGATAAAGGTGAATTTGCAGTACAAAATTCAGAATTAAATGGAATTTTAATTGTTGGTTCAGTTGGTGCTGTAAGATCTATAGATATGGATAACGCATCAAATATCAATTATAATAGTATTGCAACTCCTGATGCACAACAAGTAAAGATTACTACAATTGCTAATGAAAAATATGTAGCATATAATATTTATAAAGAACCTGTAGCATAATTATGATAGCATATGTTAATATAAAAGGTAATAAATATAATCTTAATAAAGTACGTTACGGTAAGCAGAGCATAGCAGCCATATACAAAAATGGTGTTATGATTTGGCCTATTGGTAAAGAAGGAGATATGATTTTATCATGTTATTATAATGGATATTGGATTGATGAATATCCATGGACAGATGAAACATCTTGGCAAGATTAAAATGATAACAAATATTTAATATAAGAATATAAATGGAACTTTACGATCAAAAAATTAATGAATTTGTTGACTGGGTATCAGGTAATAACAAACTTACAGGTAGAAATGTTACTGATAACATGAAGCCATCAGGTAAAGTTATTAGAGAATTATTACAAGAAAGATTACAAAATCCTATATTTATTCCTGATAAGAATAATTTTGAAGGATATGTTGAAGATGGATATTGGAGAATATTCTCAAGTAAAGAAGCTTATCAAGAATGGTTAAAAGATAAAAATGGTTTAGCTAGACTTGAATTAGCAAGATTCCCAAAACAATCAGAATATGAAATTGAAATAAATGGTCTTGATAATAATTTAAGATATATTATTGAAGGTAATGCATCACAAACAAATGCAATACTTAATTATTCTTGGGCTATTAAAAAAGGTACTAACAATGTAAACGATTCTATGCGTGTAACATACACAATTACTAATCGTGCTACAAAAAAGACTACAACATTTACTCATTTGTTCCAAAATTCACAACGTGATGTTGAACTTAATGTTTATGAATATTTGGATAGCGGTGAAAATAATATTTCAATTAACTTCCAAGGTATTGGTACATCTGCATCAGGTGGTGCTTACTTAACAATTAAAATGATTAAGTTTGATGTTGAGGCAGAATGGAATTATAGTGCACAACACAATCAATCATCAGATTTATTAATTAATAGATATAGAGTAAATAGAAATGATAATGATGCTGAAGTAACAGTATTTATTGCTATTGATGGTAGAACTGTTTATGATAAGTTATACCCAAAAGGATATTCAAATATTCAAGCAACTAACTTAACAATTCAAAATACAAATTCATGGAATTCATCAGTTGAAAATAATCCTGTTGAACATAATATGCAAATTTGGGCACAAACTTCATATAACAATACAGTATTTACATCAAATATTTTGTATTGGAACTTTGAAATGGCTGCTTCTGAATCTATTCCTAATCATTTTATTAACATATTTACATCAATAGATTCTGAAGGCTTGTCTTCAATTCCTGTTACTGAAGTTCGTCTTAATGCTAAACAATTTATTCCTGCATCAATTGAATATGGTTATTATACTGACCATACATCATTGGAATCATCAATTCCAGTTAAATGGCAAATTATAAGAGAAAGTTCAGATGATGTACAAGAATTAGGTACATATACTGCTAATAAAGGAGTAACATCTACAATTGATTTTATTCCACAATTAGCAACAGAAGGACATAAGCAATTATATTTAGTTGCAATATATGATGATGAAGAAATTAAAAGAATTCCATTATATATTGAACCTGGTGAAGGATTTATTGAGCAAGGTGGTTATTCATTAAAATTAAGCGCTTATGGTCATGTTAATGATAGCAGTATAGAACAAAAATGGACTTATGGTTCTGGTAATTCTATAATTTCAACAAATTTTGTTAATATCAATTGGGATGATAATAAAGGTTGGTATCAGAATTCATTTAGAACATCCGGTACTGATTCATATGCAGAAATTAATTATGCTCCATTGCAAGACAATAGTAATGGTAAGACAATTGAAATAGATTTTGAATCTGAAAAGGTTAATAGCACAAATGATATTCTTGTATTAATTGGTAACAAGACTGGTGCAAGAATTGAAATTACTCCTAACTGTGCTCGTTTCTATGATGCTGCAAATGTTAATGTTATTGAAACAAACTTTAAGACAAATGAACGTTTGCACTTAGCATTTATTATAAATAAGTCAGAATCAAATTCTCCTGATAATAAGAGTAATCTTGTTTACATTGTAAATAATGGTATTTTGGAACGTGCTATTTCAGGTTTAGGACATAACTTTACAACAAACGGTACAATTAAAATTGGTGCTACAAAATCAGGTGTAAGAGTATATGGTTTAAGAGTATATGACTATGATATTACATATACTGATGCTTATAATAATTATGTATTCGACTCAGATGATAAAGTATCAATTAAAACAAAGAACAATGTTATAGACCCCGCTACAAACTTAATTGACTACGAATTATGTTGTAACAAGATTGATACAATTTTAATTAAAGGTGATTTAAGTCAATTATTAAGATCTACAACTAATAAAGATCAATCAACAACTGATGTTGAAATTTCACGTATTTGTCCATACGATAGTTCAAAAGATTTTACATGCACAAATGCAATGATTAGAAAACACGGTCAGTCAACATTGAACTATCCTGTTCCATCTATGAAATTCTGGCTTAATAAATCTAAGTCAGGTGTAACTCCAACGTTAATTTGTACTGCTCAAGAAGAACTTGGTTTAAATAAAAACAGATATAAGATGAAGGATGACTCTATACCTTCAAATAAATTTGTTCTTCAAGCAAACTATGCTGACTCATCAGGTGTACATAATGGTTCATTACAAAGATTAATCAATTCATCATGGTGGGGAGCAAAGATTGATAATGAATTTAAGTTAAGAACATTACCACAATTATTCTCTTCAAATCAAACTGTAAGTCACAACAATGCTCAAAGCGGAGAAAATAATGATCCTAATAAAGGTTTGATTACAGGTGAGAACGAAGCTGGTAAACTTTGGAGAGATTATGCTGGTGATAAAGAATTCCCACATAGAATCCAAGTAGGTCCAGATTCATTCCCTTGTGTAGTGTTCTATTCAGATACTTCTTCAGGTGGTCAGACAACATTCTTAGGCTTGTATGTATTCATGGAAGATAAGAAAGCTGACTTCATTTATGGAGAAAGATCTATATATTATTATAAAGATACACAAAGAAATTTCGATATTGCAGATGACCCATTTGTATTGAAATATATTAATACAAAGAAAGGTGAACACGCAATTGAATTACCTAATGGTAATACGCAAGCATTAGATAATGATGACAATAGAATCTGGGATAACAAAAATGTATTAAGAATTGAAGGATTAACAATTAACACTAAGTTCTCTTCATTCATGAGCTTTGATGATAATGGGGTTAGTTTCGATGATGAAATATATGCAACAGATGATCAGGGTAATCCAACAGGTGAACGTATTTATAGATGGGAACAAGACTTCGAAATGATTTATCCTGACCCAGATGATATTGAAGGTAAATATGATGAATTAACTGGTAAAGATACTACTAAGTTTGGTGCTGATTCTAAATTCAGAAAAACAGCTCAGCCTTGGATAGATTTCTTCTATTGGGCAACTTCATTATATGATTCTAATTCAAGAACAATTAATCATGAAAAATTCCAAAGAGAAGCTGCACAACACTTAGATCTTTATAAGATGGCAGCCTACTATGTTATATTCTTACGTTTCGGTCTTGTAGACTCTGTTGAACGTAATGCTCAATGGAAGACATATGATGGTATACACTGGCATTGTGAACCTTGGGATATGGATATTGCGTTAGGTAATATGAACAGTGGTGGTATTGCATTTGACCCACCAATTGATCGTACATCTACTTTCAAGACAGATGCCTATACATATGCATATTCAGGTAAATCACAAACAACATCTAATGTATTATGGGATGCATTTGAAAACTGGTCTTATTGGTCAGGTACAATAGTTCCTGCTGTTGCACAAGCATTATATGATGCAGGTTTGACTTATAAGAATATTTCTAAAATGTTTGATGAAGAATATCAAGATAAGTGGTGTGAAATACTTTATAATGAATCAATGAGTTATAAGTATATTAAATCTCGTGGTACTGCAACTGGATGGTTATCATGGTTACAAGGTGCTCGTACAACACACCGTCACTGGTGGTTAAGTACATCAATGAACTATTGGGATTCAAAATGGAACTGTGGTGATTATAAGAATCATAAGATTACAATTTTTGCTAATAAAGACTTACGTACAGATGGTCAAAAAGAATATATTGTAATCAAGACAAACGGTTCAACATACTTGAATATTACAAGACAAGACCAAACAATTGATGGCGGTTTACAATATGCAACTATTTCTAGACCTGTATACTTTGATATTACAGATATTACAATGTCAAATAAAGTAGAGTTCCAGATTTATGGTGCAACATTTATTGAAGAATTTGATGGTAGTGCTTTTGCAAGCGGTATATCATCAATTAAGTTCGATGGTGCATATGATGAAACATTAGGTGCTCCATTAAAGAAGATTAATTTAGGTTGTCCTTATGAAACAAATAGCTTGGGTGAACAAGTAGGTACATTTAACGGTATTTTAACTGCTATAACATTATCTGATGAAAACGGTAATAATGCAGCACAAGGTTTACAAGAATTTAATGTTAATGGGCAAATCAATTATAAGTCACAAGATTTAATTAATGAAATATGGGAAGGTAACAAAACAGAATTACAAAACTTCTATGGACGTGGTTCTGGTATAACTTCTTTTTATTCATCTAAGTCAGGTAATAACTTTATTAATATTGAACTTCCAGGTCATACATATAGTAATGATGGTTCAGTTGGTGGAATTGATGGTTATAACTTTAATGAATTGAATTTGACTAACTCAACATGGGAAAACATTGTATGGTATGATGGTGAAATTGATATGACAGGTACAACATTACTTGAAGATGGTACTGAAAAACAAGAAGGTACAATTATATATAAGAAGACTGGTATTGGCACAGACGAAAATGCTTCTAGGTATAATATTCCATGGTCATTGATGAAAGTTGTATTTAACGGTTCAACTGCTAAAACAGATAATTCAAAGAAATTTATTGTTAAATGGATTGAATGTATTAGAAAGTACTTAGAATATCAAATTGAAATTGGTAACATTGAACTTGGTATTGGTAGGTATGCAGATTATCCTGATTTTGATTCATTATTAAATAGTGAACTTAATAAGCGTTCATTAGAAATGGATGGTATTAAATGGGATGATACAACTTGTGAAGATTTATTAACATTTGAACAATTAGCATTAATTGCACAATTCAATTATGGTAAGAACAATCCTGACATTGAAGGTAATAACTCATTATTAAAAGGTTATATTGAATTAAGTAAAGAAGAAGGTGAATTATCGGTTGAACAATTAACTCAATTGAAACAATGGTTTGGTGAACAAATATTCTCATTAAAATCTTCAGGTTTGGTAATTGACCAAAAGTTACCTTATATTAAGATTAATGTAGGTAATGCAGACGTAAAAACAAATCCTTCAACTGGAGAACTTGAAATTTGTCTTGAAGAAGGTAATGATGCAACATTGTCAGCAACAAGATTCCAATTACAAGAACAAGACACAACAACAACTTGGGGTGTTAAAGAACCTGGTTCTTTATCAAATGCAGGTTTGTCATATAAAGGATGTACATTATATACAGGTAAAGATGGTATTGTTCGTTTACGTGCAGCACAAACAAATTTTGGTGATAGAGATGTAGAAGTTGTATGTTCAATGCAAGGTGAAACTGAATCATCTTCAGTAATTATTCATATTAAAGCAGTAGTATATCCTGAAAGTATTACTTTAGGTGTTGACCAATCAAGAAACAAAGGTGCTGTAAGATTACGTTCATTTAAAGGTGCTTATGTATTCTGGCAAAATGGTCTTTATGGGGAGTTCTATCCAGATATTGCTTGGAGAGACGATTCATCAAATAATAAACAGGTTACTATTTCAGATGTAACATATGTATTATTAAATTCTGCTGGAGATACATTGATGCAAAAATCATATACAGCATTTAATAAAGATCAAAATAGTACTGGTGAATTAAATGATGAATATATGACATATACATTAGATGCACAGCATCAATATGGATGCTGTCTTACAACATCAGCAATCCCAGCAAAAGGATTTAATGAATATACATTAAAGATATCTATAAGATATGCATCTAACCAAGTGTATCTTGTTGAAATGGTTCCAGGTAGTGGTTATACTGCAAAGATTATTGTTATTGATGACAATGAAGATATTGTAAATACAAACAGTACATTATTATACAATGCATTAAAAGATCATTACTTTGAATGTAACAATGAACAATATTCAGATAGTGCATTCCATAAAACAGAGTTATTGTCATTAACTGGAACAATTTCATTTACTGATTATCCTCAAATTGAAGATTTAACAACATTAGCAGATAAGAGTATATTTGAATACTTACCAAATATTGAAGGTATAGATATATCTAACTGTACAAAGTTAAATACTTCTGTTGGTGGCACAACAACAGATGCTAAAAAGAATTTTGTATTGAACCAATGTTTGAAACTAAAAACATTTAGAGCAACTAATTGTACATCATTAGGTAAAAATCAAACATTAGAAAAATTCACAACAATTGATTTTGGTGCATGTACTCAACTTGAAAAGGTATTTTTAGAAAAGACATTAGTAAATGTTACATTACCTTCATCATCTACACTTAATGAATTTGTAATGGGATATCCAACTAAAGTATCATTAACAAATCAAAACAATTTGTATTCTGGTAATGTAAGTGCATCAGGATGTAAAAATCTTACAGAAATTGTATTGACAACTGATTCTCAAACAAAGAATGATTTATTTAATACATTTGCAAATATCATTAGATATGAAGATTATTATGAAGTATAAATAAAATATTAGTATATATGGATTTAAAAATTATTAATATACAACAATCATTAAATACTACTGAAAGAATTACTCATGATACACTTGGCGAAATTTATAAAGCATATAAAAATTCAGTATTTCAAGTAACAAAATCTACTTTAAGAGGTGCAGTAAGTGTTGATTTAGCATATGATTTTTGGATAAACGAGTTAACTCGCAAATGGAGTAATTTCCGAATAACTGCTGATTCATTATATCAAAATTGGGATGATCCAATATTTAGAGAAGGTATTGCTAAAATATATGGAGATAATTATGGAGTATCTAAATTAAATTTAAATCAATCGTTTAGTTTTGGATGCACTGAATCTGAATGTAAATCAGGTCCATTTTGGCATAATACTGAAGTTGAAGTAATGGATTTAAGACCATTTACAAATATAAGTAGAATGGACAGTCATTGGAATTACTTTAGAATACATGATTATAATGAAGACTGGGATCATACACAAAAAAAATTGAAAGAAGTATATATTCAAGTAAAACAAGGTAAAATTTGGACAAATTTCTGGGGTGGTATGGTTAGTGAGGAACACTTAGAAAAATTGTGGATTGAAGGAAATAAAAATCCATCATCACCATGTGTAACCTGGGCCGACGGTAGATCTTCACGGGATACGGGACAAACAATTATAGATCATTATTATTTCAGAAATAATTGTACATTAGCTTCAGGATCTATTACCCGAGATAATGGTACAACATTTGGATATATAGATCCACATAGTGGATGGCAATATAAAGGATGGTACGCTCAAAATATTATCGTAGATAGTCCAATACCATTATCATTAAATAATGGAACAGCTTTTGGCAATAAAGTAACAAAGACTACATTTTGGGTTCCAGATCATCAATTAGCAGATTATATAAAATTGTTTAACACACAGGGAGATTCACGACCACAAGCAATTAGAACATTTACTGATTATAATATAACATTCCCAAGATTTGCACATTGGTATGAATATCCAGGAATAGAACTTTATAATGATGCAGACAGCTATATGTATGCAAATGGAAATGAATAATAATATTAAGAGGGCAACATGGTTGCCCTCTTTTATTTTTAATACATTATGCATTAAAATATTTATTTTTATTAAAATATATGACTTAAAAATCATAAATATGATTTAGTTATATTATTTTTATTTGATTTGCAACATATAACAAAAATATACATATATTGTAGCATATGACAGATAAACGTTGCTTGGTTTATGAAACTTTGGGAAGCGTTTCAAATCTTCAAGTGTCAGAAGCTAAAGGTGATGGTTTAATGCGTTTGCAAGGTGTATTTGGAGTTTGTGGAATAAAGAATCAAAATAATCGTGTGTATGATAAAGATAATTATGCACAGATGGTTGAATCTTTACAAAAGAAAATAAAGGAATCAGGTTGTCCTGGAGAATTGGAACATCCTAATTCAATGAATATTAATTTGGAGAATGTTTCTCACAAAATTGAAGATATTCAAATGAATGAAGACGGTACAATTACAGGTTCTATTGTTCTTTTAAATACTCCAAAAGGTCAAATTGCTAAAGCTATCGTTGAAGGCGGTCTTCCACTTTTTATTTCGTCACGTGGTGCAGGTACAATTACTAATGAAGGTCGTGTAACTTTATCAACTATACAGACATATGACTTAGTAGGTACTCCTGGTTTCAGTCAAGCTAAGCTTACATTAAAGACTAATCAAACTCTTGAATGCTTGAATGAAGGTCTTGAAAATAGTAATGAAACTTGGGTTATTGTTGAAGGTGATGATCTTCTTGATGATAAAGATAAGAACGACGACAAACCAAAAGACGAACCTAAAGATGATAACAAACCTAAGGATGATAACAAACCTAAGGATGAACCTAAGAAAGACGATAACAAAAATAATGACAATAAAGACATCGATATGAAAGAACTTAAAGAAGCTATTGATAAGCTTGCTGAGAAAGTAACATCTCTCGAAGCTGAACTTCATGTAGCTCAAGAATCTTTAAACGAAGTAAAGTCAATTAAGCCAACAAATTATGAAGGTATTCAAAAGTGGATTACTGAAGAATTTGCACCAGATTTTCAAAATAAAATCAATGAAGGTTTAAATACTGCATCATCAAAAGAAATTCATGAAGCTGTTAAGACTTGGATTAATGATGAATTTACTTCTCAAATGAAGTCTTGGGTAGTTGAAGAATTTGCTCCATTAGTACAAGATTGGATTGTAGAGGAATTTGCACCTGAAGTACAAAACTGGGTAGTTGAAGAATTTGCACCTGAAGTACAAAACTGGGTAGTTGAAGAATATTCACCTGAAGTACAAAACTGGGTAGTTGAAGAATATTCACCTGAAGTACAAAACTGGGTAGTTGAAGAATATTCACCTGAATTACAAAACTGGGTAACTGAAGAATTTGCTCCAGAAATTCAAGGTTGGATTACTGAAGAATTTGCTCCTACTATGGAGAACTGGTTAATGGAAGAATATACTCCAGAACAATCAGCAATTATTGAACAAAAAGTAAACGAAAATGTTTCTGCATTTATGGAATCTCAAAAGGCTGGTCGCCTTGATGAAATTGATGGTTTACTTGAATCTATAGCTGCCGAAGGCAATACAGATGTTCAAAAAATTGTTGAAGAACATAATGCAGAAAACAAGTACAAAGGAGTTTATGTTGTAGAAAACATGCCAGTTGAATATCGTCCATCATGGGAATTACTTAATGAAGCTGCACAACAGAATATCATTAGAAGTTCAAAGATGTATGATTTCACTAAAGAAGGTGTACTTGAATCATTCTGGGCTAATGTTGATTTTGGTAAGAAAGCTGAAGAAACTAAGCCAGTTGTAGAATCAAAGAATCCTATTGAAAATTATCAAAACAACATCATTGCTAACATGAAGAGACTTCGTGGCTTGAATGTATAATTTGATTATTATTAAATATTTTCAATCAGATAAGAAAATTTTTATTTTTATATAAATTAAATTCTCAAATAGAGAAATAACAAATAAATTTTGATTATAAATAATATGTTTAATGAACAAAATGGCGCAGTTACATGGGAAAAAATGTTGAAGGAGAACTTCAACGTTAATGACCAGGAAAAACTTAACTGGGTTTCTCAATATGCTGCTATTCATGAAATTCATGAATCTCAAATTGGTATTAACGGTGGTAACATTGCTGTTTCAACTAATCACCCAGGTGTAGGTCCTATCTATACAACTCCAATGAACACACTTGGTATGGGTAATCCTACAGCTCCAAGTCAATTAGACCCAATGAGCACAGCTCCATACAATGCTGCTAACCCAACAGGTTCATTCTGGGGTCAAACTCCAGGTTCTGGTGATATTCCAGTATCTACTCTTCCAATGGCTCTTAACATTGCATTGTTAACTATTGGTCTTGAACTTGTTCCAGTTATTCCTTCTAAGGGTCCTTGGGCTATGTTAACATATATGGACTTCCCATATGCTGGTGGTAAACTCGGTCGTGTAAACGAAACATCATTTGATGGTAAGGGTGAAGGTAATGAAAACAA
>Ga0256407_10007637_pt1 | contig 16181 bp, 11 predicted proteins | sample RumenRJG_04DNA_FD_193489 | JGI IMG/M metagenome (GOLD analysis project Ga0256407, IMG submission 193489) | Bovine rumen microbial communities from Lethbridge, Alberta, Canada - RJG_04 | ecosystem: Host-associated > Mammals > Digestive system > Stomach > Rumen | place: Canada: Alberta...
CCTTTAATGCTCTGTCAGAGAAGTACAAAGGTGTAGTGGAACGATTTATAGGACATAAACCGCTGACTGTCGTTATGGTGGCAGTTGCCATTGCGGGACTTGCACTGCTGATGAAATCTACTAAGACGGGACTTGTTCCCCAAGAGGATATGGGTACGATATATATCAATATTCAGGCGGCGCCGGGTACGAGTCTGCAAGAGACATTCAAGATTGTAGAGGAAGTAAAGAGCCGCATTGTGGATATTCCCGAGATACGTCTGTACTCCATGCTTGCCGGTGCAAGCACCAACTTTGAACAGTCATCCTCAAGCGGCAGTTTCACCATCAAACTGAAAAACTGGTCAGAACGCAAGGGTGAGGGACAGGATGTCAACTCTATAATGGAGGAGATTTACCGTCGTACGGAAGATATCGCCAATGCGAAGATTCAGGTCAATACAGGTGCCATGATTCCCGGATATGGCCGTACCAATAATTTGGAAATACACCTGCAAGATAAGCAGGGCGGTACGATAGCCGATTTAGAGCGATATACAAAATTATTTATTGACTCGCTCAATAAACGCGAGGAGATATCACGAGCCTACACGAATTTTGATACTAAATATCCGCAGTATCGTGTAGAGGTAGACGCTGCACTTTGCAAACGTAATGGTGTGTCGCCGTCGGATGTGCTCAAGACACTGTCAATCTATGTCGGAGGATCCTATGCCTCCAATTTGAATCGTTTCACGAAATTGTATCGTGTCATGGTTCAGGCATCACCGGAGTTCCGTGCCGATGTGGCAAGTCTGAACAATTATTTCGTCAGGACTTCCAAGGGTGAGATGTCACCTATCGGCCAGTATGTCAAACTGACTCGTATCTATGGCTCGGAAACGCTGTCGCGTTTCAATCTTTTCCCGTCCATACAGATAGGTGGAGTACCTGCCGACGGCTACAGTGCGGGACAGGCTATTAATGCTGTGAGTGAGGTAGCTGCAGGTGTCCTGCCTGACGGCTATGGCTATGAGTTCGGCGGTATGACACGTGAAGAGGCATCGGCATCCAATATGACTGCATTTGTTTTTGTGATATGTATTATTTTTATATATCTCATTCTCTGTGCACTTTATGAGAGTCTGTTTGTGCCTCTTGCGGTCATTCTGGCTGTGCCCTTCGGTCTGTGCGGCAGTTTTATTTTTGCAAAGATATGGGGACTGGAGAATAACATTTATATGCAGACGGGTTTGATAATGCTGATTGGCCTGTTGTCCAAGACGGCAATCTTACTGACAGAGTATGCGTCAGCGCGTCGCCGTGCCGGCATGGGTATCGGTGAAGCCGCATTGGATGCAGCGAGAGTTCGTTTGCGCCCAATCTTGATGACAAGCATGACAATGATATTCGGATTGCTGCCGATGGCCTTGTCAACGGGTGTCGGAGCCAACGGAAACTGCTCTCTTGGTGTCGGAACAATCGGCGGTATGCTGATAGGTACAATCGCATTGCTGCTGATAGTGCCGGTGTTGTTCATTATTTTCCAAACGATAGAGGAAAAAGTCTTGCCCAAGCGCAAAGTGACGTATGAAGAATGATGTTGTAATCAGGAAGGCCACGACTGACGATGCTTCTTTCATCGTGTGGGGAATGGCGGCCGCATTGGAGATGGAAATTTCTGACCCGGTCCAGCATGCCGTCTTCATGGATTTGGTAAAATGTGATGATGTGTTGTATAGTTGGACACATTCTTTCGTGGCTTGTCTGAGTGACGGTTCTCCTGTCGGATTGTTGATTGCTTATGAAGGTACACATTACAGGGAGATGCGCAAGAAGACATTTGATATAATCAGAAATATTATCGGAACGTCTTTTGATGCTATGGATGATGAGACGCGGGCAGGAGAGTATTATATTGACTCGTTGGCGGTGATACCTGCAATGCGCGGTCGGGGGATAGGAACAGCTCTGTTGCGTTATGGCATTGCTCACGCAAGACACATGGCAGTCAAGGAGATTGTGCTGGCGGTCAGTCCGGACAATCAGAAAGCGCAGAGGCTCTATCGCTCTCTCGGGTTCAGGGAAGGCGGGACACTTCATATTTTTGGAGAGGATTATTGGCGTTGGTCTATTAAAATGTAATTATATGAAATATTTGTTTATTCTAATTGGTTTGTTGGCACTTAGTGTTTCCGCCAAGCGCCGTTTGCCATTACTTGAGGCGGAGTTTGTCGGCAATATTTCTGAAATGGCAGAACCAGGAATGAAAATATCAGGTTCAGCACAGGGTTTTGCAGTTTATGGTAAGTATGGTTTTCAGTTTCGCAACAAGGGGCAATGCAATATCATTGATTTGGATAAAAAGAAAGTTGTGCGCACTTTTAAGTTGAAAGGTAATACATCGCACTGCAACAATGCCAATTTTGGATTGCATAAGTACAACAAAGACTCGGAGATGCCTTTGCTATATATATCTGAATGTTTAGGCCGGAAATCATGCTACGTTACAGATTTGCATCTTGACGGTAGGAGCGAGATTGTGCAGCGTATCTTTTATGATGATGACGCAGAAACGGACTATGAGTATATGGACTGGACTCTGGACAATGAGAATGGTTTTATTTATACTTTTGGCGGCTGTACAGGCGGTCCCAAGATTATGCGTAAGTTCAAAATGCCTTCCTTGGCGGATTCTGACGAAAAGGGAGAGGTACATTTCAAGAAGTCTGATATTTTGGAAACGATTGTCATGAATGACTTCTATGTCAGTCAGGGCAGTCGCATACACAAGGGATATTGCTATCTGCCAGAAGGCTATGTGCCGTTTGACCGCAAGCTGCATGTCCTGGATTTGAAGGAAAAGAAGATTGTGAAGACGCTGGACCTGAATGCCTTTGCCAAAGAGCCCGAGGGGCTTGATATTAGAGGCCGTTGGCTGTATGTGTCTTTCCATCAGACAAGGACGGCGCGCGGTACAAGCTATGTCCGCTTCAGACTGTAAGTGTCTTGCTATGTGAGATATCATGAAATAAGCTGGAAGATATTCTCCCAGCTTATTTCATGATTGTTTTGTACAGCTTATTTTTTTGTTACTTTGAAAGCGTGCTTTCCTGCTACATTGATAATGTAAGCTCCTGTTGCAAGATCTTGGAGGGATATTGTTACCGCACCGTCTTGTGCTTCAGGTGTCTTTAAGACTTGTCCGGATAGATTGAAGAGCCGTACGTTGTCATTGGTTTTGAGACCGGCGATGACATATTTGTTTGTTCCTGCGTAAATGATACGTAATGTGTTTTCAGAAACTTGTGTGCCCTGAATGCCGGTTAAATCCTTTTCTTCAAAATGAAGATTCCTCACGTTGTCATAAGCATACTGACCGCTTAATGTGGTTGAGGCAATCTTGATGCTGTCTTTGAGAAATTTGACTGTAGGACTTTCGCTTAGAATGAATTCTACGGTTGTATTGGTTTTCAGAGAGACAACGAGAATTTTTGTTTTTTCAGCCTTGATGCCTATTGCGATACAAGCAAGAAGAGCAATAACGAAGAATTTTTTCATATCTAATGTTTTATGTCTGTTCTAATTTGATTTGTAAAAGTACAACTTTTTTTATTTCAGTGTAATGAAAATGTCGGGAAAATATAAAAAAAACATAGAGAGTCGTTTTTTCTGCTAATAAAAAAAGTGTTTCAATATTTATCGAAATGACTGAAATTCGGTATCTTTGCTTTATGAAACTGTCATCCGGCAAAGATCCTATGGGATCAGCCATAGCGGATTATTACTATCACCAGAAGGCCAATAAACTCCGTGTGCAGTCTTCTCTTTTTGAAGAGGATGAAATCCCCGTACCCTATCTTTTCAGGACGTTTCAGGAGATGCCACTGGTAGAGCGTCAGGCATTGAGGTTATGCCGGGGTGAAGTTCTTGATGTTGGCGCAGCGAGCGGCTGTCATTCGCTGGCGTTATGCGGGATGGGTTATCCACACAAAGTGACGTGTCTGGAATTGTCTCAACTCTCTTGTGATGTGATGAAAGCCCGTGGGTTAAATCATGTGTTGTGCATGGATTTTTTTGCGGAAGAGGAGATTGGCAGGTATGACACGGTCTTGATGCTTATGAACGGCACTTCAATCATCGGTAAACTGGAACGTATGCCTTTGTTCTTCAGGAGGCTCGATGCACTTCTTGCCCCTGGTGGACAGGTTCTGGTGGACTCCAGTGATTTGATTTATCTCTATGATAACGGTGATGGTACATATGATATAGACAATCCCAACAGTTATTATGGCGAGGTAGATTACAGAATGGTATATAAGGATGTCCGTGGAGAGCGGTTTGATTGCTTGTACCTTGACTTTGATACGTTACGGAAGTCTGCCAGTGCCCACGGATATTCCTGTGAACTTATTTTGCAGGGAAAACATTATGATTATCTGGCGCGTATAGCCAAGGCGAAGGAGTAGGTGATGAGATATAACCGGAGGACAAATATTATTTCTGACCGGTAAGTTTGAAAGATGTAAAATAACCGCTTGCTTCACAATGTAATATTCTACAGCCGATACGGCGATATTTATCCTCGCTATCTTAAACTACTTATCCCGATATGACGATTGATTTATCCTTGATACATTATTTCTTCTCATATGGTATAGTTTTCACATGGAGTACATGCTTACTTGCCTTAAGGAAAGAAAAAGTTGTTAAATCAGTGCTATTGCATACATTATATGATATAATTGTCGTATCTTTGTAAATTAATGAATTGTAAACATGGGATAAATGAAGAAGATATTAGCTTTAGTTTTATTATTGGCGACTGTTTCTGCCTTAAAGACTTTTGCCATAAAGATTTTGCATGGTCCTTATCTGCAGAATGTGTATCAGACAGAAGCAACATTCGTATGGATATCAGATAAACCGAGTGTGGGGTGGGTTGAGATGGCTCCGAATGATGGTACTAATTTCTATTCATATGACAGACCGAAATACTTCGACACTCAGATAGGGGTGAAACGTACGGACTCCATTCATGTGGTGCGTATCACGGGACTAAAACCAGGTGTGACATACCGCTATAGAGTTTTCTCGCAGGAAGTGGTCAAACATGATCACGCTTATGTCCAATATGGCAAAGTTGCTTCAACTAATGTTTACAGAGAGCGCCCTTTGACGTTTAAGACATTGGAAGAGACTAAGAGTGACATATCTTTTGTTGTTGTGAACGATGTCCACGCGAGGAAAGACGTCATCACTCCGCTGATGAAATATGCTGACTATGAAAACCGTGACCTGATATTCTTTAACGGTGACATGGTTTCAATAGTTAATCGGGGCGAGGATTTCTTTACAGGTTTCATGGATGAGTGCATAAGTCTGTTTGCCAAGAACAAATCACCCTATTATGTGCGCGGCAATCATGAGACAAGAGGAGAGTTTGCGACGCATTTCCAAGACTACTTTAACCCGCGTCAGCCGCATCTGTATTTTACGATGCATTTAGGTCCAGTGTACTTTATCAATCTTGATACAGGTGAAGACAAGCCCGACAATGATATTGAGTATGCCGGCATAACAGATTACGACCAATATCGCACCGAACAGGCAGAATGGCTTAAGACTGTTAAGGAAGACCCCTTGTTCAAAGCCGCAAAATTCCGTATCGTGATAGCACACATGCCTACTACAACAAGCAAAAATGAGTGGCACGGTCCGGTAGACTGTCTGAATAAGTTTACACCGATTCTCAATGACATGGATATAGACCTAATGATATGTGGTCACGTGCACCGTGATTTGTATTATGAGCCCAACGAGGTTGTCAAATACCCTGTTCTAGTCAATTCCAACATGGGAAGCGTGGAAGTAAACACACATGGCGACTCTTTTGAGGCTGTCATAAGACATCTTAACGGCAAGGTGTTCTCCAAAAGAGAATTCAGGGTCAAATAAAATATTCTTCAGATTATTAAATGAGAAAAATTTTCTGTATTCTGTTATTTCTGTCATCGTTTAGCTGCTTCTATGCCCAGAGGAGCGATTCAATGGCAACAAATAATCTGGAAGCAAGTTTGCTGACATGCTCCCCGGGTACAGAAATATACCAATATTATGGCCACACGGCTCTATTGATAAAAGATTTGGACAACGGGCAAAATTATGTCTTCAACTACGGGTTATTTGATTTCAATACACCTAACTTTTTGTGGCGTTTTTTGCTTGGTGAATGCGATTATCTGTGTGGCGTGACCACTTTGGAAAGTTTCCTCCGCAATTATGAGCAAAGAGGAACAGGCGTCAGGGAGGATGTCTTGAATCTGACGTCAGAAGAGACGGCATATTTGTTTGATGCACTCAAGACAAACAGTTTGCCGGAGAATGCGACATACAGATACGATTTCTTTTATGACAACTGTGCTACCAGGGTAAGGGATCAGATAGAACACTGCATTAATGGCAAAATACATTATGCCTCGTCCACCAAGTCACAGTCCCTGCGTGATATTGTGCATGAAAGTTCTATGCCTTACAAGTGGTCATACTTCGGACAGGACTTACTGCTGGGAGCGCAGGCGGACAGAATGGCATCGCGCATTCAGCAAGAATTTTCTCCGATTTATTTACAGCACGATATCTGTACGGCATATGTGGAAAATAGTGAAGGGCGCGTGAGACCGTTAGTAACTTCATCTCAAACACTTGTAGAGGATAAAGATGTGACATTCAGCAAAGGCTTTCCACTTTCGCCCAAGGTGTGTTGTCTTATTTTATTGCTTGTGACAATAATCCTATCCGCAATAGACATCCGCAAAGCAAGGCCTTGTTGCTGGCTATATGATTTGTTTCTTATGTTATTGCAAGGATTGGCAGGATTATTGATAACGTTTATGTTTTTCTTCTCTAAGCATCCTACGGTGGATACAAATTGGCTGATACTTCTGTTCAACCCGATACCGTTAGTTGTTCTCTACTGGGTTATACGAAAAGAGAGACATAACCGGAAAAGCATCTATCATGCAGTGGTGCGCATTTATTTATTCTTGTTTATTTGTTCGACATACTTTATTCCACAATACATTAGTATAGAAGTCAATATTTTGGCATTGTGTTTGTTGTTAAGAAGTATGTCGAATCACATAATTTATACTTATAGACTCCGAACGTAAACAACTGGAATGAAAAAGTTGAACAACATTATAGTTCCCTTCTTAACTGTAGTAGCCGTTACTACTGCCGGGGCACAGATATCTCAAGAGGTGCCGCGTGTAGTTGTGAACATCACTATAGACCAATTGCGAAGTGACTATCTGAATGCCTTTCTCCCCATGTGTGGAGACAAAGGGTTTAACATGTTGATGAAGGAAGGCAGAGTGTATAGCCATGTAGAATATCCTCAGAGCAATCTCAACAGGGCTGCGTGTGTTAGCACGATAGCGACAGGTACAATACCTTACGATCACGGCATAGTGGGAGAACAATGGCTTGACCGTAAAACACTGCGTCCTATTTATTGTGTTGATGATGAGAAATATGATGGTGTCCTGACGGGTGAAAAGTCGTCACCTCAGTTCCTAAACGTATCAACCATAGGCGATGAGCTCAAGGTCTCTACCGAAGGTAAGGCTATTGTCTATGCCATTTCGCCGTTTAGAGATGCTTCTATCTTAAGTGCGGGCCATGCTGCAGATGGCGCATTTTGGATTAACCGTTTGACAGGTCGTTGGTGCGGAACATCATATTACGGTTCCTTCCCCGTATGGGCAAGCGCTGCCGACCGTGGTAACCTATTGGATGATAAACTTAAGGGTGAGGTGTGGAAACCGGTGTCAGACTTAAGTGGGAACTTCAGCTATTTTCTGTCTGGCGGCATGAAAAAGCCTTTTGAATACCATTTCAAAGGCGATCATCGTTTTTCTGCATTCATGACCAGTGGACTGATAAATGACTTCGTAGCAGACTTTGCATTGGCATGCGTCAAGGGATCCGGTATAGGAAATGATGACATCACGGATTACCTTGCAGTCACATTTTATGCAGGCAATTATGAGCATAAACCAGTGTCAGAATCTCCTATGGAGATGCAGGACACTTATCTGCGCTTGGACAAGGCTATCGCAAAACTGATAGAGGGCATAGAGAATAAAATAGGAAAGAACAAAATACTCGTAGTTGTTACCTCTACAGGATATTCAGATGAGGAGACAACAGATTTGGCAAGATACCGTATCCCAAGTGGCACATTCCATATAACACGTACCGCAGGATTGTTGAATATGTATTTAGGTGCCATATATGGCAATGCACAGTATGTCGATGCTTGTTTCGGTAATGAAATATATTTAAACCACAAGCTCTTAGAGACAAAACAGCTGAGCGTGAGTGATGTTATGGACCGTTGTCAGGAACTGTTGTTGCAAAGTGAAGGCGTAAAAGACGTGTATACATCCCAAAGACTCTTGTTGGGAGCATGGACGCCTGGAATTAACAGAATACGCAACAGTTATAATCCGAAGGCATCAGGAGATATACTGATACAAGTCTCTCCAGGATGGAGATTATATAACGAGAATACAAAAGAAAATAGGCTCGTACGGGAATCTTACATACCTTTCCCGTTGATTTTCTATGGAAATAATTTGACTTCTTCCACAATAGACACTCCGGTGACGACCGACTGCATAGCACCGACGTTGTCACAAATCATACGTATTAGGGCTCCGAATGCATGTTCTACAGCCGCTTTGGCAGGATTCAGTAATTAATAATATAATTCAATAACGAAGACAAATATATAGCAATGAATATAAACGCTTTAATCAGTAAACTTTTCGGAAACAAATCCGATCACGACATGCGTGAAATACAACCTTACGTAGAAGAAATAAAAAAGGTTTATGAAGAAATAGACTTGTTGGATAATGATTCTTTGCGCAAACATACTAAAACGCTTCAAGAAAAAGTGCAGCACTGCGCTGATGATTTGCGTGAAGAAATAAATGGTATCAAAGCCAAAATAGAGGATACTCCTATCGAAAACCGTGCGGACTTATTCAATCATATTGACAAACTGGAGAAAGATGTCTTGGAACGCATGGAAGTCGCTTTGGACGAGGTGATGCCAGAGGCTTTCGCTATCATGAAGAGCACAGCCCGGCGTTTTTCTGAGAATGAGACAGTGGAAGTCACAGCGACAGATTTCGACAGGGAATTGGCCGCTACACATGACTTTGTTGAGATTGACGGTGAAAAAGCCATATACCATAATCATTGGGTTGCGGGCGGTAATGAGACCGTGTGGGATATGGTACATTACGATGTACAACTCTTTGGTGGCGTCGTATTGCATAAAGGCCGTATTGCAGAAATGGCGACGGGTGAAGGTAAGACACTCGTGGCTACCTTACCTGTGTTCCTTAACGCATTAACTGGCAATGGCGTGCATGTCGTAACCGTGAATGACTATTTGGCAAAGCGTGATGCCGAATGGATGGGGCCACTCTATATGTTCCACGGCCTTAGCGTCGACTGCATAGATAAGCATCAGCCTAATAGCGCGGCACGACGTAAAGCATACCAGGCAGATATTACTTTCGGTACTAACAATGAATTCGGATTTGACTACCTTCGTGACAATATGGCGATAAGTCCTGATGACTTGGTGCAACGTTCCCATAATTATGCCATTGTGGATGAGGTGGATTCCGTTTTGATAGACGACGCCCGTACACCTTTGATTATTTCCGGTCCTGTGCCTAAAGGTGATGATCAGAGTTTCGAGGAGTATCAGCCTTTGATAGAGAAACTATATGAGGTACAGCGTAAATTAGCTACGGAATACCTTTCTGAAGCTAAACAGCTGATTAATTCCCCTGATAAAGAGTCACAGGAAAAGGGATTCTTGCAATTGTTCCGCAGTCATAAAGCTTTGCCTAAGAATAAAGCTTTGATTAAGTTCCTCTCAGAACCGGGAATTAAGACGGGTATGCTTCACACTGAGGAAATCTATATGGAGAATAACAATAAGCGCATGCCTGAAGCTGTTGACCCGTTGTATTTTGTTGTAGATGAAAAACTGAACAGTGTTGATTTAACCGATAAAGGTAATGAGTGGTTGGCAAAACAGGTAGATAATCCTACGCTTTTTGTCTTGCCCAATATTGCTGCTCAGTTGTCAGCCTTGGAGAATGAGAGTCTGACGGAGCAAGAGCGACTGGATAAGAAAGACGCACTTCTGGCAGATTATGCGGCGAAGAGCGACCGCGTCCATACCATCCTTCAGTTGTTGAAGGCTTACACCATGTTTAATAAGGATGATGAATATGTTGTAATTAACGGTGAAGTCAAAATCGTTGATGAGCAGACTGGCCGTATTATGGAGGGACGTCGCTGGAGTGATGGCTTGCATCAGGCAGTTGAAGCAAAAGAACATGTAAAGGTAGAGGCTGCTACACAGACTTTCGCAACAATTACGTTGCAAAACTATTTCCGTATGTATCACAAACTGTCAGGTATGACAGGTACAGCCATTACCGAAGCCAAGGAACTTTGGGATATATACAAACTCGATGTCGTGGAGATTCCTACAAACCGCCCTGTGATACGAAAAGACATGAATGACCGTGTGTACAAGACACAGCGCGAAAAATATAACGCCGTTATTGCGGAAATCATAAAGATGCGCAATGAGGGGCGCCCGACTTTGGTCGGCACTACCAGCGTTGAAATATCTGAATTGTTGAGTCGTATGCTGACTATAAACAAGATTCCGCATCAGGTACTGAATGCCAAACTTCACCAGAAGGAAGCAGACATTGTGGCTCTGGCAGGTCAAAGCACTCCAGATGCCAACGGACATCGTATGGGTGCGGTAACTATCGCCACAAACATGGCAGGCCGTGGTACTGATATCAAATTATCACCTGAGGTCAGGGCGGCTGGCGGTTTGGCTATTATTGGTACGGAAAGACATGAAAGCCGCCGCGTAGATCGTCAGTTGCGCGGTCGTTCCGGCCGTCAGGGAGATCCGGGCTCTTCTGTATTTTTTGTTTCATTAGAGGACAAACTGATGCGTCTTTTCGCCAGCGAGCGTATCGCTAAGGTTATGGACCGTTTCGGCGTGAAGGAAGGTGAGGTGATAGAGTCTCCGATTATCAATAAAAGTATCGAGCGAGCACAACGAAAAGTAGAAGAGAACAACTTTGGTATTCGTAAGCATTTGCTTGAATATGATGATGTCATGAATAAGCAGCGTACGGTTATTTACGAGAAACGCCGTCATGCGCTGATGGGAGAGCGCATCGGTATGGACATCAGTAATATGATTTGGGACCGTTGTGTAGAGACTATTGAAAATAACAATTGGGAGGATTGCAAAGAGAAATTCTTGAAAATTATGGCAGTCGAAGTGCCGTTTACCCAAGAGGAGTTTGATGGTACCAATAATCGAGAGGAACTCTATGAAAAAGCCTTTGAGACTGTTATGGCGAACTTCAAACGGCGTATGGATCGCATGGCAGAAGTGGCATATCCTGTTATAAAGAATGTTTATGAGAAAGAAAGTGCTTATTATGAGCGCATAGCAGTTCCTGTTACGGATGGTAAACGTATGTATAATATTACGTGTAATCTAAAGGAAGCTTACGAAACTGAATGTAAATCTTTGGTTAAGAGTTTTGAGAAGAGTATATTGCTTTCTATTATTGATGATGAATGGAAGGAGAATCTCCGTGACTTGGACGATTTGCGCCATTCTGTACAGAATGCCAGCTACGAGCAGAAGGATCCGTTGGTTATTTTCAAGTTAGAGAGTGTTACACTCTTTGATGCCATGATTGATAAGATTTACAATCGTACAACCAGTATTCTGATGCGTGGTCAGATACCTTTACAGAGCCCTGATGAAGTTCGTGAAGCACCGACAGAGGCTCCTCAGCGCAGGCCTCAATACAAAGAAAGCCACGTTGATTTGAATGACCCTAATCAGCAGGCTGCTGCTCAACAGGATACTCGGGAGAGGCAACGCCCGCAACCTTATGTCGCAGAGAAGGCTCCTGGCAGAAATGACCCGTGCCCATGTGGCAGCGGTAAGAAATTCAAAAATTGCCACGGAAAGAATTTATTTAATTAACTAAGTCTTTGTCCGAGATGGAGTAGCATCCATCTCGGATATGAAATATTTTGAATGGATGTTTTTCTAAAAGACGAGAAGCAGGAAGTCGTTAGTTTATATAAGACACTTCGTAGGGAATATGCAGAACCTTTTGAAGGCAAAAGATATTTCCGCATGAAGTCTGCAATTATGCAGGCTTCTGCCGACGGACGTCTTCATCGTGATATTTTCGGCTTCAATCCTTTAGTCAATGCGTTGCAGACAGCCATCCTTGTATGTGAAGAAATAGGACAAAACAAGGATGCCGTCCAATCCTGTCTTCTTGCTCCTTTCTTCAGCACAACAGAGTCTCTGGACAAATTAGGAAAAGTATTTGGAAAAGGTGTCAGGAACATTCTTCACGGTTTGGTAAATATTCGTGACCTCTACGCTAAGAACCCGAGTGTTCAGAGTGAGAATTTCCGTAATTTGATAGTGTCTTTTGCTGAAGACATGCGGGTGATTCTGATTATGATTGCCAACAGAACCAATCTGATGCGGAAAATTAAAGACAATGCCAACATTGAGGCACAAATGAAGATTTCGTCAGAAGCTACATATCTTTATGCGCCTCTCGCTCATAAGTTGGGTCTATACAAAATTAAGAGCGAGTTGGAAGACTTGTCTTTGAAGTATATGAATCATGATGCTTATTATCATATCAAAGACAAACTGAACGCTACCAAAAATGCCCGTGATGCCTATATGGAGCAGTTCATGAAGCCTATACGTGAAATGTTGGATGCTGCTCATTTGAAATATCATATGAAGGGTCGCACCAAGAGCATCCATTCTATCTGGCAAAAGATGCAGCGGCAGGGGTGTCCCTTTGAGGGCGTGTATGATCTGTTTGCCATCAGAATTATTCTTGACGCTCCGCTAAAGGAGGAGAAACAACAGTGCTGGCAGGTTTATAGTCTTATTACCGACAAATATCGTCCCAATCCCAAACGCTTGCGCGATTGGCTTTCTATTCCGAAAAGCAATGGTTATGAAAGTTTGCACATTACCGTGTTAGGACCTGAAAACAAATGGGTCGAAGTGCAAATCCGTACTTCACGTATGGATGAGATAGCAGAACATGGCTTGGCGGCACACTGGCGCTATAAAGGTGTCAGGCAGGGCGGAGCGGGCATTGAACAGTGGTTGGCAAATATCCGCAGCGCTTTGGAGACAAGTGATGATATGCAACTCATGGACCAATTCCGCAGTGAGTTGAAAACAGATGAAGTGTATGTGTTCACTCCGCAAGGAGACCTTTATAAACTTCCCCAAGGAGCCACCGTCCTGGACTTTGCCTATATGATTCACACAAATATTGGCGACCATTGCACAGGTGCCATTATTAATCAGAAGAATGCCTCCATGCGCCAAGTCCTGTCCAGTGGTGATCAGGTAACAATACAGACACATCCCAACCAGTATCCCAAACGAGACTGGCTAAATTTTGTCTCCACAAGTAAAGCAAAGTCGAAAATTAAGCAGAATATTAAGGAGCAAGAGGTCAAGGATACAAAACTGGCAAAGGAAATCATAGAGCGGAAGTTCAAAAACCGGAAAATTGACTACGACGGCAATCTGATGATTCAAGTCGGTCGGAAATTGGGTTATAAGGACATATACTATTTCTATGAAGCCGTCTTGAACGAAGACGTAGACCTTAATACCATAATAGAGACCTATACGGAATTATATAAGCATGATAATAATCAGCTTGAACGTGCCCCTGTGCATAGCGCCGAAGAGTTTAGCCTGCAAGACGATACACAGAAATACATTAACTCGGGAGACGAGTTGGTGATAGGCAGTAACCTCAAAGGAATGGATTATACATTGGCAAAATGCTGTAATCCTATCTATGGTGATAGTATTTTCGGTTTCGTTACCATCAACAAAGGCGTGAAGATACATCGTACCAACTGCCCCAATGCTTACGCCTTACGGGCACGCTTTGGCTACCGGGTTGTCAAGGCACGCTGGGCAGGCAAAAGCGAGAATAATACTTACCCCATAACACTGCGTATTGTCGGCAATGATGATTTGGGCGTAGTTAACAATATTAGCAGTATTGTGAGCAAAGAAGAGAAAATCAACATACGCTCTTTCAGCATCAGTGCTAACGACGGACTCTTCTCCGGTATGCTGACTATAATGATAGGTGACACTAAATCTCTTGAAAATCTTATAAAAAAGCTCAAGACAGTTAAAGGCGTCAAGAATATCTCAAGAGATTAGACAAATAAAATGAAAAAAAATGTCCGGATACATGTTATATCCCAGTTTTTTCTTACTTTTGAAAGGAAATCCAATAACAAAATATAATGAGTATAAATAATCAGACATTAGAGCAATTGGAATATTTGTTGTCCAAATTGGCTAAAAGATTCCCGTCAAGCGAGGAAAACAAAGTGATGACCGATATTAGTTTTTTGGCGAAATCAGATACGGGAGAGTTGAATGTCCTGGACGACGACGATGAATTGTTGGCAACGACTGTTATTCCAGATTGGATAAATTATACTCAAGAAAATTTTACCGGCATTGTCATAAACACGCTCAGAGAGTTCGCTACAGCCCAAAAAAGCGCATTTGAAGAACTGTCTATCCTCCATCCGTTTGCACTGTTGCTGGTAGATGATGACAAAGAGACAATATGCGAAATATTGGAAGTCGATGACGAATCCATCGTCATAGACCATGAAGATTTGATGAAAGGGTTGGATACCGACCTGAATGATTTTATAGAAAAACTGCTGAAAGAATAAACGTAGTTTTATAATGCTTTTCCTTTGCTGTCATGAAGCTATAGGTTAATGCTGCAACTTTCCTATGACAGGTAAAAGTTTTACATCTAAGACCTTAATATTATAATGTATTTGTGAGAAAAATATATCTTCTTTCTCTCTTGGCATGTATTGTCTGTGTATGGGGAGATGCTAAAAGAAATTCACGTTTCAACTTTAAAACTTCTCGCGCTGTTATAGTTGACAGGAGCGATATCTATCGTTCTAACCGTTGGATGCTTCAAGGCATGGATATCTGGAAAAATTGCATGATAAGTCTTGAACACACCGGATGGGTAAATACATATAAGCTGGTAAATGGTAAACCTGTCTTCCAAAATCACTTCCCATTAACGACCCAAAGCAAGAACAACCATTGTAATGTGGCATGTTTCGGTAAGCAGTTTCTCAACCCGGGCGACTCGTTGCCATTGCTATACATTACACGTTGTAAGACACAGGCTCCTGACAGTTTGGAGCAAGTGCTGTATGTCGAACATATAGATCCCGTACGGAAAAAATGCCAGTTAATACAGACTATAGCATATCATGGTCCGGAAAATAAAATACCACACACTACACAGTGGGTTGTCGATAACGAACACCAGATGCTTATAGGGTTCGGTAATTCACGGGAACCGACGGGAAACCGTCATTTTTTTCAAAAATTCCGTCTTCCTCCTTATCGTGGGCCACAGGATTCTCTCATCATTTTGACTCCTGATGATTTGCTGGAAAGTTATTTCATGGAAGATTATTATCAAAAACCATTTCAGCCTGTACTCCAAGGCGCCACATGCTACAAAGGCAACTTGTTGCTGGTAACAGGTTTCGGGACAGAGGAAAGGCCTTCCATTCTTTACATCTGGAATATCAAAAAGAGATGCATGCTCAATATCATAAACTTGCAGAAAGATATTCCGTATGAGATGGAGGACTGCACCATCCGCCAGGACACACTATATGTACAGACTGGAGTACCTTACCTCTTTCGGATAAAACTCTAAAACAACGGACACCACATCCAATATTCCCCTTGGAAGTAGTGTATGATTCAAATTCTTTATAATAACTCAAACGGCAACGTTGCCTGTATATATAATAATGTACGTTTCGCCGTTTCCGTCATGCCTGCGGTCGTCTCCGCTTTCGGTGTCCGGCGGCTTGCCGCCGGTTCCGTGGCATGGGATGTATGTTCTGTGCCATGGGATGTATGTTCCGCCGCCCGGAACCTGGGTTCCGCGTCCCGGGAGCCGCCGGCGTCC